>Ga0190363_1000913_pt1 | contig 17664 bp, 22 predicted proteins | sample 48721867_MG_FD_161272 | JGI IMG/M metagenome (GOLD analysis project Ga0190363, IMG submission 161272) | Hydrothermal vent microbial mat bacterial communities from Southern Trench, Guaymas Basin, Mexico - 4872-18-6-7_MG | ecosystem: Environmental > Aquatic > Marine > Hydrothermal vents >... | reverse complement strand
AAGATTTTAGTATTATTATAAGTTTAACTATTATTGTGGTATTATGAGGATAGATTATGTTTCTTTTAACGATAAATTAGATAAATGCTATGTATATGTTTTTAATGATTCCCCGTATCCTGATAGAATTTTGTCAATATATATTAATGGAGAAGACTATACTTCTGCTAGTAGAATTATTGATAAAGAACTTGATGCTAGGAAAAAGGGGTTGATAATTATTTCCAAAAACTTTATTGAAGGATCTATGATAAATATCTCTATTAAAGGAGAGAAAAACAGTGCTATGGAAAGAGTTAGGGTTTTAAAGCCATTTTTCCCGGTTGGATGCTATGGTGGTTCAACCATTCTCGGGAAAAGGGAAAATATTATGGAGGCTATTGAACTTGGATTTGATACAATTGTTGCTGGAGTAAATGAGCTTGATATGGCGGATAAATTTGATTTTAAGGTTATAACAACTCTTCCAACAGTTGAGAAAAATGATGAACGTATTGTTAATCTAGATTTGGTTGAGAAATATAAGACTCATAAATCTTTGCTTGCATGGTATATTATTGATGAACCAGATATTTGGGAGCTTATTGGAAAAGTTCCTAGAGGGTGGACTGAGAAATGGACTAAATATATGAGGAATATTGATCCTATACATCCAACATATATTGTATTATGTAATGATAGAAAGTTTGAAATATTTGCTAAGACTCCAGATATTCTTGCTGTAGATCCATATCCAGTATCTAGACTTCCATTAAAATATGTTTCTGACATGGTTTTAAAGGCGAAATTAGCCTCAAACCCACGTCCGCTTTGGCTTATTCCCCAGGCATTTAGACATGGCCGACCACCTATAGGAGGATATTGGGGATGGAAACGGTTTCCTATACCTGAGGAAGAAAAAATTATGGTATATTTAGGGCTTTCATATGGATGTAAAGGTGTAATATATTTTACATATGGTTCCTTTATAGATGTTAGACATGATCCCGTCGAAGGTTTAGATTCGAGGCATAGAGATTCGATAAGATTGAAGCGTGGTATTGCCGGACTTTCGGGAGAACTTCATGCCTTAGGAAAATTACTACCTCTGGGAGATGTCTATGGAGATTATTGGGATATAAGATCTACATCCGGTTTAATTGAAGTTAAGATGGCTATGATTGGAAACTTTGCTTTTATAATATTTGTAGTAAATCATAACTATATTTCAGGTGAATATGATTTTAAAATAAATCCGGTAAATAATATTGAGATAAAGTTTAGACTTCCCCATTGGTTTGAGATAAATGATTGCTTTACTATAACTAGTAGAGGATTTGGTGATATAAATGTTAGAAGAAACGGGAGAGACTATGTAATTAGATTGGAGAAAATCGATACCGCTATGCCGATAGTACTTGCATCGGATGAGAAAACTAGGAATAGGATATATAATGAATGGAGACAACGGAGACGATTCTAATTTAAATAGAATAAATTTATTTCTTCTCTTAATAAAGAATTTATGCTGCACATAGGTATCTGGATATGGCTATATCTATCCGGAAATCTTAGTAGGAAAGAATTTCTATAATGCATATAACACAATTATATAGTAAAGTATATTCTAAACCTTCATTAACCATTTCCATAGTGGTATAAATTTGATCCTTTCCCCCTTAAACTTTATCTCATCCTCGTAGTCCCATGTAACAACTAATAAGTCCTTGCAACGCAGCAAGTTACTAGCTTTAATCAGAGATCTCAACTCACGCCTCTCAACTTCGTCTAAACTTGATGCATAAGTTACCTGTATCAATTGCCTTATTATTGTTCCCCTCTTGATGATAAAATCTACTTCATGTTGCTGGTAGTCTTTAAAGTAGAAGATTTCTTTATTTATCTCTAGTCCCGATTTTATTAATTCTAGAAATACGAAGTTTTCCATTAATTTTCCAATATCTTCTTTTCCCTCTAAGAATGAGTAGAATCCATTATCAACTAGATAAACCTTGGGAATACTCATTTCAATTTTTCTTAGACTTTCTTCATATTTTTTGAGGAAGAATGCAAACTGCACGTCTTCTACAACTTTTTGGAAATTATATAGAGTGCTTCTGGCTACCTTTATTCCCTTTGATTTTAGACTTCTAAAGACTTTGTTTACGGAGAATTCTTTTGAGAATGATGAGATAAGGTTTCTGAGGAAAAACTCTAGATCGAATCTCTCCCTGATTCCATATCTTTCCATTACATCTTTGTAGATTAGAAGGTCGAAATATTCTCTAAAAAATCTAAATGGAGGAATATTTTCTAGAACTATGTCTGGGAAACAACCTCTTTTTAGGCATAGATTTAAGATATTTTTTATTTTATTAACTGTATATAGATCCAGTAAGTCGCTCTTTCTTACTTTAAGGTTGTTGAATATTAAGACTTCTTTAAATGAGAGTGGGAAGATGTTGAAAGATATACTTCTTCCTCTAAGCTGTGTTGCTATTTCTTTGCTTAATAACTTGGATGAAGAGCCTGTAATAAAAATAATATACCTTTTCTTCTCATAAAGATGATATACAACTTTCTGCCAGTTTTCTAAAGCCTGAATTTCATCTAAAAAGATATAGAGTGGTATATTACCATAGATTTGTTGATGGAAAAAGGGTATTTTATATGGATCTTCTGTTAAAAGTATTTCCTCAAAATTAATGAATAAATACTCATGACCTTTAAGCTTATTTCTCTTAATAAAATAATATAGGAAATAAGTTTTCCCAGCTCTCCGTGGACCTATGATTGAAACTATAAAATTTTTGTTTGGAGAAACCATCAACTTTCTTGGCTTCACATCTGTCTCATCTATCTCTCTCTTCCGTGTTACTAAATATTCTTTAAGTTCCATGTTACTTAATTAGTAAACTTTATATATAAAGTTTTCCTATATATTGGTAAATTTTAAAGCATATTTGAGTATAGAAATATTACCTTCGCTTCTCCCATAATTTTATCGACCAGATCCTTTACATAAATATATAGCTATAGATTTTTCCAGCCTTATAAATTGTTATTTTAAAAGACCTGCTAATATGTTTAAATCTTATTTTTGCAGCCTATTGTAAAACAATATTTTGAGTAATATCATTGGGAACCGCAAAAAGAACCGTTGAATATTTACTTAAATTTTTAAATATATTTCTAAATACCTGAAAATTATTATTTAATCCGATCTCAATCTCTACAGGTATTTTATTCATAGCTAAAAAATGATTATTATCTTCTCTATATTTTAAATCCTCCTCCAAATATTCATAGCTAAAAATTTCTTCAAAATTCGTTGTACTTGAAAAAATAGGTTTATCTTTAATATAAAATATTCTTTAACCCCCTCTCTATTAATTTTTACTAAAGCATATCCTTTATCAAACTTATGGAGATAGTTCTGAAGGCTTGCCCAAAAATATCTTTTCAAGTTAATCCTTTCTTACAATAACTATTGGTATTTTAGCTTTTTTAATTAACTCGTAGAAGTCTTCAACATTCATACCAGCTATCCGCTGAGCCAATCTTAAATCCCCCGTTTCTATGAATAGTTTTAATGCAACCCTTATTTTTACCGGCTGCTTCTCAATAAACTTCCAATCAGCATACTTACGCCTAACATCACGCTCAAAGGCATCCTCAAGTATATGCTCCTCTTTATATCCCAATCTTTTAGCTAAATCTCTTTTTAGGAAATACATGGCCTGTATCCTCACTATAATTTTCTAATTCTCTCTCGAGGTTTTTAATTAAACCTATATTTTTAAGATATTTAAAGAGTTCTAGACTTCTCCAAACCTTTACTCCTTTAAATTCATCATAATATTCGATAAGCCTTATTATACCTTTGTTTTCAGTTAGACATATACATTTTTCCTTATATGCGATAGCAAATGCGTAGGCTTCAGGGGGATCTAACGATGGTATTCGGGGATCAGTTATAGATATATCGAGTATCCTTCTAATGGTTGATGATAGCTGTGTTTTAAATGGATATATTATTAGAAAACCTTTTATTAAAAGTCTAGATAAATATTCGAGGGTTTTCTCCGATGATATTTCATTCATTATCTCTTCTGTAATAAAAATATATTTGAATATTTTTTCTAAGAAATAATTTTTCCTATATCTAGACCAGTCTATAATAAAACATGTATCAATACTGGCAATCAATCTATTCCTCCCTTATTATTACTTTCGGAATCCCCGCTTTAATACGTATTTTCTCAAATTCGTCTATAGTTAATCCTGCCAGCTTGGCAGCCTTATATGAATCCCCCGTTTCTATGAATAGTTTTAATGCAACCCTTATTTTTACCGGCTGCTTCTCAATAAACTTCCAATCAGCATACTTACGCCTAACATCACGCTCAAAGGCATCCTCAAGTAAATTTTTCTCAAACATTTTATCCCTAGATATGAGTACATTCTATTATAAATATATTTTCTGATACAATATTAGTTAATAAATATTGTCTATGACATAATTATCTGTGATGAAAGGAATTTAAAAATAGATTCTATCGTGAGATTAATAGAATAAAAATATGATAAACGAAAGAAAAATCAAGCTCTCATAATATGATTTTGGCTTAATATAAATGTTACACTATTATGTAGCATTTCGAAAATAGTAAATTATATCTATAATAGTTTTTAAGAATTGTAAATTTCCTATAGAGATTTGATATCTTAGTGATCTCGATCATTAAGTTAATCTGAAATATATTACTTTTCTTCCGATCTTCTTTCTTCCCACGATACCTCTATTAACGAGAAGCTTTAAATATTTTCTCATAGTTCTTTCACTAACATTTAATTTTTCTGCCAGTTCTCTTATATCCATTTCTCCCTCCAGTTTTTTAAGTATCTCTTCCATTAATCCCTCAACCTCCTTTCTATAAAATATTACTTTAAAGAAAAAACCCTCCTCAACGAAATCCGGCTCCTTTAATCCACGAGTAATACATGTCTCGATAATCTTATTTGTCCCGGTACCCCATTTCTCTATAAATCCATATAAAAATAATATGTTGCCTATCCTTGGATTTCTTAATATAGATTCATGCTCTCCTTTAAGTTTCTCAGGAGTTAATGGCTCTAAAAGTTTTCCGGGATTCATTATCACAACTCTATTATCAAAGATCTTCACATATATTGGAGAAGGTATCGAATAATCTCTATGACATACAGCATTAACGAGAGCTTCTCTCAAAGCTTCTAACGGTATTTCATATATTTCAATTCTTCTACCCATTTTATCTATCTTAGAAATAAATGAAAGATTTTCTCTGAGAAATTGGAGACTTAAATTTATTTGATTTATAATGTTTCCACCTATCTCTCTTTCAGCCACAATCTTTGTAAGTGTCTTAAATCTCCCACATTTTACTACAGCATAGGGTAAATATGTTTGAGGGTTGTGGGAAAAACATAGGATTGAGGCGTATGTTAGATTAGAATCTTTAATTAAACCAAGTCTTTTTAAAAAATCCTTTTTATCTCTATACTTTAGCTCCAATCGTCTTTCAATTCTAACAGAATTTATAAATTCTTTAATTATATCTTCATCGATAAGAGAAAGATTATCGCCGATCTCCGTATCTTCAAAGGAAATCCTCTTCCTATATTTCTCTAAAATAAGTTTCTCTAACTCGTCTCCTGAAAGTTTCTGATTAGATGCCCCTATCCTCCTATATGCGATACCCTTATAGTAGTATGGCTTATTAACACCCTCATTAACTGTTATAACTATTAGGTTTTTTTCTCTCAAATTAGTAATCTCTATCTGTGGAAGTATTATTGGCTCAATTGAAAACTTTATTCTATTAATAATATTTGGTAGAGTGTTTTTCCCAATATCTATTCCCCTTATATTTCCCTGGTCATCTACCCCAATTACTATCTTTCCACCCTTAGTATTTAGAAAAGCACAAATAGTTTTTAGAATTCCATCCCAATCAGATAGACTTTCCTTAAACTCTAGCCTCTCACTCTCTCCCTGCTTTAATAATATCTCTATAGCCATAAAATCTTTATATTTAAAAAGACTTATAAATTTTCCGGAAAATTCCGGAATTTTCCGGAAAATTAACCCTAAAAGCTTAACTCTCTAGATTTCTGATTATTTCTATAAGAGATCGAAGGGAAACGTTTATCTTCATTACCTTCGTATCATTTTAATCTCTTCAATAAGAGCTATATATATTCAAAATTTCTCTAATATTTCTATATACAAAATCTGTTAGCCTAATAATATTCAGCTCCAACTCACTATATCTTCTAGATTATAATATCCTTATAAATACTTATAGCTAAATTTCTTCAAAACTCCTTGAACTCGAAGATAGGTTTACCTTCTCCATCTTAAACCTATTTACCATTATATTATATAAGGATATTCTTCAAATGTTTCCTTTCCAAACCATTCTCTTAAATCTTTGTTAAAGGGTAATGCTAATTCCTTCTCTATAAGTTCTTGAGCCTGCTCTAAGCTCTTAGTTCTATGATCTGAAAGGATTATGTATAAAAGGATTTTTTTATCTCTCTCGATAAACGACTGAAGACCTAGCTCCATCGGTATAACATGTGTTTTAATAATATGTCGCGTGAGAAATTTAGGTAGCGATTTTACATGTAATGGATGCATCCCATTACCGTCAATTATAGCCGGCACTTCTACCACTACATCATCCTCTATACCTTCTATGCAACCTCGATTAGGTACATTAACTTGGAATATATCTTTATGATTGTTAACTATAGCATCTATTATTGGTATATGCTGTTCTCCGCTGAATTTAGGTGGAAGCTTATCTGTTATCGGCTTTGATGATTCCCTAAGTCTTTTCATCTCATCAAATCGTTCACCTAAACGTTTGAGATAATAATTCCATCCTATCTCGGAATCAAAACCCCCATACCTATTGAACCATCTCTTTTTAGTTTTTAGGTCGGTGTGAAACCACCAAGCCCCCGCAAATCTAGGCGTATCTCCAACAGGGAAAAGCCCGAACATTCTATATAGAAATACTGATGCAGGAGACATCTGAACATCCGTAGGTTCTCCTTTCCATTCTTCCCAATACTTCTTCGCTCTTTTCTCTATCCACTCATCTATTAGTGGATAGGCGTCTTTACCTTTATATAGGAAATCCGTTAACCATATGCAATGATTTATTCCTACAGCCTGAAACTCTATTTTCTTTGGATCTAGACATAAAACTTCAGCAATTCTATAGACTCCATAGTGACCGTGACACAGACCAATAACTTTAATTTTAGTTTCTCTAGTCATAAGCGTGCAGCCATCGAAAACGGGATTTGAGGCTTGAATGAGCCATGCATCTGGACAAATGTCTTCCATATCCCGTGCAATCTCAAGCATAAGCTTTAATTGACGAAAATATGTTCCGATAGTGTAGTACCCGGTGCCAGAAAAGCACATCATCCCCCTATAATATCCATACTTCTCTTCTAGCTGCCTTTCTTGCTCAGAGGCCTTATGACCACCAGAGAGAGCTGTATTAATCACAAAGTCAGCATCTTGTAAAGCTTTTCTCCTATTCAATGTTTTTTCGAATGCTAAGTCTTTTCTTCCTAATTCCTCCGCATATCTTCTAGCAAGGCTATAAGCAATATCAAGCCTCTCTTCATCAACATCCATAAAGCAGATTTTACTTCCTCTAAGGCCTTCATTTAAACAAATATCTCTCAATAGCTTTAGAGAGAAAACGGCACTTCCCGCCCCTATGATACATATTTTAATACTCATCCAGTTTCACCATTACCCATTATATTATATAATCATATATTTGACTCTATATTTTTTGCATAGCTTTTTAGATTTTTCTTCAAGCGATTTCTGATACTCTTTATTTGGTTGATAAAATATTTTATATAATCGTCTATATTTTGATAATAGTTGTGGAAAATGGTTTTCTAGGACTCTATAGTAAAGCTTTTTACCGATGCCGAATAATGTTAATGCCCCTATAAATATATAGTCTGCATTATATTCTTTTGCTGTTTTAACGAATTCCTCTAATGCTTCATCGCTATCTGAGATGAATGGTAGTACTGGGATAAATGCGATACCTGCATGGAATCCTTTATCCTTCACTTTCTCTAAAACTTTTAATCTATCCTTAGGTTTAGGCGCATTTGGTTCAAATATTCTTGCTATATCTTCATCTAATGTTGAAAAGGATATTGTTATGAATACGCCGTGATTTATTTTGTCCTCTAGATCTACTGGTAGAAAAGCGTTTTCATCGATTTTCTTCAATAAATCTAGGTCTCTTAAAATTAAAGTTGATTTTGTACCACAATGTACTGGAAATCTATATCTAGCAATAACTTGGAGACATTTTCTAGTCACCCTATATTTTTCCTCAATATACATCCATGGTTCTGTTGCAGAGCTTAATGCAATGAATCCATATTTTCCCTTTCGAGCATATCTTCTAAGACTTTTCTCAAGTAGTTCAGGGGCATTTATTTTTACTGCCAGTTCTCCCCTCATGTTTTCTCCATACTTGCTTCCACGAATATAGCAGTAGATACAATTAAACTCGCATAACTGATATGGATTTAGAGAATAATCGTCTAAAAAACATGGATCTCTTTTTTTATGCCTATTTAAAATTGTTTTAGCATAGATTTCTTTAACCAAAATTCCACCACATAATAATTATGAACTAGCTTTTCAACATATATTTTTTCCATGCATTCCATGCAGGTTTTTCATCTCCATTATTTTTAAGTAATCCAAGCGATCCCTGCCACTTTAGAAAGTTTCTTCCATCCACAGTTTCTATATTTATATTAAAGCTTTCAGCAATCTGTTTATTTAATTTTTCTGAAATATCGTAGAGAAGAACCCATGATATAAATTCAATTCTATCTCCATTTTTCCTGGCTACATCGGATAACCTTTTAATATATTCAACTTGCTTATCTTCACTCCCCTTAGGTCCATTAGAACTCCATCCTGTTTCTGTTATAGCTATTCTTTTATCTGGGAATAGCTTAAACATTTCATTAAAATATTTTTCTGTATCCTCTACATTTAAGTTTGCATGATCTTCCTCAATATATATTGTTAGGACAGCTATATCCCCTATCCCCACAATATTTTTTAATAAACCTATTTCATTATAGTTTCTAGCTATATGATATGCGCCTACAACTCCAACCTTAATTTCGCTGTCAATTGACTTTATTTCAGAAAATATTTCTCGACAAAAATTTCGGAATGATTCTGCTTGCTCTGGATGAATATGAAGATAGCAGTTAACTTCATTTCCAATAAATAAATATTGTATTTGCTTAGGATACTGTTTTAGCAATTCTCTTATAAATAATTTAAATGTATGGAGAAAACTAGAATCATCGAATCCCTTAAAGTCAAGGTCTTGCGGAAATAATCCCAACCTATTTGTACGTATTATTTCTATTATTAATGCACATTTAAATTTCTGTTGCTTGGTTTTTAAAATTCTATAGTTAATGAAACTCCAGTCATATTTTCCTATAGATGGTTCAACTTTACCCCATTGTACACCCCATATAGCTATACTCATACCTCCTTCCCTAGCTTTTTTAAAAGCTTCGGTAAAACCTTTATCATTCCATTCAGGCTCGCCTTTGGGAAATATCCGTGTACCTAATGGTACAATAGACTTTATTTCCATCTTCCTTTGATAGATATAGGCTAGAGAAAAAATGATTAAAATCGATCCTAGAACTATAAGTATAACTCTCTTTAACATAATATATCACTAAATATAAATGTCAATAATACGTTTCATTATTAATATTTAACGAATAAATATGTGAGGAATATGGATAACCATAGTAAGCCATTTAACATTCGTTCACTAATAAAGTATGATGGAAAGCTATGGGGTATATGCTATCTATCTATAGATGACTTCGAAAACGAATTATCAAAACTTGGTGAAATACTAGATTATATAGAGGAAAATTATGGGAAAATAGTAGCTATTATTCCAAATATAGGTTTAACGTCTACCAGCATTATTCTAGGTACATCGTTTCAAGGAGTAAAGGGATTTGCGATAGTATATAGTAAATATGCATCTAAACATCAATAAATATACAGATAATAGTGATCAATGTTTTAATAGACAATAAATACTGTAAAATGTAGTAGGTATTGTATAAATATCAAGATAAATTATCCTCAACTAGATCAACATTTCATTAAATTATCATGTGAGAAAATGATCGGCGTCTTAATAGACGATGAATATTGTAAAAAATGTGGTAAATGCTGCTTAAATACTGAGATGATACTTACTCCATCAGATATAAGAAGGATTTCATCTAAAGGTTATAATGTAGATGAATATAGCTATTATGATGGAAGATTTTATCGACTAAAAAATATTGATAATCACTGCTATTTTTATGATATCGAAAATGGTTTATGTAAAATATATGGTTATAGACCTATAGGATGTAGACTCTATCCTCTAATATATACCCTTGGAAAGGGGATAACAGTTGACAAAGATTGTCCTCAAGCAGATAAAATTGGTAGAAAGGATATTGAGAGAAATAGAAAGGTATTTGAAAGGATATTAAGGGAATTGAATATCGAGTAAAATTATTTCAACATATTTTGTATAATTGTAGCTGAGATAATTAATATTAGACCGATAAAAGTTGATGGAAATATTTTCTCACCTATAACTAGATGTATTATTAATAAGGATAAAAATGGTGCAAAATATATTAGATCGGCTATTCTTGCAGTAGACTTAGAGCTTCTCAGAGCTGTAAGCCATAGAGTAAATGTAATGCTCATCTCAAATAATCCTACATATATGCATCCAAGGATTCCGATAAGATTTATATTGAAAATATTGGAGAATAGGATAACGGTTAGGAATGAGAAAAATAGTCCAAATGCAAAGTTTAGGAAAAGTCTTATAACTGGGTTAAGATTATCTCTGATATTTAAAATCCAGTAAGATGCCCATATAATGGAGCTGCCTAAAGCTAATATTACTCCATCAATTCTAGTAAATCTAAAGCTAAGTATATTACCTCTGCTAGAGATAATTAATACACCTATAAATCCGATTAGGAGAGATATTAAACTATATGCTTTAACCCTCTCCTTCAGAAATATTATTGAAAATATTACTAAGACTATTGGCCAAACATAGTTTAGAGCTAAAGCTTCTTGTGCAGGAAGTATAGAATATGCTTTAAATAATACGGTATAGTAGAGAAATGGATTTAAAAATCCTAATAAAATTGAATACATGAGATTTTTAGAAAGCGCACTATATAACTGATATAGTTTTCTCTGTATAATAATTATTAGAAAAAGTGTGAATATGGATGTAAGAGACGAGTAAAAAAGTAGTTGTATATAATCTATGTATCTTAAGGAAAACTTAAATGCAGATGCAACTGTAGACCAGAAAAATACGGCTAGAACACCACATATAAAACCCCTTCTATTGCTCATAAATATAATTAAAGACCTTAAGATTTATAAGTGCTTCATCGATCACCAGCAAAATATTTATATATGATTTTATTATTTAAAATATAGAAAATTTTATTTAAACTCAAAAAAATATGAGTTGAAGTTAAAAATGAATGAGTGTACTATTTTTATGGAATGGAGAATTAGGAAACTTAATCCTCCTTCCCCTAGACCTAAGGAAAATTATGAGGAGAGATGTAAAAGATGGATTTTATATTCACTTGGTTTTGATGAGAAAGCCCAAAATATATTTCTTTTAATTGAGAGAAAAAATATGATTACAGTAGATGAAATAGTTGATAATGTAGGATTAAGTTTAGAGGAGGTTGAGGATATAGTTGATAGACTATATAGTTATGGATTGATAGATAAGATTGGAAAGGCGTATTTTATAAGAAAAACTCTTTCCGAATCTATCATTGGAAATCTTATTCCTAGACTTACAGATACATTGCAAATGATAGCGAAGGTTGATTCTTCTCTGCGTGTTAAGAAGAATAGTTTTAGAGGCAAAATATTTAGCAATGTTAGAGATTTTATTACTAGATATAGGGATATGTTAGATAGTGGGAGTAAGATTAGGATTAGAGTTATAGGTGTTATTCCGAATTCTGAAAGAGGTGTTGAAGAGAGAGGAATTGTAAAAAGCTATGATTATTGGGATAAAGTTATCGAGATTATTACATTTGATGGCAAAACTATTATAGTTGGAGATAGAGCTGATGGTGTGGATATAAAGGTTAATACTATAATTGTAGAGGAGATGTAAATGAGTGAAACAGGTATATTTGAGATAATTGCTGAATGGAAGATTAGGAGACTTAAACAACTAAAATCTCTAGATGATATAGATCTTGTGAAAAGATGGATTTTATATTCATTAGGTCTTGAAGAAACTGCACAGGAGATATATCTCTACTTGGAGAAAATGGGTAGTAGTACTTCTACAGAAATTGCTAAGGCTTTAAATATAAGTCCAAATACTGCTAGAAAGTATTTAGATGATTTACATACAGTTGGTTTGACAGATTATATTGGTAGGGAATATCATTTAACCTATGATTCTCTCTCTAAAGCTATAGAGCTTATATTGATACCTAGATTAACTGATACATTAAAAACCATTGCAAGGATTGCTAGGGAAACTATCGATAGGAGAAAAATCGGTATTGAAACACTGCTTGCCGATGAGAGATATGGAAGAAAAGAGGTATTAAAATTCTTTTCATCGATGAGAATAACTAGGAAAATGGTTGAAATATGGTATAGGTTTGGTAAAAAAGTTGTAATTAAAAGTTTTGGTAAGCTTAGCTTTGAAAAGGATATTGATCCTCAGATGGCTGAAGAAGTTATAGATTCGATTGAATCCTATGGTCCAGTATATATTTCGCCTCAACTATATTCTATACTATCTTATAAGTTTAAGAGTATAGGCTCATTAGAACTAATAGAATAATTGAACAATACATTTTAAATGAAATTAAAACAAATATATAAATCTCTTTATTAAATAATATTATTATGGTGAATAAATGAGTGAAATAGTTAAAATTCTTGAGAGAAGAATTTCCGTTATCCAAGATAAAATCGAAGATCTTAAGAAGATTCCTTCTGAGAGAATTATTCAATCACGTATATCTCCAAGTGGTAGAGGTGCATTATATCAGCTTAGAAAAGCATTTTATGCCACGCTTGGTAAAAAATATGATAAAGAACTGAGTATAAATGAGTGGAAGAAAGTTGCTGGAAAACTTGTTAAATTTATAGGTGATAAAGGCCTACAGGATATACCTACCAAAATAATTTTAGAATATAATATTGAGGAGAGTAATGGTAAGAAATATATAAAATTTAGTAGAGGATGGATAATATATTTTCAGGTCGAAGATATTGAGAAATTGGATTTAGAAGGTATTGAAGTGCCGGCTGTAGAGGAAATGGAATAAATTTTTTAATCTATTTTTCGATAATTTAAATATGTCTCTGAAATATGTTGAGAATAGCTTAAGTAGAGTTGATGATAAAACTATTTCATTTAAATTAATGAATAATTATGCAAGTGGCTCTGCAACAATTGATGGTAAGATACTTTTAGATGGAATAGATGTGACAAAATATACTACTGCAAAATTGGCTGGACAAAGTATAACAGTTGGAGAAAATATGGATATTTATTCTGAATATGGAGATATAATTGAATTCATTATATCATTGGACAAGAAGATAGAGAGAGGTAAACATAAAATAGAGGTTGAAATGAAGATAAAGTATCCTATCTGGGCTACACTTAGAAGTGAATTCGAAGGAGAAGTATAAATTCAAAATTTGTTTAGATTTCTATGTTAAAACAATTTCTCTATAAAGTTCTTTTAGAGAAGATTAGAGATAAGAAAGAATGTAGCATAGATAATATTGTTGAAGAAATAGATATTGATAAAAGAAGACTTGTAGATGAGTTAAAGAAGCTTAATGGTATATTAGTAGATAAAAATAAAGTTATTTTAAAAGATAAACTCACATTTACAATTAGCTTAATGAAAAATGGAGTTTCACTGGAAACTATATTATTAAACCTTGGATGGAGAGATATGGAGGATATAGTAGGAGAAATTTTGAAAAAACATGGATATAACATTGTTAAAAATTTTAGATTTAAATATGATGACAAAAGGTTTGAGATAGATTTATTAGCTGAAAAATTGGATGAAAGATTAATTATAGAGTGTAAGAAATGGAGACATCTAACTCCATCGATGGCTGTAAAAATAGTTGAAAAACATTTGCTAAAGGCAAAATATTATATAAAATATATTGGAGGCCCTCGTCTAGATAATAGAAATATTAAGTATAATATTCCTATAATAGTAACGTCCTTCGAGGCCCCTATGAAAATATATAACGGTGTCCCGATAATATCTTTGCATAGATTTAACAACTTTTTACTGGAGTATAAGTTATACATGAATTTATTGAATATTATATAATTTCTAGAGAACATATATAAAATAAATATGAAACTTATTCGAGGGAATGAATAAGAGCTATATTTAGATATAATTTCTTTCATAAACTTAGCCCATATTCTAGCCCTCATCCGGCAATTAGCCCGATAAGGTCTTGTACCGATATATATATATGACTTTACCATGCCATTGATCAATTATAATTTTTATATTGCTAATTAAATTGGTAAAGCTTTAATATAAATTTATATTATACTCATTATTGTGAGACTATGACATATAAGATTGGTGAAAGTCAACTTGAGTTTCTAAAAAAGGTTTGTGAAGCATTCGGTCCCTCAGGATTTGAGAGGGAAGTCTTAAAGATGTTTAGAGACTATATTAAACCATATGCTGATAACATATTAGTAGATAATTTAGGTTCACTTATAGGTGTAAGAAAAGGTAGTTCGGAGAGACCGAAGATATTGATTGCTGGACATGTAGATGAGGTAGGCTTTATAGTTACAAGTATAAATGAAAAGGGATATATTACATTTACAACTCTGGGAGGATGGTTTGACCAGGTATTATTGGGTCAGAGAGTAGTTATAAAGACTAGAAATGGATACGTTCATGGGGTAATAGCATGTAAACCTCCTCATCTATTAAAAGAAGAGGAGAGAGGAAAGGTAATTAAAAGAGATAGAATGTTTATAGACGTAGGTGCTACCGATAAAAAAGAGGTAGAAAAGCTTGGAGTAAGAATAGGAGATCCGATTGCTCCATGGTCTCCCTTTACAAAAACGGCATTAGAAAAAACTGTTTTCGGTAAGGCATTTGATGATAGACTTGGAGCATTTATCTCTGCCGAAGTCTTACGATATTTAAAGGAAAATAATGTAGAGCATCCAAACACTCTATATAGTGGGATGACCGTACAAGAGGAGGTTGGTTTAAGAGGTGCAGCAACAACCTCATGGGTAGTAGATCATGATGTAGCGATTGTTGCAGAAGTAGATATAGCTGGAGACGTCCCTGGCATAACTCCATCGCAGGCGCCTTCAAAGCTTGGAAAGGGTCCCTCAATACTTACATTTGATGCGTCAATGATACCCAATCAGAGACTAAAGGAATTTATTATAAGGATTGCCGAAGAGAATAAGATTCCATATCAATTATCTATCGTGGCTAGAGGTGGTACAGATGCTGGTAGATTCCATTTATATAAGTCTGGTAGACCGAGCATCGTCATAGGCGTACCCACAAGACATATACATTCACATGTAGGTGTATTTCATATAGATGATCTTGAAAATGCTATAAGATTATTGATAGAGGTTGTAAAGAATTTAAATGAGGAGGAGGTTAAAAATCTTACAAGTCTAGATTAGATCCCATGGAAATATAGGACATTCGTCAGTCTCAATGTAATAGGCATCTATATTAAATTTACATTCAGTCTTTTTTACAATAGTTGCTGTCTTTATACTAATATTATCTCCAAGAATTTTTACAATGTTTATTGCAGTATTTATTGTCTCACCTGTTCTTACAAGATCATCTACAATCAGTATATTGCCTTTTAACAGGCCGCAAATACTCTTTAAAACTACAGGTTTTCTATATATTTTTCTGGGAGGCTTCTCATCAGAATATTTTCTTATATCTAGTATTTCAAGCCTACATCTATATTTTTTACTTAAAAGTACTGCAGGTATTATCCCAGACCTACCTATACCTATAACAATATCTGGATGAAAGCCATTTAATATTTCAACTATTTTCCTAACAGCCTTAACTATATCATTCCAAGAAATCTTTATCAATATTGTTCCCCATTATTTTAGTAATATGATTTTATTTAAATGTGGTGACATAAATTGTCAAGCCAAGCTGAGAGAAAATATTTAATACTATTGTCATTAGCTATAATTAATGATGCAATAGATTTACTTGGATTATTAAATCAATTACTGGAGACAATTTTAGACGTATTTACAGCAGCGTTAATATGCATAGTCTTAAACGAATTAAACCCATGGGTATTTATACTCGCTGCAATAGACTTAGTTCCAGGAATAGATATAACTCCCTTCTGGACAATATATATTTTATATAGATATGTTATTGAGAAAATTCAGGGTAGATCACGTTTGAGGATTAGGGTTGAATGATTTTAAAGCTGATACAAGATTTCTAAGCTTATTTATCGATATATTATATGCATTAGGAACTCCCTTTAATCCACGAAATCCGCAATCTCCCTTAACTATATATAATCTTTCACCATATAGTTTATAGGCTTTATCAATATATTTTAATATTTCTTCAACACTCTCTACACGACTGTTCTTCGAGGATGTACAACCAACACTAATATATTTATCATTTTCCTCAAGCATTTTAAAGCTATATGTCTCAAAATTTTCCGGACTATCCTTATATTCATGATCCAATATGTTTAGATAAGTTTTTAATAGTATCTGTGCAAGTCTTGGAGAGATCCTTCCACATACATGTGTTCCGATCATCTTAGAACATTTTTCAGCTAAAAAATTATAGTATTCAATTATATCTAAAGCTTTATAATTGAATAGAATTCTTCTTCCCCCAATCATCATTGATAAGACTGGCTCATCTATGATTATCAAATAATACCCTAGTCTAACAAGATTATTAATAATGTTTTTAACATATCTTGAAAGATCTTCTAAAACAATATCCCTATTTTTTAGCAATGAATTAAATAGGCTAGTATTTTCTTTATCTAGATATATTTGAGATGCCAGTGTAAAAGCTCCTGTAACCGGTGCTCTAAGCAAAATTTTTCCACCATATTTTTCATACATATTTGAAATTAGATATATTTCCCGGGGAAGTCTTTTCGGTAAAACATCTAGTCTTTTGCCACTCCATACATATATATCTCCATATTTATGTAGAAATCCTGTTTCGGCTAATGGTTCTAAAAACATTTTTACGAAATCTCTCAGCTGCGGATATGGTATAATATCGATTCCGATATTAACCATATCTTCAAATGCTTTTAATACATTTTTGTCGGAATATTCTATTGGAAAACTTCCTACATGACTTGAATAAATCATTGCAAACCCCAATCATTAAAGATTTTAGTACTTTAAAATATATTAGTTTTGGTGAATATATGTCTCTACC
>Ga0190363_1000912_pt1 | contig 17675 bp, 15 predicted proteins | sample 48721867_MG_FD_161272 | JGI IMG/M metagenome (GOLD analysis project Ga0190363, IMG submission 161272) | Hydrothermal vent microbial mat bacterial communities from Southern Trench, Guaymas Basin, Mexico - 4872-18-6-7_MG | ecosystem: Environmental > Aquatic > Marine > Hydrothermal vents >... | reverse complement strand
TGTATGGAACTTCTACTTCAACATCTCCTTCTACTGTAGTTAAGCAAGCAAGCCTAAATCCCTCATCTATAATTTTAAGCAGTTTTTCATTAGCGGCTGGTGAACCTACATTTCCCCGGAGAATTCTTACTTTACATTTACCGCATATTCCAAATCCTCCGCAAGGTGAAGGAAACCATGGAATAGCCTTCCTTAATGCATCAATAAGTAATGTACCTTTATCCACTTCTACAACAATATTTTGCGGCTTTACTATTACTTTAACCATTTAACCTCAATAACTCCTTATTAGCTCTCTTAACTACGTTAGCGAGAAGCTTAAGTTTGTGTTTAGCTATGTTGTAAGCTTCACTACTGGATGTCTCACCTGTTCTTAATGCACCAAAACCGCAATCAGCCGATATAATATTTACTCGTTCACCAAATTTTTCAAGAAGCTTCCTCAATAACCCATACGTTTCTTCAAAACTTTCAACCTGTAATCTCTTAGAGCTTAATATCCCAGGGCTCAATATTTTACCATGTTTTTCTAGAAGCTCTTTAGAAAATACTTCGTAATTTTCCGGGCTGTCTTTGAATTCATGATTTAAAACACTTAATATATCAACTTCAGCTAGTATTTGGGGAAGGCGTTTTGGTAGTTTACCGCATACATGTGTTCCCTTTAGAATTTCTTTGGAAACAGCCGGTTTAAGTATTTGAGAATATGTTTCTACAATATCCTCTTCTCTATAATCGTAAAGCATTATTTTTCTTCCAACAATATTTGCAAGTATCGGCTCATCTATAACTATAAACTTATATCCTAAATTAACCATTTGTTTCACGAAGGACCTTACATATTCCGCAAAAAACCCTAATACTAAGTCTTTCTTAGCTAAAGCTGTTGATGAAAGATTAGTTTCTTTAGATAGGTAAACTCTAGATGATAAGGTAAAAGGCCCTGTTATTGGAGCTCTGAGGATACCGTTAAACTTCACATCTTTTGCCAAATTCGCAGTAATTTTTGCTTCAAGTATTTCAACGGGAGGAGGCTTTTCTTCGAGAAGAACTTTTTCACTAGCAAAGTATATTGTGCCTGATTTTCTAAGTATCCCTAATTTAGCTAAAGGCTCAAGATACATGTCTATGAAGTTCCTCATTTGAGGAAATGGTGGTAAGTCAATTCCTATGCTGATCATATCTCTAAATATTCTTCTAATATTCTCCCAACTATGGATTAAGGGGAAACTACCCACATGACTTGTCACTAGCTTTTTGAAAAGCAATTTAACCAGCCTAATAGACAATAGTTATACAAGGTCCAAATAAACCTTATTAAGGAAATTTATTGAGCTAACATTTAAAGCAAAAGGTTATCTCAAAGATCTAACATAACACTCTAATATATTGTACGGAAATACTTAATACCTATACTACGCTTATGTTTATTCAAAGCCTAGGTTTTGTTTAAAGATGACCTCATATAGGGGAAACCGTAGAAGCAGTTTGGAAATAATAATGGATATCCTCAGAACTTGTTCATCAGGCGCTTCGATTTCCCAAATACTTCGTGAGTCAAATCTAAATTATAGGCAGGTTCAAAAATACATTAATTTTATGGTAAGAAAGAAGCTTATTAAAGAAATTATTATAAAAAGTCGCAAAAAATTCTATACGACAAAATATGGTAACAGCATTTTAGTAGCCTACAATGGCTTAAACGAAATTATTAATAGTAATAATTTTGAGAAATTTCCTCAAGTAAAACATTTCTCAACAACTGTAGTACATACTTTAGCTGTTAAAGAATTGGGACCTCAAATTTCTAAGTATGAAATATATGCTAAAATAATTTCCGCATCGCTTAAGGGAATTACTAAAACTAAACTTCTTTACACACTAAAGACAAACACACCATGGTTAAATAAACATATTAAAGAGCTAATTGGGAAAAAAATGATTATTGAAGAAAAAATTTATGGGGATAAGCGTGTAAAGGGGCTTTATAGAGCTACAAATAAAGGTAAATACTATCTTAAAAAATATGCTGAACTGAAATCTCTCTTCAAACATTAGGGGGTGTCTGGTGAACAAGGGCGAGGAGGTTTTTTACACCACACTTTTCTTTATCGCAGTATTTCTAGGCTCAGCATTAATAGTGTATTTCTTAAAGACTTTTTCATCATTAAGAGAGATTCATGAAGCCTATCTTGTACCATACTGGTTGCTCATAATATATTTATTCATTAAAATTAGAGGCATAAATTTTAGAGACTATGGTTTTACATTAACTAGGGTTTCTACTAATTTAACAATTTACTCCTTAACCTTAGGATTAGGACTGGTTATTTTAGCTTTAACTTTAGGTTTAGCTTGTGGCATATACAATATTACTTATCTAAGTAGAATATGCTTAGAGTGCACTATATTTCATTTCTCATTAATAGCTATTGCCTCCTTCGGAGAGGAAGCTGTTTTCAGAGGATACGTTTTAAATAGCCTCGTTAAAGCAGTAGGTAGAGTTCCTTCAGTAATCACTACTTCTCTCTTATTCGCAATTCTTCACGTATCAAACCCAGGTTATAGTATATTCTCATTCATTCAGTTAATGTTGGGAGGAATTTTACTTTCAATCATGATGATTTACGGGAAAACCATAGTTTACCCTACACTATACCATACTTTTTGGAATTTTAGCCAAGCACTTTTAGGATTCCCTGTAAGTGGACATAGATATTTTTCGTCCATATTCATTGTGAAGTATAAAGTCAGTAATAGCATATTTACGGGAGGAGCATTTGGTCTTGAAGGAAGCATTTTAGGAGTTTTTGTTACAGCAATTGGGCTTATTACAACATACTTTATCTTTGCAAAAGCTGATCACACTAAATGGCATGCTACATAGTGCCCATTGCCGACATATTTTAGCTGAGGTTCCTCCTTAACGCATTTTCCCATGGCTAATGGGCATCTCGGATGCAAACGGCATCCCGAAGGTGGATTTATGGGACTAGGTACATCTCCTTTTAAAACCACTTTTTCTCTCTTCATTTGAGGCACTATTGTCGGTACTGATGAAAGTAAAGCTTTCGTATATGGGTGTAAAGGATTCTCAACGAGCTCGTCCACAGGTGCCATTTCAACTATTTTCCCTAAATACATTACAGCTATGGTGTTCGATATTAGTCTTGCAACAGCTAGGTCATGGGTTATGAATAACATTGTTAAATTGTAAATGTTCTTGAATTTCATAAGTAGTTTCAATATAGATGCCCTAAGTGAAACGTCAATCATAGATACAGGTTCATCTGCAACAATAAACTTAGGTTTTAAAATCATTGCCCTAGCTATTACCACTCTTTGCCTTTGACCTCCAGATAGCTGATGGGGAAATGCTTTGTAAAAAGTTACGGAAGGAGTTAAGCCAACGCTTTCAAGCATTTTCAAGGCTTCCTCTTTAGCTTCCTTTTTACTCATAATACCGTGTATTACGAGAGGTTCTGCAATAGCATCACCTACTGTCATTCTGGGATTAAGGGAAGCATAGGGGTCTTGAAATATTATTTGCATTTTTCTTCTAAGAGGACGTAGAAGTTTTTCATTAGCGAATGTAATGTCTTGACCTTCAAAAACTATTCTTCCAGAATCCGGTTTTTCCAATCTAACTATAAGCCTTCCAGTTGTTGTTTTCCCGCATCCAGACTCTCCTACTAATGAGAAAACTTCTCCCTCACTTATTTTGAAGGATATATTATCGACAGCTTTTACTGTAAGCTTTTTCCTAGTTATTAGTTGCTCTATGAAGCTCTTTTGTAACGGAAAATACTTTTTAAGATTTAAAACTGTAAGTACTGTCATTTCTTATCACGCTCCATTCACTGAGCATATAGCCAACACCTTACAAGTCTCCCATCCACATTAACTATGGGGGGTTCTTTTACACTACAAACATCCATTCTAAGAGGACATCTTGGATGGAACCTGCAACCTTTAGGGGGATTCACTAGATCCGGCGGATGCCCTTTAATCTCCCTTATTTCCTTTTTCACAAAGACATCAGGTATACTATCTATTAATCCTTGCGTATAGGGGTGCAAAGGTTTAGATACAATATCTTTTGACGCACCATATTCATAAAGATGCCCTGCATACATTACAGCTATTTTATCCGATTTTTCAGCGGCTAATGCAAGGTCATGAGTTATGAGAAGCACTGTTACCTTAAGTTCTTTTTTTAACGATGCAAGAAGATCCATTATTCTATCCTGCACTATTACGTCAAGTGCTGTTGTCGGCTCATCTGCTATAATTAACTTTGGCTTTAGAATGGTTGCTAAAGCGATCATTACTCTTTGCCTTTGACCTCCAGATAGCTGATGAGGGTAGTTATCCATTCTTTCCGAGGGTATACCTACGTCCTGAAGGGTTTTCTTAGCTATTTCACATGCCTCTTTCCTACTGAGGTTCCTTTCATGCTCAAGTACCGTTTCAATGAGCTGGTCACCTATTTTTTGAAGTGGATCTAAGCTTGTTAGTGGATCCTGAAAAACCATGCTTATCTCTTTGCCCCTAATTTTTCTCATCTCTTTTTCACTTAGCTTTAAAAGATCGATACCTTCAAACACTATGCTGCCACTTACGACCTTTGCCTGATGAGGTAACACCCTTATTATCGATAACCCTAAGGTTGATTTCCCACTACCACTTTCACCTACTAGTCCGACCATTTCTCCTCTATCTAGGCTTATCGAAACATCATCAACTGCCTTAACTACTCCTCTTCTAGTATAGTAGTATACCTTTAAATTTCGAATTTCAAGCAAAGTCATTTTACCTTACAACCTCTCTTCTGGGATTTAGAATGTCGCTTAAACCTTCGCCTATTAATGCGAACCCTGTAGCTAAAAGCATGATCATGAGTCCTGGGAACGCAACTAACCACCAATAACCTGCTAATACATATGAGTGGCCTGCTCTAAGATCAGCACCCCAATCAGGTGTTGGAGGTGGTACGCTAAAGCCTAAGAAGCTTAAGCCTGCTTCGGTAAGTATCGCATCTGCTATGTTCATAGAAAACACAACTAAAACTGTCGGTAATAAGTTAGGGAAAACATATTTTGAAATTATTCTAAAGTCTGATGCTCCAAGAGCTCTCGCTGCTTCAACATATAGTAGCGATTTTATTGAAAGTGCTTGTCCACGAACCATTCTGAAATATGTTGGAACATAAACTACAGCAATAGCTATTATGGCATTTATGAGGCTTGCTCCTAAAACTGCTGCTATAGCTAAGGCCAGTATTAAGCTTGGAAAAGCATACATACTATCCATAACTATGGACAATGCTCTATCCACTTTTCCACCATAGTAACCTGAAATTAAACCTAATGGCACACCTATAGACATTGAGAGAAGTGTTGCTGCAATAACCACTGTTAAAACGGTACGTGCTCCATAAAGTATCCTTGAAAACATGTCGTATCCTAAGTTATTTGTTCCCATAGGGTGTTTAAGCGATGGCGGTTCAAGAGAATCCCCTGTCCCAACTATTGGACTGTATGGTGTAAGTATTGGTGCAAGAATCGAGAGAACTATTATACCTACGACTATTATTAAGCCAGCTTTGAAAAGGGCGTTGGCATTTTCCAATAAACCACGCATCCTTAACTTATCCATAACCACATTTACCAGGTTCATTACCTTTAACCTCTAATATCTTATTCTGGGATCTATTAGAGCATATAGTATATCAACAACAAGGTTCACTATTGAGACGAAGAGAGCAAAGAAAACTATCGTTCCTTGAATCGTTGTGTAATCTACGTACTTTATCCTTTCAAGCAGGAACGTACCCATACCTGGCCATGAAAAAGTTGTTTCAGTAAGCACGGCACCTGTTAAGAGTATTGCAAACTGAAGTCCCATCATTGTTAATATTGGGATAAAGGCGTTTTTTAGCACATGCCTAAGAATTTTTGTTTCACTTAAACCTCTTGCCTTCGCCGCTCTAACAAAGTCTTGCCCTAAAACCTCAATTATATTTGCTCTAACAAGTCTAGTATAAGCTCCTGAAAGAACTATTCCTAAAGTAATTGATGGAAGTATTAAGTGTTTTAAAGCATCAATAGTTATGTCTATTCTTTCGGTAAGTAAGCCATCTAAAACATAAAGTCCTGTTAGAGGTCTCCAATTTATCGTTAATGATGGATTTATTCTTCCTCCAACAGGCAATATTTTAAGATAAACACCGAAAATTAGTTGAAACATCATTCCAAGCCATGGAATAAATGTAGCATAAGCTAGAATACTATAGATTCTAAGTGATGTATCAGTCTTGGTTCCACTTTTCACTCCAGCAATTGTTCCAGTAATTAAACCTATTATTATGCTTACAGCGAATCCAAATATTGTTAACTCTATTGTTGCTGGAAGATGATCAAGTATTTCCTGAAGAACAGGTCTTTCGCCCCAAATAAGTGATCTTCCAAAATCCCCCCTAAAGATTCCGAAAAGATAATCAAAATACTGTATTATGAGCGGTTTATTTAACCCTGCTTTCTCCTTAAGCATTTCGATATATTCTGGTGGAGCTTTCATTCCTATCATTGATGTTATAGGGTCCCCCGGCATTATACGTAAGATTACGAAGACTAACGTGAGAAGTATAAGTATTATAGGGATAGTCATTAATGTTCTAACTACTATGTACGTTCTGAGTGATGCCATGAACAATCTACCTTAAACATTTAATGCTATACCTATGCGCAACTGAAAGTTTTTGAGTAGCCTTACGTAGAGTAAGAGAAAAATTGTGTTTAAAAATGTTAATGAAAATTGCTTGTTATTTAATTTACTCCTTCCAGTATAGTAGCCAATATCTGAATTGCATTGTTGGATCCAGCATTATTCCTCCAACATTCTTCTTAGCTACTACAAATAGTTTCCCTTGAACTAACGGTATTATTGGTACTTCATCTGCAAGAATATTTTGTACTCGTTCATAATATGGTGTTCTCTCCTCAGGTGTTAACTTAACTGCTGCTTCATCAAGTAATTCATTAACCTCTGGATTATTGTATCCTGAACCTGTCCACTTATTTGCTTCACCATGTAAGAATGGTGTCGTGTAGTCGTCTGGATCAATGTAGTCAGGATACCATCCGAATAGTGAAAGCTGCATTGCACCTTTACGTGCAAAGTCTAAATACTGAGACCATTCTGCACTTTTAACTGTTACTTTAATCATACCTGTTGCTTCAAATTGCTCCTTCAGAACAGCGGCAAGATCCTTCTCTGTGTCTCCATAGTGTGTTGGCGTATACCATAACTCTATTTCTAATGGATTATCCTCGCTGTACCCGGCTTCCTTAAGTAATTGCTTAGCTAATTCGAGATTTGCTTTCTCACCAAACTTCTCCTTGAAAACCGGTTTATAACTCCACATACCCTCAGGTATTAGGCTGTATAGTGGGGTCCACGTTCCAAGATATACTCTCTCGGAAATATCAACTCTATCAACTGCGGCCGCTAACGCTTGTCTTACAAGCTTATTGTCTGTTCCAGGCATTTTAACATTAATTATAATGTATCTTATGGCTGCCCCGGGAACCTCTATTACTTGGAAATTCGGGTTCTTCCTTAAACTCTCAATATCAGCTGGGTTAAGTGTTCTCCAAGCAATATCTATTTCTCCTCTTTCAAGAGCTAGTCTCAGCGTAGTAGCATCCTTGTAGAACCTTATAATGACTGTTTTTATCTTAGGAGGTTCACCATGATAGTATGGATTAGCTTCTAAAACGAGTTCTTGATCTCTAACCCATTTAACTATTCTGTAAGGTCCCACTCCACCAGCTGTTTGATCACTGTCTATTTCATTAGGTTTATATGCTGGGTGAACTGGGAAGTACGGTGGTGTTGCAACTAATGCAGGGAAGTAGGATACTGGCTTCTTCAAAGTAAACTTAACTGTGTAATCATCTAAGGCTTCAACATCCTCTACAAACTCTGTAACTAGCCATGCAGGGTCACCGTTAATTTGCATAACCCTCTTAATAGATCTTACAACGTCTTTTGCAGTACATGGTGTTCCATCAGCGAATTTTAGGTCTTTTCTTAAGTGGAAAATATATACTTTACCATCCTCTTTTACCTCATATGATTCAGCAATACCGTATGTTAGGTCTGTTGTTCCAGGTTTATACTTCATTAAACCTTCCATAGTGTTTTGTAAAACCTCCCATGTGAAGAAATCGTATGCATTAGCAGGGTCTAAGTCAGAAACCTTGTCTGTAACACCTATTACTATCTGGTTCTTTACCGTTTCCGTAGGCGTTGTTTCAGTAGGCGAAGTTGGTGAAGGTGATGGAGAAGGTTTAGGCTGCATTGCAAAGTATGCTCCGGCAACTACAGCTATTATTACAATCAGCGCTACAGCTATTGCCGCGGTTTTCGAAACTGCTTTTGCTAATTTCATATATTTTTCACCGACTCCAAAATACTCAAATGGACATAATAAATTTTTTCTTAATAGCTAAACATAGAGTAGTGGGTTTATTTCACATAATATGTAATGTTAACTAACAATTTTTCTATCAAAGAATAACGCCAAAACCTTTAAAATCTAAGCTTATACGTGTTACATTATGATACTATACTGCATGGGTATTTAGTAAAATGAAAAACATTTACAAATGCGTTGTTTGCGGAAAATACGTTGAAGATGAGCTTCACTGCGGTAAAGAAGCAATTCTTCTAATGGATTCCGGTAAGCGCTTACGTTTAAGCAAGCTTCTATCATTTATTTTAAGACATTCTCCTCAATCAATTAAGGTAGAAATGGATAATGAGGGATGGGTTAATATTGACGACATAGTCTATGGTATTAGGAATTTCTGGGGAAATCGTGAACATTACTGGTGGGTTACAGAAGAACACATTATAGCCCTAGTAGTGCTTGACCCAAAAGGCAGATTTGAACTTAAAAACAATATGGTAAGAGCACGTTATGGCCACAACATCTCACTTAACATTAAAATTAAATATGAAGAAGACAAACATGTAAAAACATTATATCATGGCACCTCAAGTGAAAGGTTAAAGTATATTTTAAAGGAAGGAATAAAGCCTACGAGAAGAAAGTACGTACATTTAACCTTGGACCCTAATGAAGCATGTGAAACGGCGCGAAAACACGGTGGTGTAGTCGTAATTTTAAAAGTTAATGCTGAATGCCTTAGAAAAAGCGGCTACAAAGTTTTCATAGGGTCACATCATATCAGACTTGTAAAATATGTTCCCCCGGAATGTGTGGATAATGTAAGTGAATGCTAAGTTACACTTACCGTTATTTAAACTAATGTTAGCGAAAAGAAAGAGAGACGAAATATTTAAAGAAAAAGTTTATTTAAACTTTCATCACTTTAAGCATTCTTCTCAGTTATTAGTTTATATGTTGGTGTGTACATGGATCTTACAAAGTCTTTAACAAATTCTCTAACTGCTTCAGTTGCTGGTGCAGGTCCACCAGTAACCTCTCCTGTTACATAGACGTGTCTGCTGTAGAAGTCCTTAATTAGCTTAATCGCTACCGGAGCGAAGTACACTACTGCAATTAGGTTCGGAATAGCCATTAGACCGTTAGCCATGTCTGAGAATGTCCAGAATGTTTCGAATAATGCTCCAGCAACTGCTGCAGGTATAATAGGCACTATCCAGAGAACTCTCCATAACCATATCATTGGCTTTTCAGGTAACTTTAGTATAACTACCCAGAAGTATCTCCAGTTAACTTCACCATACCATTCCCATGTTAGAAGCGTAGTGTAGGCGAATAGACCTAGGGCAATGCTCATAATTACTGGTGCCCAATAACCATATCCTCTGAAGAACGCTTCCATAGCTAATGCTGCGCCTGAAAGCTCTGGTTTCTCAATATATGCTTGAGTTGTTATGTCTGCTATGACTGTTACTGTACAGATAACTATGGTGTCCATGAATACTTCGAATACGCCGTAGAAGCCTTGTCTTCCTGGATGGTCTGACTCAGCGAATGCATAGGCGTTCGGAGCACTTCCTAAGCCTGCTTCATTGGAGAATAATCCTCTAGCGAAGCCGTATCTAATAGCTGAATACACTGTCCAGCCTGCTAAACCGCCTGCTGCAGCCATGGGTGAGAACGCATAGGTGAATATCTTTGCTATTGTGTCTCCAAGATTGTGACCAAACAATATCCATAAGCCTATGCCGAATATGATGTACCATGCCGACATGAAGGGTATCATATAGTTGGCAACTTCGGCAATTCTTCTTATACCTCCTAGGACGACTAGGGCCGTAGCAATAACCATTATAATACCTACTGCAAGTCTAACGTTAAATATTCCTTCAGGCGTGGTTACACCAAATGCTTTAGCTACATACTCTGCTCCTAAAGCTACGTTGTTTGCCTGGACCATGTTGCCTATACCGAAAGCAGCAATCCAAGCGAATAAGGCAAAAAGTACAGCTAGTGCTGGACCTACTATGGGAACTCTTCTAACATAATAGACTGTTCCTCCCTCTATTCTGCCATCTGGTAGTATTCTTCTAGACCACATACCTAATGTTACTTCAGCTGATTTTGTAGCCATACCTAAAAGAGCGCAGATCCACATCCAGAATACTGCACCAGGACCTCCTAGGTGAACTGCTGTAGACGCGCCAGCAATGTTACCTACACCGATCGTAGCACCCATGACAGCAGCCCAAATCTTGAAGGGATGGACTTCTCCTGCTCCTCTCTTACCCTTCCACATCATTGTTTTAAGGGCAAGCGGGAACTTCCTTATCTGGAAGAAGCCGCCGAGAATGCTTAGCGTAACACCAGTCGACACTAGCAGTATGATCATTGGTAGGCCCCAGACAATTCCGTCAATGTAATTTATTAACCATATTATATCTATTTGCATCTAATATCACCAAACCCGAAGGTAATAAATTCCGTTATTATTGTATTGTTCTAAGATAAAAAAATTTTTCTATCTTCAAGAACGTTGTTGGTTAAAATTTATATATTTAGGTTAAGAGCATATATTATTGGTGAAGACTTTTGGCAAAATACGAAGTTAAGGGCAAAGAAAGAGATATATTATTTGGTACATGGATTATAATAGTACTACTGCTAGCTGGCGCAATAATAGCGTTAGGATATGCTGAAGCACCTATCTTTCCAGAGTCTAAGGCTGTAGAGGTTCCTGCAGACATAGGAGCTCATGTAGGTACTATAGTTCTTCTAATAATTCTTGAAGCCATTGCTTGGACCCGGGGAAGAAAGATCGTAGAAGTTGTTGAAGCTCCAAAGTAAACTAGTTTATACAAAACTTCTTTCTTTCACTTTTAACACATTTTACGAAAATAGTTACCAATTTAAATGCTTAATGTGCTAAATAAATTACTAATCCATGTTAAACATGTAGTGAAATGGGATGGTTCATTTTGAAATATAGGTTCATTAGGATTCTTAACAGTGTTGAAGATGTAATTAAAGCGCTTAAAACAAAAATTAGTATTAAACCACATGTTCTTAAAGTAAATGTTGTAAAATCTGTAGGATACTTTGCTGCAGAAAACATATATGCTTCATTCGATTACCCACCATATCATAGAAGCGCAGTTGACGGCTTCGCTGTAAGGGCTGAAGATGTATCTAGTGCATCACAGTTCAATCCTGCAGTACTCAAGTTAATAGGATTTATGCATACCAATGATACTCCTGAAAAGTATATTGTAAAGAAGGGAGAATGTGTTGAAGTAACGACCGGGGCACCATTACCTTTAGGCGCAAATGCTATTGTTATGGCTGAATATGCTAAAAAACTATCAAATAGTGAAGTTGAAATAATGAAACCTGTTGCTCCATGGGACAATGTTTCTCTTAAAGGTGAGGATGTTAGGAAGGGTCAGCTAATTGTTAGAAAAGGCGAGGTCATTAAACCTTGGCATGTAGGGTTGTTAGCAACACTTAACATAGTTGAAATTAAGGTTTTTGACAGGCTTAAAGCTTCCGTATTAGGGGTTGGAGACGAATTAATACCTTTAGGTTCAAAAATTGAGCCTGGAAAAATAGTTTCCTCAACAATGTATCTTGTAAAAGCGTTTCTTAGCGAATTAGGTGTTAACGTTGTTTATACAGAAATAGTTCCTGATGAAGTTGAAGTGATTAGTTTAAAAGTTAGAGAAGCTCTTTCAAAATCCGATGTCGTGTTCACAACTGGTGGAACAAGTGTTGGTCTTAGAGACTTCACTGTGGAAGCGGTTAAAAAATTAAATCCCGACTTCTTTCTCCACGGAGTAGCTATAAAGCCAGGTAAACCCATGGCCGTAGCTACAGTTAAAGGGAAACCGGTGTTTATGCTTTCGGGCTACCCTGTAGCAACATTTACTGAGCTTATAGCCGTATTTGAGCCAATATACTATAGCATATATGGCTCAAAAATTCCGCCAAAACCTACTATTAAAGGAAGACTTGTTAGGAGAGTTTATGTAGAGCCAGGTATTAGAGGTTACGTTAGAGTAAAGGTTTTTAAGAAAAATAACGAAGTACTTATCGAACCCCTTATGGTTACGGGTTCAGGCATACTTTCCACTTTAATTGAAGGTAATGGATTACTGATTGTACCCGAGAATGTAGAAGGATATGATGAAGGAGATGAAGTAGAGGTCATTTTAACAAACCCTATTGGAGAATGAGAATGCTATGTATAAGAGAAAAATATTTCATAAACTAATAACTCCTGAAGAGGCTATGAGGAAAATAGAAAGATATGTTAAACTTAGGCCTTTAGGGGTAGAGGAAGTAACTTTAGAAAACGCTTTAAACAGGGTATTAGCTGTAGATGTTATAGCAAAAGTTGACGTTCCACCATTTGATAGAGCAACTGTTGACGGCTATGCTATCAGAAGCTTAGATGTTGCTGGAGCTAGAGAAGATAGGCCAGTTAGGCTTAAAATTATAGGTAGGGTTGAAGCAGGTGAAACACCGCAGTTTCGCGTGGAACATGGAGAAGCTGTTGAAATAGCTACTGGAGCTCTACTACCGCCAGGCACAGATGCTGTGGTTATGGTTGAATTTACACGTAGAATAGGAGACATTGTTGAAGTTTTTAAGCCTGTTCCTCCAGGGGGTAATGTTGCTCAAACGGCTTCAGACGTTATGTTAGGTGAAACGGTAGCGTATAAGGGAACATTACTTACACCACAAATCATAGGTGCCTTAGCAGCTGTTGGCATTAGGAAAGTTCTGGTTTATAGGAAGCCTGTAATCGCGATTATAAGTACCGGAAACGAACTTCAACAGCCCGGAAGTCCTTTAAAATATGGTAAAATATATGATGTAAACTCCTTTTCACTGTACTCATTGGTTATAAAGGATGGCGGTTTGCCTGAAATATTAGGTGTAATTCCTGACTCTTACACTAAACTTAAGAAAGTTATTAGTAAAGCGTTGAGAAAGTATGATTTAATAATAACATCTGGTAGTACGTCGGCAGGCGCTGGAGACCTATTATATAGGGTTCTTGACGAAATAGGTTCGCCAGGCATCATAGTTCATGGACTCAATATTAAACCTGGTAAACCAACAATAATCGCTATAGTGAACGGGAAACTGATTTTTGGACTACCAGGTTACCCTGTTTCCTGCCTCATGAACTATAATTTAATAGTAAAACCGGTAATAAGGAAGCTTGCTGGTCTCCGTGTTGAAGAAAATAGTACGGTTAAAGCTATTCTCCCATTAAGGATTTTTGGGGAGAAGGGGAGAAGAACATATGTTCCAGTGGCTTTAATACGTAGAGGCGATGGAAAATGGTCAGCTTATCCTGTAGGCGGCGATAGTGGTAGTATTGTAAGGCTCACAAGAAGCGACGGCTACATTGTTATTCCGGAGAACATAAGTTTCATTGAAGAAAATAGTGAAGTTACCGTTCATTTATTTTCCTCAAATTTTGGTACAGATTTAAACTTCATGGGAAGCCATTGCCCCATGGTTGAAAAGTTGTTTGAAATTTTTAGGGAAAAATATAATGTGAGACTATTAAACATAGGGTCTTTAGGAGGATTACTTGCTATTAAGAGAGGAGAAGCAGATATTGCAGGAATACATCTTCTAGATAAGACCTCAAAAACATACAACACGCCCCTTATTAAAAGATATAGTGTAAAAAATGCTGCACTTGTTAAAGGCTACTACAGGGAACAGGGAATAATGGTCTCTAAAGGTAATCCCTTAGGAATCAAAAGTTTTGAGGACATCATAGATAAAAATGTAAGATTCATTAACAGAAATAAAGGTTCAGGAACAAGAACGCTAATAGATATTTTAGTAGAAGAAATTGCTAAGAAAAGAAATCTTGCAATAGAAGATATCATAGGGAAAATTGATGGATACTGGTTTGAAGCAAAAACACATTCCGCTGTTGCCGCAGCCATAAAGTTTGGGAAAGCGGATGCAGGAGTAGGGTTAAGATATGTTGCTGAAGCTTATGGCTTAGACTTTATACCTTTAAGAGAGGAAGAGTACGACTTTCTCATAAACCTCTCTTCTTTAAACAAAACTGTGGTAAAAGAATTCATAAGGCATTTAAAGTCTGAAGACTTTATAGAATCACTTAAACACACAGTAGGTTATAGACCTAAAGATGACATAGGAGAAGTAGTAAGTTTAATATCGACATAGTGCATGTAAGTATCTAAGCTTTATCTTTTCAAATTTTTAACAGTACCGGTAGATGTTCAATAACCTTAGTTAACCATTTTAAAGAATTAGTTTTAGGAAAAACTAGAACCTACTTTAATCTGTTCGTGCAAGTTCAAGCATTCTTCTATGCTCTTCTGGTGTTAATCTTCTCTTTAAGAAGAGTCTTGTACTAAAGTATCTTGCTGCATAATCTGGTAAAATCGTTACCACTTTTCCTTCCCTTATACCGTATTTTTCAGCGGCTTTTATTGCAGCTACAACATTAGCTCCCGAAGATATACCTACAGCTAATCCCTCTAACCTAGCTATTTTTCTAGCCATTTCCACTGCTTCATCGCTACTTACTAAGACAAAGTCGTCAATTACATTGATATGTCTCTGTATTATTGCCGGTACAAATCCATCACCTATACCTTCTATTTCATGCCTACCCCATGCTTTACCCTTCCTCCAGAACCAATAAGCTGCAGTAGGGCATTCTGCAGGCTCCATTGCAACAACCTTAACATTAGGATTTGCTTCTTTTAGTCTTTTACCTACACCTATTAGCGTTCCCCCAGTACCTATCCCAGCAGTAAACAACTTTATTTCTTTAGGGTTTAGCTGCTCAATTATTTCCTTACCTGTTGTTTCATAATGCCCTTTCATGTTTGCTTCGTCATCCCATTGTTCAGCTACGAAGTATTTTTCAGGATATTCTTTAGCAAGTTTCCTAGCGTATTCTAAAGCTCCCATAGCATCGCTTTCTCCTCCAGGAGTGTATATTAGCTCGGCTCCGTAAAGCATGTCAAGCATTTTTCTTTCATAGCTCATTTCAACAGGCATTACTATGACTATTTTATATCCAAGATACGCTCCTATACCAGCAAAAGCTATTCCAGTGTTTCCCGTTGTAGGAACAAGAATAGTCATACCAGGCTTTAGTTTACCTTGCTTTTCAGCTTCCTTAATTATGTAGTAAGCCATTCTATCCTTAATACTGCCTGTTGGGTTCATAAACTCGCATTTACCCCAAATTTCAAAAGGATAGTCTTTATCTATCTTAGCTAGTCTAACTATTGGTGTATTACCTATTAGTTCAAGCATATTATTAGCGACACGTAATGACATCTACAAATAAACACCTCCTTTTTAGAATCTACAACCCTCTTAGAGGGCAAGGATTTATAAAAAGTTACTTATAATCACATCGTTATAATGGAAAAATTCTAGAATAACAAGTTCTTACATTAAATGTTTAAATATTTAATGTAGGAGCATTATTGAGGACTAAATAGTTTAAAAGGAGACACATGTTTATCTATAAAACTTATTAAAATCTTCTACTCACTATGAAATCAGTGGATGAGGAAATGAAATTCGCGATTCCCCCTTTCTCATGGGAATACTTTATTAACGATTTTGTAATTGCAATACCTGCAGCCGCTATAATAGGTGCAACGGTTTTCGGGACAAAGAAGTTAAAGAACCCTTGGGTTAATAGAAAAATTATTCATTTATCAGTAACACCAGCAATACTAATGTATCTTTACGTGTTTAAAGAGCCTTATGCTTTCTTCATATACAGCGTTATGATTACACTATTCTTACTTATACATCATTTAAAAAGTAGCGTTATGGGGTGGTTTCAATTAAAAGGAAACTTAGGTGAAGTCTACTTTGCTACAAGTTTTGCTATTCTTTCAATAATATTTTGGGACTTAAGAGAGGTAGCTGCAGCAATAATGTTATTTATGGCTGTAGGCGATGCTATTACGGGACTTGTAAGATCTAGGGTATGTAGAGAACGCTGTAAACATTGGATAGGAAGCTTAGCAATGCTTATTACATCTTCCATTATAGGCTTTGTTCTTATAGGCGCGTTAGGCGTATTGTTAGCTGTTTTAGCAACAATTTCCGAGAAACAATGGTTTATAGACGATAACATTTCTGTTCCACTAGTATCAGCACTAACTTTCTATATGATTAATTTCCTTCTCTCTTAATGAAGTAATTATTTTGAATATTACAATAGCTTCACGTACGATACACGCACCTACACAGTCTTATATTTCGTACATTGTATTTCTCGAAAAGTTTAAGTATACTTCATGGGCCAGCAATTACCAAGGACATAAAGGTGCTAATGAATGATAAGAGAACCTGTTTTCTTTGAGAAGCTTTTCCCGTTCTCTTTACCTCCTAGGTTTAATTATGATTCTCTTTCTCACGATATTTACATTACTGATACTACTTTAAGAGACGGGCAGCAAGGTTGGAGGCCATTTAATGTAAATGAATCGGTTAAAATTTATGAATTACTCCATGAACTTAGTGGTCCTAAAGGTGTTATTTATAGTTCCGAACTATTTCTTTACACGAGCAAGGATAGAGAAGTTGCGCGTAAAATTTACGAGCTAGGTTATGAATATCCTAAACCTATTGCTTGGATTAGAGCTACCATGAGTGATTTAAGACTTGTTTTAGATGCTAAGTTTGACGAGGCAGTAATTTTAACTTCCATTTCTGACTACCACATTTACTACAAACTTCACTTAAATAGAAAGAGGGCAGAGGAAAAATACCTCTCAGTTATTGAGGAAGCTTTAAAGTCTGGGTTAACTGTTAGAGCTACCTTAGAAGATATTACACGTTCAGATATTTACGGCTTCGTAATTCCGTTTGTAAAGAAAATACTTAGATTAAGTGAAAAATATGGTTCTAAAGTAATCATTAAAGTTGCGGATACATTAGGTGTTGGATTACCTTTTGAACATGCACCTTTACCTAGAAGCATACCGAAGATAATTAAGGCTTTAATAGAAGATGCTGGTATTTCTGGTTCTCAAATAGAGTTTCATGGCCACAACGATTTCCACATGGTTGTAGCAAACCACCTAGCAGCGTGGAAAGCCGGTGCTTCAATGACGAATTGCACACTTTTCGGCATAGGTGAAAGATCAGGGAATTGCCCACTAGA
>Ga0190363_1000911_pt1 | contig 17686 bp, 20 predicted proteins | sample 48721867_MG_FD_161272 | JGI IMG/M metagenome (GOLD analysis project Ga0190363, IMG submission 161272) | Hydrothermal vent microbial mat bacterial communities from Southern Trench, Guaymas Basin, Mexico - 4872-18-6-7_MG | ecosystem: Environmental > Aquatic > Marine > Hydrothermal vents >... | reverse complement strand
TATACACTCTTTATACCATGGCTTGGCTTACTGTTTCAACTGGTATTTGCCGTATGGTTACATGTGCTACCAGCAAGTGGTAGAATAGATCCAGATATAGGTTTAAAGACGATAACAGGATTTTATATACTAGATTCTATTCTTACAAGGAATACCAGAGCATTAATGAGTTCTATAAGCCATATAATTTTGCCAGCATTAACGTTAGGGCTAGTCCTTAGTGGGCCCTATACTAGGCTAGTACGAGCAAATCTGATAAAAGTCTTGGAATCAAATTACGTCTTCGCCTACATGGCTAGAGGTGTAAGAAATAGAAAGATACTTTTACATGCCTTCCGTAATGCACTTATACCTGTAGTAACTTATGCTGGCTTGCAGTTCGCTTTGCTTCTTGGAGGTGCTGTACTAACTGAATCTACATTTGATTGGCCTGGTATAGGAACATATCTTGTAGAAAAGGTTAGCTATAGAGATTACCCAGCAATACAAGCAGTAGTAATAGTATTTGCTTTCTTTGTCGGTATAATTAGTTTAATTGTAGACCTAATCTATGCATGGCTTGATCCTCGCATAAGGTATTAGCCAAGCGTGATATACTATGGTTGAAGTCTTAGGAGGGGCCTTGAGTAAGTTTATCAGGAAAATAGCTAGTGCTCTACCAGTACGTGTCACGAAAAAAGGAAGAGCAATGGTGTACGCTGGATTAGCTATAGTATTAGCTATAGTATTCATGGCAATATTTGCACCGTTCTTAACTCCTTATGATCCTACAAGAAGAGCTGGAAGAAGCTTTCAACCACCTAGTTGGGAGCATCCTTTTGGTACTAATAATCTTGGTTACGATATGTGGTCTAGAGCAGTCTACGGTGCAAGAACTATACTTATAGTAGTATTTCTAGCAATAGCGATCAGCATGGCTATTGGTGTACCCGTAGGATTACTTAGTGGGTATTATGGCGGTCGTATTGATCGTGGATTAAGTATGGTTATGGACGCTATTTACGCCTTTCCTAGCCTAGTATTAGCTATTGCTCTAGCTGTAGCATTAGGACCTAGCATATTTAATGCTGCAATAGCGATAGCAGTAGTTTATATACCAACGTACTTCAGGATGGTGAGAGGACAAGTATTGAGCATTAAGGAGGAATTATTTGTAGATATGGCTAGGGCTCTAGGAATACCTACAGCAAGAATAATATTCAAACATATACTACCTCATATAATACCAACTATAATGGTAGTCTTCAGTCTCAGTGCAGCAGATGCCGTGCTTACCGAGGCTGCTTTAAGCTATCTAGGTCTTTCAGTACAACCTCCAACACCAGACTGGGGTTATGACCTCTATAAAGGTAAGGGATTCGTATTGTCAGGATATTGGTGGCTTATATTCTTCCCTGGTCTACTCATTACACTCCTTGCTACAGGTTTTGCATTAATAGGTGAAGGACTAAGTGAGCAAGTAAGAAGAGAGAGGTTATGATTATTGAGTGAGCCAGTACTTCAAGTTAGAGATTTAACTGTGTATTATTATACATTAAAGGGTATAGTACATGCTGTAGAGGAAGCTAACCTTACCGCATACAAAGGTGAACTAATAGCCCTTGTAGGAGAAAGTGGTAGCGGTAAATCTACTCTAGGATACGCATTACTAAAACTCGTACCACCGCCAGGTAGAATAGTAAAGGGCAAAGTATTGATTAATGGTATAGATGTACTAGCACTTAAAGGAGAAGACCTGCGTAAAGTTAGAGGAAGCCTCGTCTCAATGGTTTTCCAAGACCCCTTCACTACATTGGATCCTGTGAGAAAAGTTGGTGATCAGATACTTGAAGTACTCGTAGAACATGGCATAAATGTTGAGGAAGGTAGAGAACGTGTAAAAGAAGTACTAGAAGCTGTTGGTTTACCAGCACGTTTAGCTAATGCTTATCCACATCAATTGAGTGGTGGACAAAGACAAAGAGTTTCGATAGCTGCAGCAGTAGCACTTAATCCCAAGGTTCTTGTAGCAGATGAACCTACAACAGCACTTGATGTTATCGTACAGAAGCAAATAATGGACTTATTAGATGAAATAAGGAATAAAACTGGTATGGTAATTGTACTTATAACCCATGACATAGCTTTAGCTGCAGAAAGAGCAGATAGAATAGCCGTAATGTATGCTGGAAATATAGTTGAATATGCACCTAAAGATAAAATACTTGAGAATCCTTTACATCCCTATACTCAAGCTCTACTTAAATCTGTACCTGACGTAGAGAGCCGTGAATGGCCTAAGCCTATTCCAGGCATACCACCAGATCTACGTAAACCTCCTAGTGGTTGCCGATTCCATCCAAGGTGCAGCATGAGAATGGAGACATGTAATAAAAGGCCGCCAAGAATGATAATGATAGAAAAAGATCATTATGTATCTTGTTGGCTTTACACGAAAAAGTAGGCCTAGGTGTAACTCATGGGAACAATACTCCAAGTTATTGACGTGAAAAAATATTTCGAAGTAGGCGGATTAGGTTTTAAGAAAATAGTTAAAGCAGTGGATGGTGTTAGTTTCACGTTAAAGCGTGGCGAAACACTAGGATTAGTTGGTGAAAGCGGTAGCGGAAAAACTACCCTTGGGAGGCTAGTCTTAAGATTATATAGTCCTACAGCAGGTAAGATAGTATTCAATGGAGAAGATATAACAAATCTACCTGAACATAGACTTAGACCACTTAGAAGGAAAATGCAACTCATACCACAGGATCCATATGCTAGCTTTAACCCCTTACAAACAATAGGTGAGGCTTTGTCAGAGCCTCTCATTGTCCATAGAATAGCGGATAAGGATGAAGCTAAGGAAAAAGTATTAAAGATGCTTGAACGTATAGGACTTATTCCACCAGAAGACTTCTATAATCGTAAACCTTATCAGCTAAGTGGTGGACAGTTACAACGCGCAGCAATAGCACGAGCAATGCTTTTAGAACCTATACTCATCGTAGCAGATGAACCTACATCAAGCTTAGATGTATCTATCCGTGCATCAATATTAGAACTTTTAAAAGAATTCAAAGAAAAATATAACCAAGCCATGATATTCATTACACATGATCTTGCAACAGCTAAACTTGTGTCAGACAATATAGCCGTTATGTATCTAGGTAAAATCGTAGAATATGGACCTACAGATAAGGTCTTAATAAAACCGTTACATCCCTATACAGCCGCATTACTAACAGCCATACCTAAAATAAGAAAAGAGAAAGAACTAAGGAAAGTTGTATTAAAAGGAGAAATACCTGACCCATCGAATCCTCCGAGAGGTTGTAGACTACATCCTAGATGCCCATTTGCTAGAGATGAATGTAGAAATAAGGAACCCGAATTAAAAGAAGTTGAAAAGGAACATTGGGCCGCATGTCATATACTACCACTACATTGAACTATTTAATGGTTCTCTAATCCGAAATTATACTAAGCTCTAAATGATGAACCAGCCGAGTTCTGATACCTTTTAATCACTTGTTCATAGATAATTAACGTAAATTACTAAGTAGGTAAAGTAAAAGATTGGTGAGAGGCTTATGTATTGATTCAACAAGAGATCATAGAATTCCTTTATACTGTCCCTTTAATGCTTAGGGTAACCCTAATTGGTTCTATACCAGCCATCTTTACAATTATTGGGTCTTTACCTGTATTGCTAAATGTAAAATTTACGGAAAAAATTACTGATGCTGGTATGGGGTTTGCAGCTGGCATAATGCTTGTAGCATCTTTTACAAGCTTACTACTGCCTGCAATTAATCATGGAAATATCGTTATTGCTGTCACGGGCTTCATCATTGGTATAATCCTTGTAAAAATTTTAGATGTACTAATACCTCATATTCATTTCATCAGGGGATACCATAATGTTGGGTATAGTTATTCTAGAAAGGCCTGGCTTATGGCTTTAGCAATGATAATACATAATATCCCAGAAGGTATGGCAGTTGGTGCTAGTACTACTTATGATGTTACTGAAGGATTAATAATAGCAATAGCGATAGCAATACAAGATATACCCGAGGGATTTGCTACAGCATTACCGGTATTAAACATAATTAAGAGTAAGAGGCAAGCATTCATCATAAGTGCTATTAGTGGCATAGCTGAGCTTCTAGCAGCTCTTATACCACCATTAATAATCGTGTTTGTGCATGTAGCCTTACCGTTAATGTTAGCTATAGCCTCAGGAGCTATGATCTATGTAGTAGTACATGAGATAATACCCGAAATCTATGGACATGAACATAACGAGCCTTCCACAATAGGATTCTTTATAGGCTTTATAGTAATGTTATTGTTGGACAACATTCTTAGCTAATTCTGCTGTTTTCAGCTTCCTACTTAGGAATGATCTCTTATGGTGTAATATAGTGGTACATATCATATAATACAGATCGACCATTGAACTCAACTATATATTTAACTTCGTAATTGTATTCTATATTGTATCTTCAGTTAAGGCAACTCTAGGGAAATATTTTAAAAGTAATAGTTGTACTCTTTTACTATATGGGGTGGAGCCTGGACATCCCCCGCATGGGGTCGGGATGATAGGCTCTCTCCCGGCCTTCAATATAATTAGGTAAAGCTTTTAACAAAGTTTATCAATATATGATTGAAATCCTCTATGTGAGAATGTGGTATGAATTGAAATATTTATGTGATTAAAATAACGTATAATTAATTATTGATTTTAGAATCCTATGAAGTCTTCTGGCTTCGGTGGTTCTGGTGGTAATCCTTTTCTTTCTCTTATCTTCTTTATGACGCCCATCAGTAAGTTTTCTGGTACTGGTGCCCAGCGACTGAACTCGGTACCCCAGAATGCTTTGCCTGCTGTTGCTCCTCTTAGCTCGCTTGCTAAGTCGAAGCTTTCTGCTACGGGTATTTCTGCTATCACTCTCGCAAGTACTCCATGTTGTGTAACTGTTACTATTCTACCACGTCTCTTCGTTATTACTGCTGTTACTGCACCTATGTACTCCATTGGTACACGTATATCGAGCTTCTGTAAGGGCTCAAGTAGTGTTGGCTTTGCTGTTAACATTCCAGCATATATGGCGTTTCTTACAGCTGGATATATCTGTGCTGGACCACGATGTGCTGGGTCCTCGTGTATTACTGCATCATGCATTATTACTTTTACACCACGAACAGGCTCCATAGCTAGTGGTCCTTCCCTCATCGCAAGCCTGAATCCTTGAATTATTGTATCTCTTACCTCTCTTAGATGCTGTACACCGGAGGTCATGTCAACGAATACATTTATGTTCTCATCTATAGCCCATATGCGGCGTGCTTCGTCATAGTCCCAGCCTGCTTGCTCTTTCAGAATCTTAGCCCTTACTCTTGGGTCAAGATCCTCGGTGACAACACCTTCTTGTATTAGCCTTATTGTAGCTTCATCTAGTGGCTCAACACTAATGTATAGCTTGTTGTGTTTGTTGGGTGATTTTCCTTCGAATACCTGGCTCTTAGCTCTTATAGTTTCACGATAGACTACTACTGGTGGACTAGTCACTACTTCTAATCCAAAGTTCTCCCTCAGAAGAGTTAGCGCTATTTCTAAGTGTAATGGACCCATACCGGATAATAGGTATTCTCCTGTCTCCTGGTTTATCTTAACTATTAGGTTAGGATCTTCTATGCTCATTTTTCTTAATGCATCTATTAGTTTAGGTAGGTCCCTTATATCCTTAGGTTCTATCGCTATAGTTACTACTGGCTCTGAGACGTATCTTAGTTTCTCGAAGGGTACCATTACATCCTTGTATTTCATGTCTACTACTGTTTCTCCTGCCCGAGCCTTATCTAATCCCAGTGCTGCTGCAATGTTTCCAGCTGGTATAGCTCCCACTACCTCTCTATCTGGACCCATGTATATTCCTACTTGTAACACTTTTTGGCTTGTTCTAGCACCAACTAGCCATACTTCTACTCCTGGCTTAAGTGTACCTGAAAGTACTCTACCAGTAGCTACTAACCCTGCATGTGGATCTAATCTCATGTCATTTATAAGGAATATCAACGGACCATTAGGATCAGCTTCTAGCATAGCCTTACCTATTTCTGAGTTTATATCTCCTCTCCATATCTTTGGTATTCTATACTTCTGCGCTTCCTTAGGGTTAGGTACGAACTTTATTACCATCTCTAGTAATGCTTCATGCAAAGGAGCTACTTTCATAGCAAATTCTTCTACTGCTTCTTTGCCTTTAGCATAAGCATCAATTACATCACTCATTTTTATTCCTTTGCGTTGTGCCATGGGTATTGTAAAGCCCCATTTATCTTTTGCTGCACCGAAAGCTACATTACCGGCTACAGGGTTTATCTTCCATTTATTCTTGAATTGTGGTTCAGCATACATGTCTATTAATGCGTTTATATCCTTTATTATTTCTGCAAATCTTTGCTGTATCTCACTAGGTGATAGCCTTAATTCTTTTATGAGCCTATCAACCTTGTTTATGAATAATATTGGTCTTACCCTCTCCTCTAATGCTTGTCTTAACACTGTTTCCGTTTGTGTCATTACTCCTTCAACTGCATCAACGACTATTATTGCTCCATCTAGAACTCTTAAGCTACGCGTTACTTTACCGGAGAAGTCCACGTGGCCTGGCGTGTCTATTAGGTTTATAACGTAGGGTTTATGTTCATATTCGTGGTAAAGGCTTATGTTTGCTGACTTAACGGTTATACCTCTGCGTTGTTCTACATCTAAGTAGTCCAGCGCCAATGCTTGACCTGCGAGTCTTGGCGATATTATACCAGCTGCAGCTAATAGTGCGTCTGATGTTGTTGTTTTACCGTGGTCTACGTGGGCTATTATACCTATGTTCCTTACTTGCTCTAAGTTACTTATTATTTTCAATATTTGTTCTACTGTTTTTACGCGTCTTGGCAAGGTTTACACCGTATTTACCATGACTACTATACGTCTTGGTGTGTATAGAGTACAGAGACTTATAAACTCAGCTTACCTACGTTTCAAGCAAAGATGATTAATCCTTTATTTCTACAAGTTGTCCTACGACACCTTTAGATTTAAGCGCTTTTAATGTGAGCTTAATTAACTTCTCTCTAAGTTCCTCTAATTCCACTTGACCAGGTATATTATATCCTCCAGCACCTGGATGTCCTCCACCACTACCTTTATAGTATTGATCTAATTTAGAGAGTATATCGTTGCTCACATGTATTCCTAAATCATCTGTAATAGTTGAACTTGCACGTGCTATTACTCTTATCTCGTCATCGTGGTCTCCTATTACAAATACTATATCTGATCCCAGCTCTATTAAACTCCTAGCCACACTCGCTTCATACGCTCCAACATATGTTATACCTATTATTATGTCTTTTACTCTATAATATCTTGATCTTAAGGAAGCCTTAATTCTAGCTATTCGTTCAGCAACTGTGGGTTTAATTTGAAGTAGTTTTACAACCTCTTGATAGCTTATACCTTTCTCTATAAGCTCTGATATGATCTTGAATGTTACCGGTTTAGCTAGTAGAAGATGTCTTGAATCATATAATATACCAGCTAAGGATAACTGCATAACTTTTATCGGCAAAGCTATATTTAAGCTACGTGAAATAATGTACGCTATCTCAGAAGTTGATGCTACGTTAAAAGACTTTATCGCAAGAAAAGCTTTCCCATCCAAGTCTCCACTGCTATGATGATCTATTACTATTATTCTACTAACTTTGTCTACTATGTCTGAATATTTGCCTAATTGCTTACTATATGATGTATCTACCACGATAAGTAATGTTTTTTGTAAATCTACTTGTTTTAGTACTTGTTCATGTAACTCTAATTCCATGGAGAGCTTTGATAAAATATTTTTAGATAATAGGTTGGGGCCTTCAGGAAGCAGTAAATAGGGTTTTATCTTAGTTAAAGATTCTATTACCTTTTCCATTATAAGAGCTGAGGCAACCGCGTCTGGATCAGCATTTTTATGTGTTATTATCGCTAGTGTCTGATGATCCTTTAGCACTTCCCGAAGCTTGAGTGCCTTCTCCTCTACCTCTCTTAACATGTTCTAATACCTCTTCAGCAACTCTGTAAGCTTCCTTAATAGCTTCATCTAATAGTACATCATAGTCTATTCTTCCTCTACTTTTACCTAATAATTCAACATTAACTATTATTCTTAAACTATCATTAACTTCTACATTTACTATTATATTTAATTGTTCAAGCCTTCTACCTAACTCTGATTCCACATATTCTCTTATAGTATTTTCTACAACTAAGGCAAGGTCTTGCAAGAAATCTGTTGAAATACTTGTTAAGTCTAATCCTAACTCTATTACTTTAGGTCTTGGCTTCTTCAACCAGCTTGACCTTTAAGTGCCTTCTCAGCTGTTTTATATGTCCTTGCTATTATTTCCTTTATTTTCGCTTGAACTTCTTCTAATTGTCTTCTAGCTTCTTTTTCTTGTTTTTCTAATGCTCTTAATCGTAGTTCTAATAATTCCTTTCTTTCATTAAGTTCTGATTGCACTGCAGACTTATTTGTTTTAACTAGCACATGCCCAACTGATTTATATATTTCTACATCATCAGGAAGTTTCTCGAGTTCTGATAGAACTCTATTTACCTCCTTTAACTCGGTTTCAACAGCTGATTTTTCAGTTAGTATCTGAGCTAAGAGATTTTGAAGTTGTTGATATTTAACAGCATAGTGTTGTACTTCGGGAGGTACTCTTTCAGCCAAGGCTTATTCTCCTCCTAACGGCTTCTATAGTGTTAGTTGCCACGTGTAGTAAATATAGGTATGCGTTAACCATAGCTCTTAGAGCGTTAATGTCTCTTGCCTCAAACTCGATGACTGTATCTCCTGATTCATTGTATTTTAACAAGGCTTCACTTCTTTCAGATGGGGGCTTGAATTTTACTTCGGGCTCTAAGGCTTGTATTATAGCCCTAAATACTTCTTTATCCTTTACACTTATCTTAAGGTATGCTTTTATTTTTCTCAAAATCCATTACCCTACTAAATTTTATTACTGGTCCACCAAGTTTTCTTGTCGAAGGATTCATAAAGAATAATTTAATAATCTTGCCATCCCATCTGGGAATAGCTAGAACATCCACCTTACCTGCTATTTCTTCAAGGCTACCTACGTGTATTTTAGCCTTAAAAGATCTTGAAAATATGTCTATGAATTCTTCTTCTACATTGCTCTTTACGTTACTTGAGTCTATCATAAGTATTGTTGGATTATATATTCTTGTAGCATATGGGTTTTCTCGTGAAAGTTTAACGCCCTTAATGCTATAATATGCTAATTCTCTTAACGTCTCTTCTTCACGATCAACTAGATATACTCTAATAGACCCAGGGTTGCCTTTCTTCTCACCAACTATGATTAATCTATCAGCGTTAAGCTCTATTGCATCATAGAGTAAGTCTTCTAATGTTTTCTTTCCTCTATTGAGTTTCAGCGAGCCTGGTATAACCGATGCAAGATCCTTAACAAAACTTCTGAGCCTAGGAGAAGGTTTATGTGATGTAGTTATTAATATGGTCAAAATACCTACTTCCTTTAAATATTATCTAGTTGAACTATATGGTTACTCTTCGACCTTAACCACTGATGGAAAGTACTTATTTAGGCCTGTCCTAGGCACATATGCTCCTCCTGCCCATACAGCGCCACATTTCTTACAAGTCCATAATCCTACGCTTACCCTTACAACCCTTCCCTTGGTCTGACAGAACGGGCATACATGATCAGCATATCTTCTCTCAAGTATCTCTTTAACTTTCTTCCTAAGTGTCGCACCATATCTTGCACCATATCTTCCGGCTATACCTACTACTTTAGTTCTTCTAGCCATGCGTATCCCCTTATATTCTTATTACTAGGGTCTATGAACTTACATGCCTAACTGAGCCTACCTATGTGCTGTGTGATACAATGAAATGTTTTAGGGGTTAAAAATCCTATGCTTTAACTAGTTTTAGAAACATATTCCTCTAATATTCCATGAAGAGATTTAGCGGATTTAAGCGCTAATTCTACTGCTTTATTAACTTCATCTAACGTGAAGTCGCCTGGGCCCATTTTCTGCATCCCTGCTATTCTACCATCTTCTGAAACAGATATTGCTAGTTTAGCGTCAAGTACTAGTTCTTCTTCGTCTGTAGGATCAACTAATAGATATTCGTCCAACTTTCCTACGGTAACTGTAACAACTCTATGGTTTAATGGTAATGGTTGTTCTTTCATAGTTTTATCTATCTTAATTTCATTTTCTTCTACTTCTACTTTAGGAATTTTAGTTGTCATTAATGCTGCCATGGTTGCAAGACTGCTAGCATCTAGTAGGTTTCCTGCATGATTTAATACATAGATATCAACCCATACGATCCATACTTTCTGGCCAGGTACTATGGCAAGTTTTTCTAAATCTATTACTTTTATTTCTCTTAAGCTTCGATCTATTACTCGTGCCAGTTCAATGGCGTTCTCATCAGGAGGGCCTGGCTCAAATGTGGGTGAAGCAAATGGTACAAACTCTGCATTTACCATTAGGACTCCTTCATCAGGTGTATCAGGGAAAGGTTGGCCTACCTCCATTTTAATTCCAACTAGTACTATAGTTTCACCTATTCTAACTAGTGCCGAGCCTTCAGCCTTAGGTATATAGTTTGGTTCTATGATTATTTTACGGTATTCGTCTAGCTTCCTACCATCAACTCTTAACCCTTTGGCAATCAATGTTTTGATTGATTCCTTCTTTAATTTGGGTAGTATAGGGATATTTGAAGGTGTAGTAGACATATCTATCACTCCTCGACTTTGATTTCAACATATTTCTTCTTTAAGGCCTCACGTTGAAGTTTATAGATCTCGCGAATACCCTTTTCGGCAAGTTTTAATGCTTCTCTAAATTCCTCAGGTGTAAGCACACCATTTAGTTGTAGTAATGTTATTTTCCCTAATGATGGCATCATTGCTATAGGCATATCAGCTTCACCATATTCATCTTCTACTTGATCTATATCTAATACAAGTACTCCATCAACCTTACCAACCGCTACTCCTGCCACAAGATCTCTCATTGGTATACCAGCATCAGCCAGTGCTAAAGAGGCTGCTGTAATACCTGTTGTTCTAGTACCACCATCCGCTTGTAATACTTCTATGAAAACATCGATTGTTGCTCTAGGGTAAAGTTCCGTAAATATTGTTGCTTCTAAAGCCTCTCTTATCACCTTTGATAACTCTATTTCTCTTCTTGAAGGAGCTGGATTCTTCCTTTCCTCAGTAGAAAATGGAGCCATATGATATCTGCATCTAATAACTGCTCTATCAGGTAATGATATGTGTCTTGGATGAAGCTCTCTAGGGCCATATACTGCTGCTATTACCTTTGTTCTACCATATTCAACAAGCGCTGAGCCATTAGCATTACTTAATACTCCTACTTCCATTCTTATTGGTCTAAGCTCATCAGGTCTTCTTCCATCATGTCTTAGGCCATCTTCTCTTATTAGCTTAGGTTTGTTTTTCTTCGTCAACTTAAACCCCTCTTTGCTTTTTCCTCTTTTATTAAGTTCCTAACCCTATCTGTTAACCCTGTTGTATGTGCTTCCAGCTCTATTTTCTTCAGAGCTAATATTAGTATATCCTCAAATTGCTTATCCTTACAATTAATCCATATTCTACCATTCTGTGCAACAACTATTTCACATCCCGTTTCTTCTATTAGCATATTTAACATTGATTTACGTTTACCTATTACCCTTGGCACTCTTGAAGGAGCTATTTCAACTATTTTACCAGATACTATTTTTCCTAGACCCTTCTCCTTGACCGTTAATACAGGATTATGTAGTCTATCAAATAATGCTATTTTTGCTAAAACGTAATCGCCTATATCAAAATATCTACGGAGATCGTCTTGTATAGGGTTAAACTGTCTATTCAAAGCATCACTTGCATTCATTATCGCTTTATATGGAGCGCGTATGTCTACTATCCAGTTGGTTATACCTATATCAATTACTAAACCTATTACTAGATCTCCTACTTTAGGGAAATAGTAGCCTTCTAATGGTATTAGGTTAAGCTTGTTTTCTTGAACATCGACAAGGCCTATTACTGAAGAATAGTACTTATTGTCAATCTTATAGATTAGTGGTGAACCTACCTCTACTTCTCCTTCAGCTAATAATTCCCCTGGAACCACTAATTGCCTTTGGGTAACATGTATTTTTACTTGTTTATCTTCGCTTGCCATTTCATCACTACCTGTCTATTAGTTAATTTACTTTACATGAAGTATTTTTACCTCAACTTCACCACGTGTGATATTGTTTAGTTTGCTTATAACTTCTGTTTGCATACCGGCAGGTATCTCTAACTCAGCTATTAATGTACCATCACTACGCCACTCAGTCTTTTTCAATTCACCTAACTTCATTAATTGTGAGTAAGCTCTACCAGAGTAAGCTGGTGGAATCTTGACTTGTAGTATAGCTTTAGCTATCTTTATTGGTATTATCCTACTAATAGCCTTGATAACTTGTATGGCTTGTTTTTCAACACTTACAAATGGATCTATACCTACTTTGGCTTGCTCCATAGCCATTTCTATTCGTTTAGGCGGTATAGGAGCTTTAGTTCTAGGATCAATAGCATTCCTAGCTATGAAGTTTATTATTTGTTTCTTCTTAGACTCTATAAGTTGTCTTCTTTGCTCCGATGTTAATTGAATTTCACCTCTCTTTACGATTTCTAATGCTATCTTTTTCACATCAGTGGTACCAAAGATTTTCTGAAGAACTTCAGGAGATGCCTTTAAGCCTTTCCTAGCATCCTTATAGACATATTCACCTACCACTAATTCATCTAAGTTTACAGACTTCCCTTCCTTAGCCTTGAATGCTAACTCAGGGTTGACAAGTACCTCAAACCTATGTCCGCCAACTTCTAGACGTGCAATAATGTATGGCTTACTCATAGTATCACTCTTCCCTATATAGTCAAGGAACTCACAAATATATAGTCCTTATTTAAATCCATAGGAAACATAGAGTAAGAAGAATTACCTCTAAAACATAAATCCATAGCGAAAATCATGATTAAAATAGTACATTTCGTAGCTTATAAATACATCATGATTTATGTTTGCTCAAGTTTACTCATATACTTCTCTATTTCTTCTCTACTTAGCTTACGGAATTTCTTTTCTTCTACGGTTATATACCCTATCTCTATGTTTCCAGGTGCTAACTTTCCTTCTACTGCTGATGCCAATGCCTTAAGACTTAAAATTATGGTATCATCTAGATCTAAATCATATTTATAGTTCTTCTCTAAGAAGTCACTAGCAGCTTGACCTCCTGAGCCTATAGCTACAGCGAAGTAAGGTGTTACCTGGCCTCCAGGCTCGGTCATTAATAGCCTTGTACCTCTTGAATCCACTCCTGCTAGTATTAATGCTACTCCAAATGGTCTTACACCAGCGTGTTGAGTATATGCTTGCTTTATATCTGCAATCATTTTAGCCAGGTAGTCAACTGTTATAGGTTCATCGTATAGTAGTCTATGTCTTATTGCTAATATTCTTGCAATATCTATTAGCACTCTACCATCTGAAGCAAAGCCCGCAAAAGTAGCACCAATATGGTCATCTACAGCGAATATTTTTTCGAGACTATCAACATCCAAGAGAGGATTTAATTTCCTCTTTTCAACTGCCAGAACAACAACAGACTTAGTTCTAACACCTAGTGTAGTCCATCCTCTTCTAACAGCTTCAAACGCGTATTCTACCTGGTATAATTTTCCATCCGGTGAGAATATGGTTATAGCTCTATCATAACCCATAGCTGGTGGTCCAAACGCCATACTATTCACCTAGTAACACATAGTTATGATAAACTTGTTCCTTTTAGCTTCTACGCCCCCCCTATGTGTCATGTCCCCTAAAAACTTTATGTAATCAATATAATTTAGCGTCAGATGGTAGTCCCTTCCTCATAAACTTTCGGTCAAGCTAGGTTCTTCATCCGCTGTAATATATGATTGAGAGCTAGGTTATTAAAATTATAATCAGTTCGTCGCGAGCCATTCATCCCCGGTGGTCTATTTGGAGCGGCTTCATCATCCATCTATGTTAGTATTCTTACTCCCCTATTTTTTCATACGCTTTCTTTAATGTCCCATGGATGCTTATAGGCACAATTAGTATATTCTTATTTCCTATCTTTCTTACCAAGCCCAGTATACCTATTAAGAACTTATAAGCACGATTATTAGACCTTATGATACCTTTACATTTACTCTCATCATAAAATACGAGCTTATAGCCTACTTCTACAATACCTTTTCTGCCGAGTAAAGCAACTATATTCTTCCTTATTTCGTTATCTAATTCGTTCATATTAATATTGCCTTGACCTAACACCTCAAAGACTATGTATCTCTTCTTAATCTTCTTCTTTGCTTCAATTCTACGGCTAATTCGTTCAAATATTCTAGGATACTTTACCAGTGTACTAAGTATAAGATTAATGTATTTCATAGACCTAATAGCTATTACTAAAGCTATACCACCAATAATGATGCTGAGAAATAAGAGTAATAGAACTAATGTTTCCAGATGAATCACCTGGTAACTACTAGGTTTTTAGGTGTAGTAGTTAATGCTTCCCATACTTTAGATTCTGGTAAGCCGAGTGTGGTCATTATACCTACTATATGTAATGGATGCCATAATTCATAGGGGGACCTGGCACCGCTGGATAGAATCAATGGTGCATCATATCTTGTTATTAATCTAAGTCTACGTATAAGTCTGGAAAGAAGCATTTCATTGAGAATAAGTAATTGGTTTAGGGGTATCTCTATTGCTCCTCTAAACTTTTCTAGTAATCTTATTTCAGATAAATCAATGAATCTAAGTGATTCCTTATCTGCTATCACTAGGTCTATTCTTCCATCTCTTGCTGCAAGACGTGCTACTTGATATGAAAGTGGCTTGACCGCAACTATATCATACTTTAGCTTTATTCCTCTAAGACTACGTTTAACTTCTAGTTCATTTGATGATACTATTGTTATTCTCTTTAATAATCGTACATCCTTAAAATGCTCTGAAAACTCTTCTAGTACTTGACTACAATTTTTTGAACATTCTACTCCTAACGCAGTATAACCTAGCTTTTTAGCTATGCTTATTAACTCAATTAATACATCTCTATCTTCTATTCTTACCCATAAATCAAATAATTCTAACTTACTTACCACCTTCAATTTTACCTCTAAGTATATTACGTAAATCCTCTTTAGATACATTACGGTTTAATGTCGCAACTATTTTTATTATGTCATCTCCTTCATAAAGTACTATATTTCCTTGATAAGCTTCTTGCTTACTAAGCCTTATATATAAATGACTAGACGTTAATCTGTTGTCTAATGTAGTATCTATTATCCTTCTATCGGTCTCAGTCATTTTTGATATAATATTTTTGAAAACTTTGTCTGCATTACCTCCAGTGATCGTAAGTGTTAACCTTTTTATAGGGTTACCGTAATGCCCTTGAAAAGTTAATTGCTTTATCTTTACTTTATTTCTTAACTCATCTGGTATTAGGTTTAGAACTGCTTTCCTAACTTTTACGTCATCCTCTGTAGCATGTATGCTTGTTGTTATTTCAACTCTTCTGACTACACGTCTTTCTTTCTCCATGATCTACTATTGCCTCAATTTACTGTAGATCTCCCTTGTGGTATTTCTCTCTAATCTCATCGGGTGCTATTAATCTAGCACCCCTATGTGCTTCGTGTCTCTTCTTAAGTTCTCTCTCCTTCTGCTTCTTCTTCCACTTATGCTTTATCGTGTACTTTAATCCCCTGCTCTTTCTGAGACCCCTCATCTTTTTACCTGCACTTGTTAAGCCACGGAATACTCTGCCACGATGTTGTTTCTCGGTGATCCAGTTTATCTCGGGATCATTCTTTATTGCTGGATGATGTGGGTCGACAAGTATTACTTCGAACCACTTGTACAAACCGTCTTCTCCAACATAGTAGCTATTTAGTACCTCAAGGTTAGGGTATTTTCTTGCAGCTCTTTCTTCAGCTATTAGTCTAAGACTTTTTGCTGGAGCGAATCCGTATATACCCATTCTCTTAGGTCTTCTTCCCTTATTGGGTCTAGGTTTTCTTAGACCTCCTTTCCTTACTCTTACTCTTACAACAATGAATCCAGGTTTTGCCTTGTATCCTAGTGCTCTAGCTCTGTCAAGTCTTGTAGGTTTTTCTATTCTAACTATTGTGGGCTCTTTACGCCATCTTATCAATCTTTGTTTCATTAACTGCCCCATTTCGCCATCATAAGGTCTTTTCCATAACTGTGCTATATAGTGGTACATTGATTGAGCCATTACTTCATCCTCCTCGTTGCCTCAGTATACTTGCTGAGTAGAGGTTTTAAGGTTATCTTAGACATCACTTATCTGGGCTGAGTATAGTGCCACCACCTCAGCCACTGATTGGTGTAATAGGAAAAACTAATGTGGGTAAATCTACATTCTTTGCCGCCGCAACATTAGTCCCTGTAAACATATCTAATAGACCTTTTACGACAATAGAGCCTAACATCGGTATAGGCTATCTTAAGAGGAAGTGTGTACACATAGAGTTGGGTTTACCTAAATGCGATCCAAAGAATTCTATGTGTATAAATGGCTGGAGGTTTATACCAGTTAAGATTATGGATGTAGCAGGCCTAATTCCTGGTGCACACAAGGGACGTGGATTAGGTAATAAGTTTATGGATGATCTACGTCAAGCTGATGTGCTAATTCATGTAGTGGATGCAGCTGGTGCTACAAGTCTTGAAGGCAACCCTGTACCTCCTGGTACAGCTGATCCTGTTGAGGAGGTCAGACAAATAGAATTTGAAGTAAATGCATGGTTCTTTAGAATTATATCACGAGATTGGGAGAAATTTGCAAGGCAGGTAGACACCAGTGGTAAAGATGTAGTAGAAGCATTAACTCAAAGACTCTCTGGTCTCTCAATTAAGAAGAACCATGTAATAGAGGCTTTGAGAGCAACCGGTCTTGAAGGGAGGAAACTTAGCACATGGAGTCAAGATGAACTAAGAGCTTTCGCGTATAAGCTTAGAGAACTTTCAAAACCAATGATAATAGCGGCTAATAAGGCCGATTTACCTCAAGCTGAAGAAAATATAGAGAGGCTAAGAAAGGCTTTCCCAGATAAAATAATAGTTCCCGTTAGTGCCGAGGCAGAATTAGCTCTAAGGAGAGCAGCAAAGGCTGGACTCATAGAATACCTACCGGGCAACAATGACTTTAAAATAAAAGATCCATCAAAGCTAACTAGTTCTCAGATCAAAGCACTAGAATACATACGAGAAAGAGTGCTAAGTAAATGGGGTTCTACTGGTGTACAAGACGTTTTAAATAAAGCATTCTTTGAGTTATTGAATATGATAGTTGTTTATCCAGTTGAGGATGCAAATAAGTTTACTGATCACCATGGAAACATCTTACCTGATGCCTACTTGGTTAAGAAGGGAACAACAGCTAAAGAATTAGCTTACATGATACATACAGATCTGGGTAAGAGTTTCTTGCAC
>Ga0190363_1000908_pt1 | contig 17698 bp, 15 predicted proteins | sample 48721867_MG_FD_161272 | JGI IMG/M metagenome (GOLD analysis project Ga0190363, IMG submission 161272) | Hydrothermal vent microbial mat bacterial communities from Southern Trench, Guaymas Basin, Mexico - 4872-18-6-7_MG | ecosystem: Environmental > Aquatic > Marine > Hydrothermal vents >... | reverse complement strand
TCTTTTAGAAAATTTGTGAATATCAAAACCCAAACCTACCCAGACACTCATCTTTTCAATTTTATCATAAAGTTCCCCAATATAACAAATTCAAAATTCTTTGGTTCTGTCAATAAAAGTGTGTAAATTCAGTGTGAGTTAACTCCGGAAGTTAAGATATATTTGTGGTTGATTTTTAATTTAAATATGATATAAGATTTTATTACATTTAAAGCAGAAAAATCAAAAAATGGAGATAGAAAAAATTACTCAATCTATTAAAGAAAAAACTAAAATTCAGATAAATAGAAAAGATATAGAAAGGGCTTTTTCTGCCATTAAAACCACTTCTTCCTTCTGGAAAATAGCCGATATTTCAGATTTAGTCTTTCCTGCTTTAAGTGAGCTTATAAAGATATTAAAAAAAGAAAAGATTTTAAATATTGAAAAAGATAAAGTAACCCTTACAGAAAAAGGAAGAAAAATTTTTAAAGAATTAAATATTCCTCGCATTTCTAATTTAAAATGCCCCTACTGTAAAACATATGGAATGAATTTTAAAAAGTTAAAAATAGAAAAGAAGTTTTTAAAAATTCAGAAAGGCAAACCTAAACCTTTAAAAGAATATGATCAGGGGTATGTAACTGCCCAAACAACTTTAAAAAGGGTAAGTTTTGCTTTATCTAAAGATGATTTGACAAACAAAAGAGTTTTAATATTAGGAGACGATGATTTGGTAAGTATTGCTTTAGGATTTTTAGGTGTATGTAAGGAGGTTTTTGTTCTTGATGTGGATAAAAGAATCATAGATTTTATTCAAAAAATAAAGGAGAAAGAAAAATTGAAAAATATAAATACTTTGTGCTGGGATTTAAGAAAACCTCTTCCCTTTCACTTTCTTTCTCATTTTGATACTTTTTTTACAGATCCTTCAGAAACTTTAAAAGCTTTAAAATTATTTATCGGAAGAGGCCTTTCTTCTCTTAAAGGCGAAGGATGTGCAGGATATTTTGGGCTTACACGTAAAGAAGCCTCTTTAAGAAAATGGTTAAGATTTGAAAAAATACTTCTTGAATTTGGTGCAGTAATTACAGATATAATTTACAATTTTAATGAATATATAAACTGGGGGTATACCACTTCCACAAAAGCTTTTATGACCTTACCGGTAAAAGCTCTGCCTAATACTTTATGGTATAAATCATCCTTTTTTCGTGTGGAATTGTTAAAAAAAGTAAGGTGGAATCCTTCTTTTGAGAATAAAAAACTTTATAATGATTTTGAATCTTCTACAGTATGAACAAAAATCACACAAAACTTACACTTTCACGGATAACTAAGTGAGGCGAAAGAACAATTTTCTCCCCTTTTCTTCCTCCAACTAAATTTTTTAAAACCCTTACCCCCAAAGAAGCCATTTTATTTATTGGTTGTTTCACAGTAGTTAAAGGTATAATGCTATAATTACACAAAGGATTATCATCATAGCCAATTATAGAAATCTCTTGAGGAATATTTATGCCCTTTCTCTGCAAAAAAAACAAAACCTCAACTGCCATCTCATCAGAAGCAACAAAGATTGCCGTAGGAGGTTCTTTTAAAGAAATCAACTCTTCTGAGGCTTTTTGTGCTTGAAGAGGTGAGAAATTAGCTATTTTTATATATTCTTTTTTAATTTTTAAATCATACTTTTTCAATGCTAATTTATATCCTTCCAATCTCTCCTGGGCGCATTCAACTTTTAAATCTCCACTAATATGAGCAATTCTTCTATGTCCATGCTTTATTAAAAATTCTGTAGCTTTATATCCTCCCAAAAAATTATCTATAGCTACATAACTTACATCCTCTACTTTTTTATTCAGCACTACTAAAGGAATTCCTTCTTTCTTTATTCTTTCCAGTTGAGCTTCATTCCCAATGATATCAGCAAAAATTACTCCATCTACCAAAGAAGAATTAAAGGTATCTTTCTGCCACCAGATATGAAGATACAAATCAATATTAAGCCTTTCTAAAACAAATCCTACTCCTCTAATAATCTCTAAAGCATAATAAGAATGGAAAAGTCCTTCATATCCAGGAATAATTAATCCATAAATATCTGATTTTCCCCCTGCCAATCTACGTGCATAAAGAGAAGGTTTATAATTCAATTCCTTAATTGTTTCCTCTATTTTTTTCCTATTTTTTTCTTTTACGGAAAGAGGATTATTTAAGAAACGGGAAACAGTAGCAGGAGAAACCTTTGCTTTTTTAGCTACTTCATTTATAGTAACCTGATTATGTTTCACTCTTTCTATTGTTGAGAAATTATATGATCTCCTTCTTTAAAAAAATATCCACTCTTAACTTCTTTAATATCGGCAGCGGATATCTCTTTACGCGTCTCAATAACTTCTATCGTACCAATTAATCTATCTCCTCTATAAACAGAAAACCTCATTCCCTTCCCTACACCATTGTTTTCTCCTAAATCAATAATTACAAATCTTTCTTTCTTATTAACCGCGAGAATGCTTCCTTTTAATTTTTTAACAGGAGGGGAGATAATCTTTCTTTCTTCTTTTTTGGAAACCGTTTCTTTCTTAGGCTTTACTACGATAGGAGGAAGCTCTACTTTTTCCTCTACTTTCTCCTTCAAAGCTTTGGTTAACTCCTCTTTTAGCTGAGTAAATAAAAAAGTTTTCTCTTTTAAAACTTCTTCTATATGAGAAATTCTTCTTGCCAGCTTCGCTTTTTGCTCTTTTACCTCTTTCAACTCCTTCTCCAATCTACCCTTTTCTTTAGTAACTAACATTAACTCTTGTTTTAATTGCATATTATCTTCTCTTAATTTAGCTAACTGTTCTTCAAAGCCTTTTCTTCTCTCCTTCTCATTTACCAAATCCTTACTTAAAATCTGGATAACTCTTTCTTTATATTTCAATTTTTCTTCTAATTCCTTTTTTTCATCCTCTAAACTATCCATCTTAAGAGTTAATTCTTTATTCTGTTCATTTAATTGAGATAATTCTTGCTGTAAATCTAACAATTTCTTTTTTAAATCTTCCACTTGTGCTTTTAGCTCTGCTCTCTCTTCCACTACATCTTCCCAATAAGAAGAAGTAGAAACTATTTTCTTCTGAGGCTTTATTTCTATCCTTTCTGTCTTAGAAGTTTTAGTCAATTTTTTTTCCAAATTTTCTTTCTCTTTATAAAGTTCCTCATACTTCTCTTTCCATCCTTCTCTTTCTCTCTCTACACGTGCAAGCTCTTGTTGAACCTCTCGCAATCTTCCTTTTATTTCATCTAATTGTTCTGAAAGGCTTTCCTTTTCTTTTAAAAGCTCTTCTCTTTTTCTCCTAAGCTCTTTATTCTCTTCCTTAAACAGTTTATTTCTCTCTAAAAATTTTTGATTATCAGAATAAAATTTAAATGAAATAAAACTACTGATTAACAAAAGTATTAACAAAATTATTAAAGGAAAATTTTTTTTCATTCCATCACCTCCTTTTATGTTACTAACATTTTACTAACAAACATTATATCAATTCTAATTTCACTGTAAACCTTTTTCTTCAAAAATCAATCGTGCCACCCCCAAACAGGTTGCATCTCTTCCTAAAGAAGAAAAAACAATTTTTAAATTCCTTCGTGAAAAACTAAAAGTATACTCCTTAACTACCTGACCAATCTTTTCCAAAAAAGGCAAACCTGCTTCTTCAAATCCTCCTCCAATAATTACCACCTCAGGATTAAAAAGATTCACTAAAAAAGACACCTTTATTCCTAAGGAAAAGGCAGCTTCTTTAAGAATCTCGCAAGAGACATTATCTTTGTTTCTTGCCTCTCTAAATACATCTTCTAAGGACAAATTACCTGTGGAATCTATTCTTTTCAGCAAAGATGTATTTTTACCTAAGGAGATTAACTCCTTTGCTCTCTTTACAATCCCTAAATCCTGAGGCCACTGAGTTAGAAAAGAGAAATCCCCTAAACGAGAACTCATTACTTTATGAGGATTAATAAATAACTCCCCTGCTGCTCCCTGTTTTCCCCGATAAAGAGAACCATTAATAATAATCCCGCACCCTACCCCAGAAAACATATAGATTAAATTCTTATATTCTTTATAATTTTCTCTATACTCTGCCCAAGCAGAAGCATTAGCATCATTCTCAATATAGATAGGTAATTTAAATTTCTCCTCAAGGTATTTTTTAAAAGGTACAGAAATATATATATAACTATTGTTCTGCCTTTGTGGCCAATAAACTTCTCCTTTTCTTCCGTTTACTATCCCTCCCAAAGCAAGTCCGGCTCCTATGATATTATCTCTATAGTGCTTAGTTTTTTTAAAAATTTCCTCAAAAAGAGAAAGGCATACATCAATTGTCTCATTAGCAGTAATGAATTTTCTCTCTTTTTCTGTACGAATAACAACCTTTCCTTTGCTATCCAGCAGTAAAGCACGCGCATCAAAAAGATTAAGCCCTATACTGATTACATATTTCTCCATCTCAGAATTTTCTGCGATAAAATAATCTTACTATATGCTGTGTATCTAATACTGAAAGAGAACCTCTATAAGGATCATAAATCAACTCATCCACCAACCCTCGATTAAATACACCATATTGAAGAAGAAATTCACTTTTAGGATTTACCTTATATCTTAACTCAGTAAAAAAGTTATGATGATCATCACACAAATCTTTTTCTCCACTTATTAACTTATTCATATCATTCCATTTAGAATAGACATATTTAAAAAAGAAAAATAAATCTTTACATATCCTATATTCTAAACCTAATCCTACATGATTTATATTATTATCAATCTGCCCTGCGTATTTATAATCATTATGTGTCCAATCTAATTCTATTTTCAAATTATCATTAAAAGATGTATTTAACCCTAATTTAAATATGTTATAAAAGGGATAAGGAGGTTGAGGAAAATCTTCCTGACCATAAAGGAAATGTAATTCTTTACGATAAGTCTTGCCTTCCTCTTCATATGTTGTAAAACTTGTGTCCCTTAATATTGAACGAGGAAAATTGTCATAAGCTAAAGTAGAATCATTTGTTCTTTCCCATATACCATAAAAAGAGATATTTTTGTTAATTTTATATTCAGCTCCTAAGGAAATTGTCTTTAAAGAGGGGTTTTTTCCATCCTCTATCGCATCATTAAGATAATATTCTCCAGTATCTACATCAAAAATAAAAGGATCTACTCCTTTTATAGTATCAGGTTTATGATGATAAATCCCTAAAAATTTAGTTGTCAATTTAGGAGTTGCTCGATATGTAGATTCTATCCTTGTCGCAGTTTCTAAATATTTACCATTAGAGCGATGAACATTTCTGATATCAAAAAGCCAATCTAATTCTTCTTTTAAAAAATTATTACCTTCAATCCTTAAGCTAATCACATCTCTGCCATAATCAATTCCATCGCCAATGCGAAATGGAGCAACATCTTCCCATCTTAAAGTAGGTTCATATAATCCTATACAATGATACTTAAAAGGCTCTCCAAAGTGGATATGTCTTGACCAGAATGTATCCTTACGTGTCTGGCGAAAGCTGGATAAACCTGCCTCAAACCCTTCATCCATATGGGTTAACTGAAGGCGGAATTTAAAAAAGGGTTTATCCTTGGAAGAAAGAGCAAAATAATTTTTCTTAAAAGGATTATCACAGGAGGAGCCAACAATAGCAATTTTGGCTGCCCAACCTCTTTTACTACTTTTATAAGAGGAAGTCTTATCATAAGAACTGTTTGATTTAGCTACCTCAGCAGAAACCTTTAAAGATTTTTTCAATCCATACGCAAAATCTACTCCCACAACTTGATTATCTGCATCCTTTCTATTTTTTTTATATCCTAACTTTAAAGTATAAATTCCTCCTATATAAAAATTATCTTTAACAAAATACTTTCCTCTTATTATTCCTGCATAACTGTCAAATTCTTCATAATCCTGCCATAAAGTTTTGGGAGAAGCAAAAGAAAAATCTAAAGAGGAAGCCTCTGTCTGCCAGTTTAAAGAAATACCTCTCAAATTTGTAAGACGCCTGCCTTCTGAATCCCGTGTAAACCAACTTAAAGAATCATCCCAAAATCCTTTAAAGAAATCTCCACCACCAGAATTAAAATGCCCCTCCTGCCAATTATCTAACCAAGAAGATTCCTCCCAATAAATTTTATGGTTAGACAATCCTAATATATCATCAGAAGTATAAGCCTGATTTTCTAAAGCTACAGGGAAAATTCTAAGTTTAAAGTTATCAAAGTTATAATCAAACCATAACTCCCTTAAAGGCCAAAATTCACGATGAATTTTTGTCTCAGGTAGAATAAAATAAGCTCCTGGCCAGGGAGCAGTCCAAGTGCTTTCTAAGATAGTTTCAGGAACCTTTCCATCTACTACCTTTAACTCCGGCAAAGATATAGCTGCTCCATCTCTTAAGGTATAAACCGTCTCATTTATTGTATATCCAGTAGGAGCCCAATATTTTAACTCAACCTCAGCAATATCTGAAGTTCCTACTCCCCCAATCGTAATTTTATCACTTTTGCCAATAAAACTCCAAGGGCTGATATCAATATTAGTATGAAATCCCCAGCCACTTTTTTGAGAATAATCTACATCAAAATTTAGCTGACTAAATATTGCCGGATCGTAAGTATTTACTTTCTGGTTATAAGCCTGGGAAGAGAGCAATCTCCAATCTTTCTCATTTAAGTCCCAATTAGCCCTTTTCCAGATTATGTCTTGGCCAGTTATTCCTAAACTTGCTTGATATTTACCTTTTAATCTCCATCGAGAAGTTAAAGTTTTTTCTTCTCTCCCAGCATTTTTTTCTTTTTTGATTTTCTCTTCCTTCTTAAAAAATATCTCTTCTTCAGAAACTTTTTCCTGAGAGAATAAATCTAAAGCTTTTTTAATCTTTTTTTTTCTTATTTTCTCCAAATATTCTTTTGCTTTTTTATTAGTTGAATCAATAAGTAAAACCTTTTCAAACTCTATCTTTGCCTGAGATATATTACCTTCTCTAAAAAACTCCTTTCCTAACTCAAGTAGATAATCTGTCACTTGGGAATAGACTCTTAAAGGGGAAAAAGATAAGGGGAAAATAGTTATACTATAAATTAACAAAAAACATAAATTTTTCATTACAAAATTTTAACAGAAGTACTCATAAAACGCAACTTTGCTTATACTACCTCTTCTAAATTTAATCCCTCCTCACTTTTCTCTCTCATCAAAAGTAATATAGCTGAATGAGGCACAACAACATATTTCTTCTTCTCAAACATAATCTCTACTGCATGTTCTTTAAGAAAAATACACCAATCTCCCGCTTTTGCCTGTAAAGGAAAATATTTAGACTTATTTTTAGAGATTGCCCAAGGCTCCTGCTCTAATAAAGAAGGATCAATCACTGGATACCCCGGACCTGTCTTTATTACTTTTCCTGTTCCCACTTTCTCTTTTTCTTTTACTGTCTGAGGAAGATAAAGTCCAGAATCTGTAATAGAATTTTCTTCATCCGGCTCAACAAAAACCTTATCTCCTACTAAAATCAACTCTTTTTTCCCCATATTAAAAATAGTCCTTATATACCTCTGCTAATTTCTGCCATAAACTTTTTTTCTTCAATCTATTTCTCTCCAAATATCTTAAACAACCATATTTTACACATCCATATAAAGATAAACAAGAAACTTTTTGGGAAAAATTTACTATTTCTAAAAATGGGAAAGTTTCTTTTAAAAAGTTAAAAAAGTATTTTTTTTGTGCTAATTTTCCTAAAAAAACAATTTTTATTTTCTCCTCTTCCATCTTTTCTCTCAAAAAATAGATCATCTCCTCTATTCCTAATAAAGCCATTTCTTTAATTAAAGAAACAAATTCTTCCCATGAAATCTCAATATATTCCTTTTCCTTTACTAAAATTTTTTTATTTTCACATCTTTCTCCAAAATAAGTATACCAGTTGAATAACCTATCTGCTACTTCTTGAGAAAGAAAAAACTTATTCTCAATTGCTTTTTTTATATTTTTCTCTCCAAAGGAAAATTTTTTTATAAAAATCTCTCCTCTCTTTATTCCTGTACATAAAGTACAATCTTCTTTCATCGAAATACTTGCTGAATTAGATAAAAAATCAAAATTATTTACACTTAAACTGGAAAAAGGCTCCCATATAAATCCCATAAATTTCCTCTCTATATTATTAAACACCTCAAGAGCTTCCTCATACATTTTTCTTTCTATATACACTAAAAAAGATTTCAGTTTTAAATTTTTTGACTCTAAATCAGGAGGAAGAGAAAAATAAGACTTTCCATTTACTTTATACTCCAAAACAATATGATGGATAAGAAATTTTCTCCATTCTAATACTATATTCTCAATATAACTTTTAGCTTTTTCTATATCCTTAGGTGTAATCGATCTTTTTCTCCAAGAAAGAGGAAATATATCTTCCACAATTTTAAAAGAGGCTTCCTCATAAGGAAGATTTAAGAATATTCTATCAACAATTAAAGAATTTTTCTTCTCTTTCTCATGCAAAATTTTTTCTATCTTTTCTATATTTTCCTTAATCCCTTCTATTAGAGAAAATATGGTCAATGGCAAAAAGAATTCATCAACAATTTTAAATCTCTCTTTATCTTTCGCAACTATTAAACCTTGAAGAACGTCTTTCTTAATCCCTAAACCGCAAATCCCTTTCATTGTCTTTTCCCTATATAGATTTTTTCCTCACGTAAATCTATATATTGAAGGTCAGTAATATCTTTAAATTTATTTTTTAAAAGAGTCTTAAGATCTTTTAACTTTTTCTCCCAATCTCCTTCCCCTAAAATAATTTTAATTCCTCTCTCTACAAAAGCAAAGGTTGTAGGATGATAGGCTAAAATAATCTCGGGAGAAAATTTATTTTTTTTCAAAAATATATAAAAAGAAATAGCCTTTTTTACTCTTTTATCTTTTATAATCTTTCCCAAACAAGGCTTCTTTCTCAATCTTCCTACTTTAAGAAGAGGGAAATTTTCTAAGGGTTTTTCTGCTATCTGAATTACTTTCCCCTCTTTATCAATCACATAGATATTTTCATCCTCTATCTGCAAAAAAGGCAGAGCCTTGGTAATTTCAACTGTTACTTTTGAGGGAAAAATTTTAAGCATTTTTATTTCTTTAATAGATGGAGTTTGGATAAGAATCTTTTTTCTTAAAGAAGACAAATCTAAAAAAATAGATTTATCCTTAAGTATACTGATTATTTTTTCTTTCAAATCTTTCTCTACATTTCCTTCAATCTCAACTTTTTTTATTCTAAAAAAAGATGAAGAGAGCATTTTCTTTTCAAAAAAAGATAAAAAATACAAAAATAAAGCTATTCCTACAACTCCTCCTATAAAGTAATATAAAAATTTTTTCTTTCTTGCCAATTTTTTCTTCATGATTATTTCTTCTTAAAGGCTAAAACTTTTCTTCCTAAAGCGAGTGTAATCATCTTTTTTATCAACTCATCAAAGCTAATTCCACAACATTTAGCTGAAAGAGGAAGCAGACTATGTGAGGTAAGTCCGGGGATAGAATTTACCTCAAGAACAAAAGGATTACCATTCTTATCCAGCCTTATATCCACCCGAGAAAAATCCCGACATCCTAATGCTTTATGTGCAGATAAAGCAATCATTTGGACTTTTTTATAAATACTTTCTTCTAACTGTGCAGGAGCAAAAAATTGTGTCTTTCCTTCACTATATTTAGTATGAAAATTAAAGAAATCATCATTGTATTTAATCTCCACAACTCCTAAAGCTTTCTCTTCAAAAATCCCTACCGTAAGTTCTCTGCCCTCAATATATTTCTCAATAATGACTTTCCCACTCCAACGAAACGCCTCCTCTAAAGCTTTTCCTAATTCTTCCTCTCTTCTTACTATACTGACTCCAATACTTGAACCACTAAAATATGGCTTTACTACTACAGGAAATTTAATATTTATCCTTTTTTTATTTTCTAAAAAATAAAAAGGAGGAGTGGGAATATTTTTTTCTAAAAATATTCTTTTGGAAGCGATTTTATTCATAGCCAAAAAGCTTGCATAAGGGTCAGAGCCTGTGTAAGGAATGTTTAATTCTTCTAAGATTCTCTGAATCTCTCCATCTTCACCAAACCTTCCATGAAGAGCAACAAAAGCTACATCTATCCTGCTTTCCTGTATTATCTTTTTTACTTCTTCCTCATTATCTGTATAAATATCTAACCTTACACTATTTATCTTTGCTTTTTTAAGAGAATCGAACACTTGTTCTCCAGAAAGAAGAGAAATATTTCTCTCTTCAGAAATTCCTCCCTCAAGTATTCCTACACGTATATTTTTTAATTCCTCCATTTAATTATTTTTTCTTCTAAGTTTATGGCGAATCTTTTCTTAACTTCTTCTTTTATTAAGAAGATAAGCCTTTCTATGTCTTCAAAGCGAGCGCTTCCTTGATTAAGAATGAAATTGGCATGTTTGACGGAGACTACTGCGTCAGCAATCCTTTTCCCTTTAAATCCACATCTCTCAATTAAAAAACCGGCACTAAAATTTTCTGGATTTTTAAAGATGCATCCTGCATTAGGCAAAGAAAAGTCCTGAGTCTTTAAGCGATAATCAAAAAAATGCCTTAATCTTTTTTTAGGGTCTTTAGATTTCTCCAGCCTAATAGTCAGTTTAGTAATTATTCCCTCTAAATTCTCCTTTTTTATCTTTTCCTTAGATAAAATAAATAACCTCTCATTTTTATAATCTAATAATTCTATTTCCTCAACAAGTGATAAAAAATTCTTCCCGAAACTGGAAGCATTCATCTTAGCCATTCCTCCCACTGTTGCCGGCATCCCACAGAATTCCTCCAGCCCCTGCAGTTTATTTTCAAGGCAAAAATTCAAAAGCAAAGAAAGAGGAGTTGCTGCTTTTACTTCCACAATAGAAAAATCCTTTCTTTCTATCCCCACAAAGTCTTTACCTAATTTTACTACAGGAGTTGAAATTTCCTCATCGTTAATCAGTAAAGAAGAACCTCCCCCTAAAATATAAAACCTTCCATAATTTTCTTTTAAAAATTTTACCAACACTTCAAGAGCAGACAGCGTATGAGGAATAAAAAGAGTAGACTTTCCTCCTATCTTGAAAGAGGTAATTTTTTTTAAATAAAAATTATTTTTTATCTCTAAATCTTTCAAATTTTTCAATAATTTCATCTAATAATAAACTAATATCTCCTGCCCCCAATCCTATAACTAAATCATTATTTTCCAAAAGAGGCACAACTCCCTCTATCAACTTATCTTTGGGAAAGTAGAAAAATTCTTTATTAAAAGAGATTTTAAGCCTATGGAAAAAAGTATGTTCATCAAAATCTTGGGGTTTTTTTTCTGAAGCAGAGTAAATATCAGTAACAATTAATACATCAGCAAGAGAAAAACAATTTAAAAATTTATCCTGAAGTAACTTAATGCGAGAGAAGCGATGAGGCTCAAATATTACTACTAATCTTTTAGGATTGAATAATTTTGCTGTTTTCAATGTCGCCTCAATTTCTGTGGGATGGTGAGCATAATCATCAACAAACATTACATTCTTTACTATTTTTTTAATTTGAAAACGGCGTCTGGTGCTTTTGAAATTTTCCAATTTATCTATCACTTTATTTAAATCCTCTTCTAAATAGTAAAAAAAAGCCAGACATGCCAATGTATTTAAAAGATTATGCTCACCTAAAAGAGGTATTTTTATTTTTTTAAATTCCTTCTCTCTTGCTTTTAAATCAAAAATAGTTGCCTGAGGAGTCAAAATCATATTCCTTGCCTGTATATCGTTATCAGGAGAAAAACCGTAAGATAAAGAATTATTTATACCTTTAAGAATATTCCTTAAAAAAGGAGAATCTCCCCATCCGATAGTTATTTCTTTTGCCGAAGAAGCAAATTGAAAAAATTTTTCTATAAGTGTTTTTTCTTCTTTATAAAAATCTAAATGCTCCTTATCAATATTTGTAATGATTGCTACAGAAGGATTTAGTTTAAGAAAACTGCCATCACTTTCATCTGTCTCTATTACAAAAAAATCACTTCCCCACCATGCAGAACGAGCATAATTAATCAGCTCTCCTCCTACAAAAACAGAAGGTTTATATCCCAAAGATTCCAAGAGATAAGCCAAAAAAGCTGTAGTGGTGGTTTTTCCATGAGCTCCTCCTATAGCGATTACTTTTTTATTTAGAGTAAGCAAAGAAAGCAATTCTGCTCTTTTTAATACAGGAATACCTCTTTTCTCTGCTTCTTTTACTTCTATATTATCATCCTTAATTGCTGAAGATATGCAGACTAACTCTGCTTTTTTTATATTTTCTTTTCTGTGCCCTAAAAATATCTTTACTCCTTCTTTTCTCAGCTTTTTAAGATATTCGGATTCTTTTATATCTGATCCACTTAAAATAAATCCTTTCTCCTTAAGTAAAATAGCTAAAGCACTCATCCCTACTCCTCCAATACCTACAAGATGAATTCTTTTTATCTTAGATAAAATTGCTTCCATAATCTTTCAAAATCTCTATTATTATCAATTAATCCATAAGTAGAAAAAATTGCTTCTTCTATACTCTTTCCTTCTTTTATCTTTTCCAAATATTCTTTAAATTTTATTTTTCCAAAACGGATTCTTAAAAAATTTACCATACTCCAGGCTTGAGTATAAAAAAGGTCTATAAGTTCTTTATCAGCTTCATTCTTTTTTAACTGCACCTTGTTTATTTTATCAAAATCTATATATTTCTTCTTCTTAATCATATTTTTTGTTTTTTCCCTTAAAAAATTTTCTAAATCTGGATTGGTATATTTAGCCTCAATATAAATAGCCATTCCTTCATCTACCCAAAGAGGAAGTAATTTCTCCCCTATGTATTCTCTAAATATAATATGTGCTAATTCATGAGCTAAAAAGGAAGAGAATTTTTCCTGATCTTTATAAGTATAAATCTTTTTTTGGAAATAATTTACGCACGCCTGTGACCAAAAAGGACAGGGGAATTTCTCTTTATACTCTTTCTTATCTTGAGCGATATAAATTCTTGCTCTTTCTCCCTGCAACCAAGGTTTTTCTCTTACAATATAAAACTCATGGGTAATTAATCGGTAATACTTTTCTGCCTCTTTTATTATCTTTCTTACATAGGTCTCTTCAATAGCAGGATTATATTTTACTATAAAATGCAGGCTTCTTTTCTCTTTAAATTCTGAAGAATAAACCTTATCAAGAAAAAATATCTTTAAAAATATTATCAGAAAAAATATCGTCTTTCTCATAAATCTTTATCCCTGCTAAATTATCTGAAATTTTTCTTTTTAAATCTTCATCAACAAGTAATTGATAAAAAATCCTTTTAACTTGAGAAAAAGTATACTTATTTTGCTCTACTAAAAATCCTGCCTTTTTCTCTACTAAATATCGGGCATTTTTCAACTGATGTTTTCCTGCTTTTGGATAAGGAATAAAAATTGCAGGAATCCTAAAGTAAGCCAATTCAGCAATGGTTAAGGCTCCGGCACGTGTAATAGCAATATCTGTCGCTGAATAAATCAATCCCATATCTTTAAAAAAATCTTTAACAAAAAAATCTTTTTTGATTATTTTACCATAAAAATTCTGGAAAAAGTAAAAGTCTTTTACTCCTGTAAGATGAATTATCCCAAACTTTTGTTTTCTTTCTTCAATCAATTTTTTAAATAATTGATTAAGAAAAGATGAACCCTGAGAACCTCCCAGACATAATACACAGATAAGTGAAGGATCAATGCCTAAACTTTTTTTAGCTTCTTCAGAATTATATTTTTTTAAAGAAGTGTGTAAAGGTATGCCCACTCTTTTTGCTTTGGATAAAGAGATTGTATCAAATCCGGTATAAATTCTTTTTGCCAAAATCCTTAAAATATAATTAGCCTTTCCCCACCAAGTATTAGGCTCATAAATAGCTGTGCGTAAGCCAAATAAAGAGGATAGTAAAATAAAAGGGAAAGAAATTCTTCCTCCAAAGCCAATGACTACATCCGGTTTTACCTTCAAAATTATCCTTAATGCCTCAAGAAAGCGATAAAAAAACTCTCCTTTCTCTCTTTTTTCTTTTTGTTTACCGATTATTTTGAACTCTTTTGTAAAAAACATATTTTTTAAAAAAAGTGAAGGGACAAATAAATAAACAGATGTCTTTTTACTTAAATAACAAGCCAAAGTATAGGCAGGAAAAAAATGCCCTCCACTATATTCACTAATAAGAAGCACTTTGCGCATCCTTAGATAAACGAAAAACTAAACCTACCAAAAGATAATGAATAAATAAATTGCTCCCCCCATAACTGATAAAAGGCAAAGGAAGTCCTTTTGTGGGAAGAAGTCCACAGCTGACACCAATATTAATCATCACCTCTAAACCAAAAAGCACACTCATCCCTAAACAGAAAGCTTTGGAAAAATCAGAAACAATAAGACCAATTTTAAAAAAATTATAAAAAAGAAAAAAATAAATTCCCAAAAGAAGAAGACTTCCTAAAAATCCAAATTCTTCAGCAATTATAGAGAATATAAAATCTGTATGTGCAGCAGGCAAAAATAAAAACTTCTGCTTACTTTCTCCCAAACCTACGCCAAAAAGTCCTCCGTTTCCAAAAGCAATCTGTGATTGAATTAGCTGGAAACCAAATCCTTTAGGATCCTTCCAAGGATTTAAAAAATAAATTAATCTTTTAAGGCGGGATGGATAAAGCTTCATAAGGAAAAAAATTGTTATTATCCCTATAAAAATTAAAAAGAAAAGATATCTTTTTTTCGCTTTAAAAAGAAAAAGGCAAATGATTATCCAAAGAAACCAAAAAATAATACTTCCCAAATCAGGTTCCAAAAGAAGAAAAAAGGAAATTATCCCTATCATTACTAAAGGAATAATTAAATCAGACAAAGTATTAAGAACTAAATTTCTTTTGGTCGCAAATTGGGAAAACCATAAAAGAAAAGATATCTTCAAAAATTCTGAAGGCTGAAAATTAAAACCCAAAAAAGAAAACCAGCGTTTTGCTCCTCCAACTTTTTTCCCCACAATTAACACTAAAAAAAGAAGAAAAATATTAAAAAGTAAAATTAAAAAAGCATATCTTTTTAAAAAGATAGGATCTATAGTTAAAATGATAAAAAAAGCAAATAAACTAATTATAAAAAAGAAAATTTGGCGTTTAAAAAAATAAAGACTATCCTGAAAGTTTTTATACGCATAGATTGAGGAGGCTTCATAAACCATTAAAATTCCAAAAAGAGATAATCCTAAAATAGATAAAAAAATTATCCTTCTTTTTTTATTTAAACTTAGCTTTGAGTTCATTTACTATACGAATAAAATAATTGCCTCTTTCTATATAGTTAGAAAACATATCAAAACTGGAGCACATAGGAGAAAACAATACTACATCACCACAAGAAGCATTTAAGAAAGCATCTTCAACTGCATTTCTCAAATCAGAAAAAAGTTGAATATTTTTAAAATGATTCTTTAAAGAAGCTCTAATCTTTTCTTTTGCCTCACCAATAAGATTAATTTTTTTAACTTTTCCTAAAAAAGGCAAAATAGAAGTATAATCTAAACCTTTATCCTTTCCTCCGGCAATAAGAATTGCAGGTTTTTTAATATTTTTAAGTGCCCATAAGGTTGCTGAAGGATTGGTAGCTTTAGAATCATTAATAAAAAGTACTTCCTTAATCTGGGCTATTTTCTGCATACGATGAGGTAATCCTTTAAAACGGGAAAGCGTCTCTTTTATATAAGAAGACTCAATACCAAAAATAGAGGCAATGGTTTTTAAACAGGAAATATTCTCATTCTCATCATTATCACCGAAATACAAAATCTTTGCTTTAATCTTTCCTTCCCATTCTTTACAACAGGAGATATTACGATTGATTACAGCAAAATCTTCCTTCTTTTGATTCATAAATATTCTCTCTTTAGCTTCCTTATATTCTTCAAAATTAGAATATCTATCTAAATGATCTGGCTCTAAATTGATTATACAGCTTACATAAGGTCTAAATTTTAGAATACTTTCTAACTGAAAAGAACTTACCTCAAGCACAACTAAATCTTGAGGATGTGTTTTTCTAACAAAAGAGGAAAAAGGCACTCCAATATTTCCTCCCAAATATACAGAAGGAAATTTCTTCTTTAAAAGTAAAAAAGTAAGAAAAGAAAGTGTTGTTTTTCCATTGGTTCCAGTAATAGCAATTATTCTTGAATGCGTAAACCAACTGGCTAATTCTATCTCTCCTACACAAGGCAAAGATAATCGATGTATAGTTTTTCCTATCAAGGATCTTTTTAAATCCACCCCCGGACTTATAACTACTAAATCGCAATCACGAAGAAATCTTTCTGAATGTCCACCGAACTCAAATTTAACACCTTCTTTTTTAAAATTTTCAACAAGAGAAGAAGGGAAGTCCTCTTCAGACTCTTTTTCACTTACCTTTACCTTTTTTCCTAAGGAAATCAGGAGTTTGCATAAAGCAATTCCTGTCTTTTTAAATCCTATTACACCAATCTTTTTAAATTTTTCTATATTCATCTTAATTTCAAAGTAAGCAAGGCTAAGACAGCAAAAGCAATGGAAACTATCCAGAATCTTACAATTATTTTAGACTCAGTTATTCCTTTAAGTTGAAAGTGATGATGCAAGGGTGAGGCAAGAAAAATCTTCTTCCCTTTAAGTCTTACAGAAAGAATCTGTAAAATTACACTTAATGCTTCAATAACAAATATCCCTCCAGAGATAAGAAGAATAAATTCTTTTTTTATAAAAAGAGCAATTACCCCTAATCCTCCTCCTAAAGCTAAAGCCCCTGTATCTCCCATAAAGATTTCTGCCGGATATGCATTGAACCATAAAAATCCTAATCCTGCTCCCAAAACTGCACTGCATAAGACAGTTAATTCTGCAACATCTTTTATATAAGGAATAAAAAGATAACGGGAAAAAATAGCATGTCCACTAACATAACAAAAAACAGCAAATACTAAAAAATTAGTGATTAGCCCTCCCATAGCCAGTCCATCTAAACCATCAGTAAAATTTACCGCATTTGAGGTAGCAACAATTACCAGTGTTGCCCAAAGAATGTAGAAATACCCCAGATTTAGAGAAATCTTTCTAAAAAAGGGTAAATTTAGCTGAGTAGTAATATTTTTATCTAAAAAAATAATTATTCCCACTATAACTCCTATAATCATTTGAAAAATCAACTTTTCCTTGCGAGAAATTCCTTTATTTTTCTTTATCTTGAGAAGATCATCTCTTATACCTAAAAGTCCTAAAAGAAAAAATATCAAAAGAGTATACCAAAAAAAAGAATTTGTCCATTTTACCCATAATAAAGAAGAGACAAATATGCTGAAAAGAATCAATAAACCTCCCATAGTAGGAGTCCCTTTTTTATCTTTATGCAATCTTTCTAAGTCTTTATGCCCATACATATCTATTTTTTCTTTCAAACCCAACTGATAGAATTTATCTTTTAAAAGACACCATAAAAAGAACATAAGAGAAAAAGAGGTAAGCAAAGCTAAAGCAGAACGAACAGAGATATATTTTATTACATTAAAGATAAAAAAATATTTACTTAA
>Ga0190363_1000907_pt1 | contig 17710 bp, 17 predicted proteins | sample 48721867_MG_FD_161272 | JGI IMG/M metagenome (GOLD analysis project Ga0190363, IMG submission 161272) | Hydrothermal vent microbial mat bacterial communities from Southern Trench, Guaymas Basin, Mexico - 4872-18-6-7_MG | ecosystem: Environmental > Aquatic > Marine > Hydrothermal vents >... | reverse complement strand
CTGGTATTTATTTTCCCATCGAAGTACTACCTCAATTGCTTCAATATTTCTCCTTTATCTTTCCAAATTCATCTGCCATTCTAGCGGTAAGATATTATCTGGCAGGAAATCCAAATTATATAAATTATTTATACGCACTAACTATACAAGCCATAATATATGGACTATTTGCATACATTTTATCTAAAAATATTATAAAAGATGTGCAGAAAAGAGGATTTGTAAAGGTGCCATTAGTTTAAAGAAAATTAATATTTATATGAATTGGAATGAATATAGCTTCGTGTTTCTCATAGTAAAGTGTAATCTTATCGGCTGATTTTGAAGTTTAGATAAATCGTGCCTATTATTCCATGAAACTCTTATAAAAACACTATTAGAATGTATTGTATCACATGCGTCTAAGCTATATTCTTTAAACGGTCTACCATCCTCATTCTGTATTTCGACCTTTATCCACCCAGTTGCAGATGTATCGGCATTCAATATAAGTTTATTTCCCTTAAATATCAATGGTTTAGTAGTTATTCTACCAATTTTATAACCAGAGTCTAGCGAAGTAAATCCATCAAGTCTCTGAACAACTCTGAATATAGCTCCCTTATAACGCATTTTCTCAACACTATATGCTCCATGAGTATAATTGTATCCAGAATAATACATCCATATCTCATTCCCTCTCCTTATCATTCCAACCAACATATATATTTGACCACTATCTAATTCATCATCCCTACCAAGTCTAATATATGTCTCCCTGTTAAGCCTATTCCAATGTATTCCATCCCTACTCGTTGCAAGCTGTATTTCTAGACGACCATCATTACGATACCTACCTATAGGTGGTTCAGGAAAATGTAGATAGGCGCTTGGAAACATAAAATATACGTCTCTCGCATATGGATATTTTATTACACATGGATTATAATGGTCACTGTTCTCCGGATCATATTCGTCATATTTAAAAACTATTGGTAGCTCCGTTGTAGGGGTTGGAAATTTCTCCGGCATGTCATAAGATTTATCTGGACGAGGATTGTATGGCCATGGTTTCAATATATCCTTAACCTCAACTCTGGCTATACATCTAAGCGGATTCCAAGCCCGTAGATATGCAACATATTTTTTAATTCTATCATCCCAGAAAGCCTGATTCTGAGTATCAGGATTGAGTGGAAGAGCATATTCTTTACATTGATTCCATTTTAACCCATCACTAGACCACCATACAGTCACGCCATATTTTTTCAAATATCCTTTACGTCCATGACCAAATGTAACATATTTATATCTCTGCTCTCTAGGCGCAACCGGATCTATAAAAACTGTCCCACAGGGTGGCAATGGCAAAATATTATTACTTCTATTTCCCTTATATTCAACCAATCCCAAACTCGGTTTTTCCCAATGTATACCGTCACGGGAAACAGCGTAACAATGGAAAATATTTCCATCATTATCGATAGAATCATACCATATCTTATAAATACCATTATCATCCAATACAGTCCCATAAGCACCTATACGATGGCCCTCCCAAGGTTTATTTGCAAACAATACTGGCCCAGTCTTCAAAGGAGGATTAATTCTAATAAAAACATTTTCAGAATAATCGATTAAAAGGTCATCTATAAAAAGTTGTTTATAATCTCCTACAAATATAGGTTTCATAACTATTTTATCATTTTACTCCTTATAAATTTTCTGAAAATAGTTGATGAAATTTACTAATTACCTTACATTAATTTATTTAATGAAAATACTGGCTTGCTTTTAATAGATCTTATATTTAAATATTTAGTTTCCAATAAAAAGAAGAGTGTTAAACCGAAAACATTTTTTATTTTCCATTTGATATAGAAGAAAAACGGAATTATCCGATAGAGGATTATATGTAAAATTAAAAACGATTTCAAAGAAATGGGTGGTTTAAAAACTTCCTAGTGGAAAATACGTTTTAACTGATAAGTGGAGAAGGGTTTGGAGAAACTGGAACTGATTGAGATGGTTCTGGATCTATATGATAAAGGATACGGAGATTTATTAAAAAATATTGGAAATACAAGGTCAAAAAAAGAGGAGAAGAATATGAGGATTACTAAGACAACGGTTTCAACCTCCTTTAAAAATATATGAGGTGTAGGATACGGGGTTAACTGAAATGGTATATGTTATTAAAGAATAAAGGGGAAGCGATATGTTTACAAATAATGGAAAATAAATGGAAAAACTATAAGTAAATATGTTGGGAGTCTTGTCAAAATTGTAAAATTTTATCTAGAAAACAAAGATTCTTTTGAAAAATGGACCGGGCGGGATTTGAACCCGCGACCTTCGCCTTGCGAAGGCGATGCTCTTCCACTAAGCTACCGGCATAAAATACTATTAGGTTCAAATATTTATTTCTTTATCTATTTCTATTGTTGAAACCATTCAATAATTGTTAGGGACTGTGAGTTAGATCTATATTGTACAAATGCAATATAGATATTATGTACAGGTCTCGGACAAATCTTAAGATAAAAATATGCTCATTTAAATAATGATTTAATCACTTAATATTTAATGATAAAACTATTTCTTTACCTAAAAATTTATAGATATAACTTTTTATGTATTTTTTATATAAATCTTTATCAATATATAGATTTAATTTTCTAAATCCATTTTTCCATGCAACTGAGAATATGTGTTTCATTGTGCTTGAAATATTTTTTTCATCATTTAACCATAATATTAGCTTACCTCTCTTCTTATTAATCCACATGCTTTCTATGATATAAGCGGCATTTAATTCAGGAATATACCCCTCAATTTCTTTAATCCTATCTTCCTCCACAATATACTTCCATCTACTTTTAAGCCAAATAGTATAGGATGAAGTGGTTTTAGGGGAAATTAAAAACTTATCTTTAATTCTCTTTCGAACCCGATATATAATTCTAGTTCGCCGACTACTTTATCGTTAATCAGGGCTACTAATGGATACTGACCATTTATAAGTAAGTAGTTTAAGTGGATTGAACATATCTCTATACACATCCATGGACCTCCTTGACTCCACTTATCTTTAACACTAAGATTCTCATATCTATCCTCGATTTTCCTACCGTTAACCCATTTATACCACTTATCGACATCCGAGCAATGGACTTCTACAATATCTTTAACATCATCTAAAGATGCTAGTCTAATCTCCACTATAATTCCCCATTAAAGTCTTTTAATACCATATTTTTCAGCATTCTTTTTAATTGAATAGAGATTTTGTTTATATGGAAATTCGTATCCACATCTAGGACATTTAAGATATCCACAGTCACCTAAGACCGATAAACTACAATTATAACAAGCAACAGCTCTAGAATAGGATGGACTAAACTCATATCCACACTTAGGACATCTAACAATCCTCTCATTCATATACATCACTCAATATATTATAATTAACCCACATGAAAATAAATATTATAGAAGTAATGAGATCGTTTAATAATTCTTTAGCTGAATTTTACCGATGCTTGTATCGGAGATGATATTCACCTATAAATGGGGTGTAAAAATACATTCAACGGTAAGACTGCATCCAAAATTCATTGGGATAAGAGAGATAATAATCCAAAAGAATAAACCTGGTTATTGTAATTTTATCAATATCTATTCTCTTGATTCTTTTCTATAGATAAGGTATAAAACAGTGTTTAACTTAAAATTCTGAGAATGATAGTGAATTTCTTTCATTCTTATCAAGGATATAATATAAAAATATTCATATCTATCATTTTAGCATAATTTTACCTTTATAGTTGCTATTTCATAAGGATTTAGAAGGAAGTTTAACTTATTTCCATCAATTTCTATCTTTTCTAAAACTTCATTTTCAAGAAGATTGGTTTTATATGCATTTTTTATCGTTTTATTAACATTTAATGTAATTTGAACCCTAGTTTTCACTCCATTACATTCATAGATTCTTATTATTAGATCTTTATCATCCTCTGCCTTCTTAATACATTCAATTATAGCATTTTTAGGCCATATACTAATGAATGAATAATTTTTAGGCAATAATCCTTTATGTCTTCCCTCTACATATGCTATTAAAGGATATTTAAATTCATAACTTTTCTGTACAACATTGCTTTCCTTCCAACCACCTCTATGGGGATATATGGAATATCTAATATTATGTATTCCCCTATCTGTATTGTAGGCTGGTCTAGTAGGACTTCTTAGTAAAGTTAAGCCTATTACATTGTTTTTCGCACTATAACTATATTTAGTGTCACTTAGGATAGCTATACCGTAAGATCCATCCCGTTCAGATATATCAATCCACTTTTGGAAAGGCTGCTCCTCATCATTTAATACTCTATCAGCACTACCATATTGTATTCCGACAGTTAATATAGGATTAACAATGTTTAATGGAAATAATATTTTTAATGCTCTATGTATTTCATTCCAATCCACTGTGAGATCAAAATCTATACGTCTTATATTTGAATAAACAATTATTCTCTGAATATAAGTGGAGTTACTGAAAAATCTTTTGATGGTAAGTATAGCTCTAACCGGACCTCTTTCAGAAATCTCTATATATTCTTTAGAATCTATACTCCATCTATATCCTATAAATCTATTAGATCTATTTATTCCAAGAACCAATCTACCCTCTGAATCGCCAAGATCTTCAATTAACTGCAAAATATTTCCTCTCTTATCTAATACTTCAACATTATTTTCTTTATCAAATATACTCTCTATATGACCAGTTTCCTCGGATACCTTTATTTTAAAGAAATTATTTTCAATATCTTCTCCAGTAATCTTAATAGTATTTATATATTGCCTCTCATTTCTAACCGGGAATACTCTATATACCTTATATCCTAATGATGGAACATCCTCCGCTATAAATATGATTTTAAAATAATTTTTTCCATCTTTCTTATAGCGCTTAATTATTTGAATAGATATTTCCCTTCCCTCAGGGTCTAAAAGTCTAATACTATTCCACTTTTCCGGAATCTCTAGCTCTACATTAACTAGATCAGTCCTATTCCAGGATAAACTATTAAATACTATGATATTTAACTCACTATCACTAGTATCTATCATTGAGGAAATATCTTTTAACGATACATTTAAAACTTCTCCACTTATTTTAATAGCTTTTTTATAAAGTTTATGAGAGAATTCTTGGGCAGAGGAAACAATGCTTCCACCTATTATATCATGAAACTGATTAAACAATACATTTTCCCACGCACTATTTAATTCGGTTTGAGGATACGATGTTCCTTTAAGGATCATTGCGATCGAGGAAAATTTCTCGGCTACTAGAAGTCGAATTTCACTTAAACTATTTTCCTCCTTTAATTTAGCACAGTTAACTAGATCTCCTACAAGTTCCCAGTCAAGTTCCTCCTTTAAAACTGGGATCTTATCAGCTTCTTTCAATAATGCTTTAAAGAAACGATGAGGCGTACTAAAACAAACTTTTATTTTAGGCTTTAAATAATTCCTAACCTCTCTAATATTCTGTATCTCCTGATAGGTTGGACCTCCCCCATGATCACCTCTACCAATAATTAATGGAATATTTTTAACTCCATATCTCTGACTTATACTAAATGCCATATCTTCCAAATCAGGAAAAGGTCTATGAGTAAAAGAACCCCGTAATGGTTTACATGCCAAAATACGGGTTCCATCAGGGGATTCCCACCAAAATATGTTCTCTCCTTTAGCTCCTCTAAAAAACAACAAATATTTTATTCCACTTTTTCTAAAAATCTGTGGAAGCTGCCATGGAAGAGTCCAACTATCGGGCAACCAGCCTACCTCAACTTTTACACCAAATTTTTTAATAAAATATTTTTGTCCAAAAAGGCATTGTCTAACTAGTGATTCTCCACAAGGTTCTGCTCCCTCAAATTCAACATAAGTGCCACCAACAATATCCCATCGTTTATTCTTTATATATTTTAAAATTTCATCAAATATTTCTGGAAAATATTTTTTAGCGGCCTCGTATAAAGGTACTTGACTTTGTGCAAAAGTATATTCTTCATTCATTTTAAGATTATCAATAGCTCTCATAAACGTTAGTTTAACACAGTCATAGATTGTTTCAGGATAATATGGCCAAAGCCATGCAATATCGATGTGTGATTGAGGTAAAATATGTATAATCCACCTATTCATTTAAAGACACCGAATAATTTATCATTATCATACATCATATTAATATTAAGTTTATATCTAATTAGCCTACAATTCGTTAAAAAGATTTATCTATAATTCAAAAATTCTATTACTATATATTCAAGTAAAGAAATTCAAAAACTAAAAATAGTTTAGTAGTAATAATGTAGATCTAAGGCTTACTTATATTCAGTTCTACGTCTATTTTAGCTCCAGACTTTTCGAATAAGATGCCTACAGGACAATTTTTATGAGTCAATTTCCATACACGCTCAATTTTTTTCTCATCATCACTACTAACAACATTTATTGTCAATTTAACTCTTGTAATAGTACTTTCCCCCTTCTCTGCATCTGCAATAACTTCCAAACTTTTCACATCTGTCCTGGTCTTATTAGCCATTAACCTAAATATTGTTGAAACACATCCAACCAGAGCCATAACAGCTAATTCAAGCGCAGTAGCACCAGTATCATCTCCATTAAGATTCTTAGGAAGATCAACAACAACGCTGTGACCCCTACCATTATCTAAAACTGATCTATATTTTTCAAACCAAACAGCTCTAGCTTTCATATAAACCCCCTTTATACTACTACTATATGATATAAATATTTTTCAATAGTTTTTCATATTATGTAAAATAATACTTTGTACTAAAATTGAGAGTTCGTGAAGCAAATTTTGGATAAAATTCAAAACATATAGAAAAAAATAAAAATTATTTTTTAACATATTTCTTTACTTCTTCGTTGCTTAGAAATCTATACAGAGTTATTCCTGTTTTTTCACTTTTTCCCTTTACAGCCCACCTGCCATTTTTGAGCTTTACTATCTTTGGATTCAATAACTTTACCTTGGTCTTTGCTTTAACATCAAAGGCAATCCACTCTACCATGGTTTCACCCATACTTATTTATCCTATCTATTATATATCTTTAATCATTTAATAAATCAGCATAATATTATTCTAACTTTTAGAATTTTAACGAAAATAAATATAAATTCTTTTACAATAATGCAAAATATTATAAATAAAATTTATAAATATACTCAAATAAAATACTAAAAACTTTATTATAATAACATGAATTTTGTAAATAAAATATAAAATCCGTATACTAAAATTAGATAAATTTTATAACATAATAATTGTAGTATTCTTTACAAAATATTTTGTAGAAATGCTTATATATAGGTTTTTAAACCTATATAAATATGATTAGATTGACTAATGGACTTTATAACAAGCATTATAAATTATCCAAAATAACTATTACAGCTATGTTTATTTCTCTAAGTGTAGTACTTAGATTATTCAAACATGTACTTCTGGGTGAGTTGCAGATTATCAATTTTTCCTTAGTTTTTGCTATTATTGCTGGATATTTCTATGGAGGCTTTGCTGGGTTTAATGTAGGTTTCTTTTCATTTATTCTATCGGATTTTTATCTTGGTTTTGGACTATGGACAATCGTTGATGGATTTATTGCGGGCATAATAGGATTTATGTGGAGTTTATTTAGGTGGATAAGCGATAGGTTTCTCATATTTATATTATCATTTTTATCTATCTTTATATATGATATATTTACATCAGCGATATTATATTGTTTAATCGGTTTCTCGTTATGGAAAGCTTTTCTTATAGGGTTTATAGGTCTTTTTCTCCCAGTTTATGGAGGATATTTATATGGAATTGGTCCTATTACAGAATTTTCGTCAAGCATGCTTATCTGTATTTTAATTTCTAGGTTAAATAGTCTTATAAAGGTGAATAGATATGAGTTTAAGAATTTATAGAATCTTGATAACATTATTTCTCATATGGAGTATTATATCAACAGTTGGTCTAGCATATTATTATAATCAGTATTTGTCATTATGTAGGCAATATAATGTGTTATATAGGGATTATGAAGAACTAGTTAAACAATATAATTCTATCGTTGAGGAGAATAGAAAGCTGAACGCCTCTCTAATCCACGTAGATATGCTAATTGATTATGGGAATGGTACTTATACTTGGTTTAATAATACTATTGTAACAAGGAATACAACTCTATTTCAGGCAACGGTAAAAATCTGTCTAGTTGAGTATAAGATATATTCATTTGGAATCTATATTACCTCTATAAACGGGGTAAGTGAGAAGAAAGTGGCTGGTGGAGGATATTCATGGATATGGTATTATTGGAATACAACGTCGAATAAATGGGAGATGGGCAGTGTAGGGGCGGACCATTATGTACTCTCTAATGGAGATATAGTAATGTGGAAATATACTAAATGGTGATAAGCTTATTTTGTTTCTGCAGCTCTCCTTTTTATATATATTTTTCCACCGATCAATGTATTATTTGGTATTAAAACGGTTGTTCCGTCGCTCTTTTTAATAATTGTAAACATTATTGACACATCCTCTACTATACCTTCATCACCTCCAATACTAATTAAATCACTGATCTTAAACGGTCTTGTAATTAGTATAAAGAGGCCTGCAATAGCTTGTCCTAAAATTTTTTGAGTAGCAAATCCTATAACCATGCCTATAAATCCTCCTAGAGCTACACCAGCTGTGCCTCCACTTATACTTCCAGCTATGGTTGATATAAGTACTCCAATACCTAGCATTTTAAAAACATTTTTCACGGCCTGCGCTGTTGGATGATCATACTTTATTCTTAAGTTCCAATATACGAAGCTTGTGAAAGATTTTATGATTAGATAGCCTACAGCTAGTGCTATTATTACATTTATATATGATTGATAATTCATGTATATTCTCTCAAAATCAATACTTGTTTCTCTCAATATGCTTGGTAGAAATGTATTGATAAAGGCATTTAAAAATATGTAAATTACTATTAATACTATAAGCTTTAGAAGCTTTTTACCAGCTTTTCTTACAATTTCCTTTTCATTATCACTCATATTTACCATCTCATTAAAAATATTAGTTTAATATCTTTACTTTTAAGTGTGGTGCTTAGATGAAGCTTAGGAATGATGTATTTATTTATAAAAATAGGTATCTAAAAAATATTGGTTTTCCTCTAGGAGGTATTGGATGCGGTTCTATATCTCTTAATGGCGATGGGTGTCTCGTGGAATGGCAGATATTTAATAGAGTAAACAAGCGTGCACTGATTCCAAATACCTACTTCTACATATGGATAGAGAAAAGCTCTGGTGAAAAGTTTTATAGAGTTTTAAAAAAAGGGTTTTTAGATTTTCCAACATATTTACCTGGAGTAGAAGATGTCGAAATTATAGGCGAATATCCGATAATCTATGTAAAATATATGGATAAAGGTATGCCTATAGATATATTTTTAGAGGCATTTTCACCATTCATACCTTTAAATGTAAGGGATTCGGCCATACCATGCATATTTTTTATATTTCATATATATAATAAAAGTAATGAGGATATCGATGTTTCGATAGCATTTAGCCTTGAAAACACCGTTGGCTACGATGGTTTCAGCCCTATTTATAACATACATTGTAAATGCTTTAATAAAAACTATAATAGGTTAGTTAAAGAAGAAAAGTTTACTGAAATATATATGTCTGCAGATATCGATGAAAATAATATAAATTATGGTTCAATGGCGATAGCATTATATGGCGATGAGGCAAGCTATATTTCACAGATAAATAATTTAAGATATTTCTGGAACGATTTCTCTAAAGATGGTATTCTAAATAATATAGATGATTCAACACCTAGCGATGAGGGATCTACCTGGATAGGGATATTAGCGTCCAAAAAGAAGATAAGGCCAGGTGAGTGGGGTGAAATAGCATATCTATTGGCATGGCATTTTCCCAATAGGGTTGTCGATTGGGGTAAATATAAGGGATATCGTGTAGGAAATATGTATAATAATTGGTTTAAGAACGCGGATACTGTTATAAGATATGCTGTAGAAAATTTTGATAGACTTGTATACTATACGAGACTTTTTAGAGAAACATTTTTCTCAACAACACTACCATACTATGTTTTAAACAGAATTAGTTCACAGATTTCTACGATTAGATGTCCTACATGTATGTGGTTTGAAGATGGTACATTTGCTGGATTTGAGGGATGTGCATTAAATGTAGGTTGCTGTCCAATGAATTGTACACATGTATGGAATTATGAACAGACGATGGCTTTCTTATTTCCGTCGTTGGAGAAAGATATGAGGATGAAAGATTTATCGGTACAGCTAATGGACAATGGTTTAATTCATCATAGACTTGTCATCCCATTAAATATGCCTAGGGCAAGCGGATTGGCTATTGATGGACAACTAGGCACTATTTTAAAAACATATAGAGAGTTTTTGATTACTGGTGATATAAAGTTTATAGAAAAATATTGGGATAATATTAGGAAGGCGTTAAACTATGTTATAGAAAATTTTGATCCGATGATGAAGGGAGTGATTTCTGGAAAACAGCCTAATACATATGACTGCAGTCTATATGGATATAATTCCTTTGTATCTTCACTATATCTTGCTGCAATAAAGGCTATGGAGAAAATGGCTTCATATGTTAATGATAAAGAATATGCTGAGAAGTGTAGAGAAATATATAGAAATGGATTTAAAGAGCTTGATAATTTGTTATGGAATGGTGAGTACTATATTCAAATATATGATGAGAAGAGTATTGATAGACATCAATATGGCAAAGGATGTCTATCGGATCAGTTATTAGGTCAATGGTGGGCACATATATTGGGTCTAGGATATATTTTACCTCAAAAACATGTCGAGAGGGCTGTAAAATCTATTTATCAATATAATTGGAGAGAAGATTTATCTAATCACATGCATAGTCAAAGAGCATACGCTATCTCCGGTGAAGCTGGATTACTTAACTGTAGCTGGCCACATGGAGGTAGACCTGAAAATCCGATACTATACTGTGATGAGGTTTGGACTGGAATAGAATATGAAATCGCATCTCTATTAATATATGAGGGATATGTTAATGAGGGATTGAATATTGTTAGGGGAGTTTTTAATAGATATGACGGTAGGGTTAGAAATCCATGGAATGAAATCGAATGTGGAGATCACTATACAAGAGGTATGAGTAGCTGGAGTCTATTATTAGCCTTAGAGGGATATAGTTATAATGGATATAAAGGTGAGATTAACTTTAACCCCAAAATAAATTACGATGATTTTAGAGGATTTTTTTCAACAGGATCTGGATGGGGTTTATTTACTCAGAAAAGAACGGAAAATGAGCAGGTGAATAAATTAATACTGAAATATGGTAATTTATCGTTAAATCAAGTGGGTCTAAAAATACCTCTAGGCAGAAATATAAAGAGTATAGAGGCCTATTTAAATAGGAATAGGATAGATATTTCATGGAAAAGTATTGATGGAAAGGTTCTGATAAAATCTGCAGAAAAAATTAATATGGTTCATGGTGAGGAGTTAGAGATAGATATAAAATATTAATTAAAAATATTAGTCTAAAATTTTAATAGAAATATGAAAAATATTATAGGCGATTTTGATGAGACATAATATTAGAAAGATTGGAGTTGGAATGCTTGGATACGCTTTCATGGGTAAAGCTCATACACATGCATATCATGATATCCCAATATTCTTTTGGCCTGCTCCAGCTATTCCGGAGCTAGTTGTTATATTCGGTAGAACTGAGGAGAAGGTTAAGGAGGCTGCAATTAGATTTGGCTATAAGAGGTATGAGACGGATTGGAGGAAGGTCGTAAAGGATCCCGGGGTAGAGGTGGTTGATAATTGTCTTCCAAATAAGATGCATAAAGATCCCACAATAGAGGCTATTGAAAATGGGAAACATGTTATATGTGAGAAGCCGTTGGCTAGATCTGGAGAGGAGGCTAGAGAAATATGGGATGCCGCCAAAAAATCCAGCGTTAAAACTATGGTTGCTTTTAACTATAGGTTTGTGCCTGCAGTAGCTTTAGCGAGAGATATTGTTAAAAGGGGATTGCTTGGAAGAATATATCATTTTAGAGCTAGATATCTACAGGACTGGATAGTTGACCCTAATTTCCCATTAGTATGGAGGTTAAAAAGAGAAGAAGCTGGTAGTGGTCCATTAGGAGATTTGGGTAGTCATATAATAGATCTAGCTAGATATATTGTGGGTGAAGTGAAGGCTGTTACAGGTATTATGAAAACATTTATTGAGGAGAGACCTTTACCAGAAGAACCGTCTAAGAAAGGTAAAGTTACTGTTGAAGATGCCTTTGCTGCTACAGTTGAGTTTGAGAATGGAGCTATAGGTACACTAGAGGCGTCTCGGTTTGCAACTGGACGCAAAAACTATAATAATTTTGAGATAAATGGAGAGAAGGGTTCCATCGAATTTAATTTAGAAAGACTTAATGAACTATATGTTTATTGGAAAGAGGAGCCTATAAAGGAGATCGAGGGATGGCATAATATAATTATAACGGAGGGGGATAGGCATCCCTACATAAAATATTATTGGCCTCCGGGACATATTATTGGATGGGAGCATACTTTTCTAAATGAAATCTACCATTTCTTAGATGCTATTGTAAATGATAAGCCTATAGCCCCTCTAGGAGCTACATTTGAGGATGGTTATAGGAATAACGTTATTATGGACGCTATAGTTGAATCGGCTAAAACTGGTAAGAGAGTAACAATTGTATTCTAGAATTGTGGTTTCTCATGGATAAGGTCAGAGTTGGAATCGTTGGAGCCGGGGGTATTTTTAGAGGAGCACATTTACCAGGCTATGTAAATGTTAAGGAAGCTGAAATTATAGCCATAGCTGATCCAAGTGATACCTCGCTTAAACTAACTAAAAATATTTTAACTAAAAAATATTTCGAAAAGGCTAAAAAAATTGAAGAGGAAGGAGATAGAGAAAGGGCTGGCAATCTGAGAGAAATGGTTAGAGAAGTAAGATACTATAGGGATTATAGTGAAATGTTTTCCAAAGAGGATTTAGATTTAATAGATATATGTACACCACATAAGTACCATGCATCTATAGCTATAGACGCTTTAAACAATGGTTTCAATGTAATGGTTGAAAAACCCCTAGCTAGAACATATATTGAGGCTCTAGATGTAGTTGATGCAGTAAAAGATTCTGGAAAGTATTTCCAATATAATGAGAACTTAATATATCTTCCACCCTACTATTTAAGTATGAAGCTTGTGAGGAGTGGAGAAATAGGAGATTTATTATTTATATCTATTCCCGCATCTCATGGAGGTCCCGAAGGGAGAGAGTGGTTCTGGTCTCCGGATATAGGTGGCGGCGGTGCTATGCTTGACAATGGTATTCATGCAGTAACCGTTTCATGGTATATATCTGGATTTGATCTAAAACCAGTTGAAGTTAAAAGTCTAAATCCATATGGATTATCGATTAGAGCTGGATTTAGAAATATTGGTGGAATGCTGAGGGAAATAGAGGTCGAGGATGAAGGAGTTATAAGTGTAAGATATGAGGGTGATAGAGGTTGGGTTACAGCTCTTGTAGAGGGTTCATGGATATATAAAAATATTCCAGACTATATTGTGATAGGGTCAAAGGGATATATTAAATGGGAGTTTGAGGGTAATAAAGAGTATTTGTCAATTTATGATGCTTATGGAAATAGACGGAGAATTGAGATAGAGAGTAAATGGGTATCTACATTTGAGGCCGAAATAAGAAATATGTGTCTCTCAATACTTAGGAATAGAAAGCCAATGATAGATGAAAATATAGGATTAGAGAGTATAGCAATAGTTGATGCAGCTTATTACTCTGAAATGCTTGGTAGAAAATCTGTTAAAATAGCTGATTTTAAGCTTTATGCAAAAAAATTGCGGGCCAAATTAGGTAAAAAAGCTATAGACGAATTTATGTTAAAGAAGCTAGAGTATTTTAAGGGATTAAAATAATATTAATTTTTTTCAATTCTTTTTCTTTTTCGTTTATACATTTTTTTAATTAAATCTATTTTATCACTCGCTAATGGTTTAGACACTATATATCCCTTCTCTAAACATTTTTTAAAAATTTTCTCACCTTTTTCTGTTAAAACTATTACTGTAGACCATCCTATATCTGATCCTATATCTCCTACAGCTATATCTGCATTTAACGAGAAGAGTTCACCACATCTATCGCATGCTTTACTCGAATATTTTGCAATGTTTTTTACATTAATACTAACCATATTTCCATCATTTTTCTCTATAATATATTTTCCCTGAACGATTCTTATTTTTAATATTTCTTGAATATTATCTATACCTACTTTCGATATAATTTCCCTAAAATATTTATAGAAATAATTTCTCCAGCAAAATAAGCTTATCTTCAATTCTATATTTCTCTTAATAATTTTCTCAATTTCTCTTAGTGCTCTTAGATGGCATGGAAGTCCGACAACTCCGATAGAATTTTTTATTAAAATATTTTTATTAAGTTCAGCCAATATGGGAGCATAAAAATACTTTGATCCAGCTGAACTAATTACTTTTTCAAAATTATTTGTTATCATGGGTTCTGGTTTAAATATACTATCTCCGCATATTAATGCGTATTCTATTAATTTCTCCTCTAATGCTGTCAATATAAATGATGTAACTGCTCCACCATCCTGAGCTCTAGTCTTAATTTCATCGATTGTAGTTTTTACAGCATATCCCTTTATTTTAAAATCCTCGATATTTGTTACTTGAAGACTAATATTTGATGGACATATATTTATACATAGACTACAGTCTATACATTTCTCTGGATCAAACTGTGGTAGATTTACATTTTTTACTAAGGCTCCTGTAGGACAAATATATACACATGCACCACAGTTTGAACAATAGTTTTTAGAAATTTTTTCATCAAATACATTCGGCAAATTTTAACACCAAATTATGCTAATTTAAGAATTTTTTCAGCATTTTTAAAAACAATTTTTTCAAAAACTGTTTTCGACAAACCTAAGTTTTTCAATAAGTTTAAGTGTTTTTTATTTGGTCCAAACTGACTTCCGTCGCTTGCTAAGCATGGAAAATCTGTTCCATATAGTATTTGATTCTGAAAATTTTCTAAAAATTTTCTTGAAAAATTTTTATCTCTACTCAATGCATTTAATCCTGAAAATGCAGATATATCTGCATAAACATTCCTATATTTTCTGAGAATTTTAAGCATTTTTCCTCCAGGCTTTATATTGCCTTTGGGATAAACATCCTTTCCAGCATCACCAGATATATGTTTCCACCATCCTGGACCATGCATTATAAAGATAGTTTCCTTATAATTATCTAATATTTTTTCAAACCTATATATATCTGGATTAAATATGTTATCCATATGTATAAGTATAGGAACCTCTTTTTCAGCTGCAAGCTCATATAGCTTTAATGCACGTTTATCATCTATATATAGTTTAACTTTATACTCTCCTATTCCTCTACAACCCCTCCTAAAATATTTTCTCATCTTCCTTATAGAACTTTGAGTACGTGGATCAACTACGCAGAATGGTATAAGTCTATCAGGATATTTTGATGCTGCTTTCAAAACCTTGTCTGACAAAAATATTTCTCCATCGGTCTTTATGTATCCTGGTACAGCTAAAAGAACGGCTACGTCTATTCCAACGCTGTCCATGTATTTTAATAGATCGTTTAGATCCGAATATACCTTTCCGATAAGATATGGTGACCACGACAATACTTTGCCAATATGTGTATGCATATCTATCATTAATAACACCACTATGTTATTGAATTTAAAAGATATATATTGGTTATTTATTTGCTAAAATATTGTTGTTTTATATGGGGTTGGTTTTATATGCTGAGGAAAGATGTTTTTAAGATAATTGATGTTCATGCCCATATAGGGGGTGATCAAAGATTTTTAATGAGAGTCGATGCGAAAAATTTTATTGATACGATGAATAAGTTTAATATTCAGGTTTCATTTGTTTCTTCTCTAACAAGTCTTTATACTGATTTCAGTATAGGAAATAGAGAGTTATTAAAAATTGTTAAAAGATATTCTGAGAAAATTATGGGACTTGTAGCTGTTAACCCATACTATGGGAATGAGGCTGTAAAAGAGCTTAGAAAATATGTTCTAAAATATGGGTTTAGAGGAGTTAAACTTCATCCTACTTATTTTAAAATATCTATGCTGGATAAATTGACTATTAGAATTGTGAAGGAAGCTGTTAAAATTAATGTTCCATTGATGATTCATTCATATGATGGTGGAATAGAGGTTTCTAGGCTTGCAGAAATGTTTCCAGATGCATTGATAATAATGTATCATATGGGTGGCCTAAATTGGAGGGAAGGTGTATTGAGAGTAAAGAATTTTAAAAACATTTATGCAGAAATATCTTCATCTGTATGTGATAAAGGTATGATTGAGTTTGCGGTTAAAGAGCTTGGTGCAGAGAGAATTTTATATGGAAGCGATATACCATATCAGGATCCATCAGTGTCTTTAGGAAAAGTTTTGGGTGCAGATATTTCGGATAGGGAGAAGAAGATGATATTATACGAAAATGCTTATAATCTTTTACTGAAAGGTGGATGGAATTGATTTTCGATGTAAATGTATATTATAGTAAGTATAGTAGATATCATATAGATGTAGATGGTTTAATAAGAGATTTAAGGAGGAGGGGGATAACCCATTTACTAATAACCCCAATAGATTGCTATTTCTATAAAGAATATGAGGAAATATATAGCAATTTTATCAGCAATATTAAGGATAAGCAAAATATATTTGCTACAATAGTTGTAGATCCAAAATATCCCGGGATAATAGAGCTTATAGAGGAGTTAATTAAAGTAGATTTGTTTAAAGCCTTTAGATTTACTCCAGGTTTTCATAACTTTTCTTTAAACGATAGAAATTTTGAAGAAATACTTGGATTTGCTGAAGAGAGAAATATACCGATATTCTTTCAATATCGTTTAAATTGGGGTGAAAAAATAGGTTTTAATTTATCAGATTTAGCTGAAATGGCTAAAAAACATAGGAATTTAAAAATAGTTGTTACAAATTTAAACTATGGCGAAACTTTAGATATTATGAGATATGTTAAGGATAGAAGAAATATATTGCTGGAAACATCATTTTATCATCCTTTTAAAGGAATAGAGTTTCTGGTAAAAATTCTTGGTATAGAGAGAATTTTATTCGGCTCAGCTTATCCAGTAATCTATCCAGAATGCAGTTTACTTAAAATAGAGTATTCAAGTCTATCTATAGATGATAGAAGGAAAATATTTTTTAAAAATGCAGAAAAACTTTTGCTAAACAAATATTAGACTATTATTGTAAATTAAAATATAGGTGAATCTATGAAAATATCCATATGCAATGAGCTTTTTGAGGGATGGAGTTTAGAGAGAATTATGAAATTTATATCTAATCTAGGATACGATGGATTAGAGATCGCTCCATTTACTCTAGCTGATGATGTAAGTACGA
>Ga0190363_1000906_pt1 | contig 17733 bp, 17 predicted proteins | sample 48721867_MG_FD_161272 | JGI IMG/M metagenome (GOLD analysis project Ga0190363, IMG submission 161272) | Hydrothermal vent microbial mat bacterial communities from Southern Trench, Guaymas Basin, Mexico - 4872-18-6-7_MG | ecosystem: Environmental > Aquatic > Marine > Hydrothermal vents >... | reverse complement strand
TAATTTTGCCCTATCTATTGTATCTGCCTCAAAAAGAAGGAGCTCCCTCTGCTTTTCTCTTTCCTTTATTATCTCATTTAGATAATCTAGCCTTGTCTTTAGATAGTTTAGCCTTGTATATCCCTCTGCTACGCCATTTCTTATTGGAAGGAGGCCGCCATAGTGGTCAATTATATCAATCTGCCTCTCCTCATCTAAAAGAAGCTCATACTCACGCTGGCCGCATATGCTAAGAAGGGGGGATACCTTTTCACAGAGCTCCTTTAGGCCTACAGGTCCTTCATTTATCCTTGCCCTTGACCTTCCTGATGTATATATTGTCCTCTCAATCTTTATCTTTTTATTTTGCTCAAAAAACTCTGCATAGACATATCCCCTCTCAGCTCCATACCTTATCATATCCCTTGGCGCCCTCTCACCTGAAAGAAGCTTTACTGCATTTATGATGATTGACTTACCTGCCCCTGTCTCACCTGTGATTATGTTTAGGTGAGGGCAAAACTCAATATCTAGCTCATCTATTATGGCTATGTCTTTTATCCTTAGTGAGGCCAACATGTACTAAAGTTAAATAAAAATGGGTGATTTTTCAATGACCAGTTTGTTTTTTGTAAAGTTGAAGCTAGATGACATATGTGCTAATATAGCCTTTAGTAAGGGTAAAATATGACTAAAATAATACAGCAGTCGTCCAGAGGGAGGTATAGGCGAACAGTTCGTATATCTCCCAAATTTGGTGGTATATCTGAACTGTTCAGATAGGAACAAGTTAGGCGACATATCCCGCAAACCGTATGAGGTGGATAAAAAATGAATGAAGAATATATACAAAAAATTGAGGAATTGATAAAAGACGTGCCGAGTGATATTGTCAATTTTGCATTGAAGAGAAGAAGAGGAAACGTACCTACGCAGGCATTTTCTGAATTTCTTACGAATAGAGAACAAGGCGACTGGGCAGAAGACTTAATTTTTAAAGCAATAAATGAAATTGACAATGGAGTTATTGCTGTAAGATATGGAAAATCTGATCAAATTGTCGCAGGAGAGCCCGGATTTAAAGACTTTTATCAAAGATATCAGGATGAATTAGACAAAATGGGCAAACGTCCTGATTTACTTATTTTTAGAAAAGAGGATTTTAGTCTGGCAAATTTAGATATAAGTCATTTAGATGATAGAGAATTGAATAATATTGTACCGAAAGCAATTGCTGGATTGGAAATAAGATCAAGTTCATTCTTAGTCAATAAATACAATGAATTTTCTATGAAAAGAAAAGATAAAATAATTAATCAAATAAAAAAAATTGTTGATATGCTTAAGAGTCAATACTTACCAAAAGGGTGGAGGATATGGCTGTCGAATGTCGATATAAATAATGAAAACACATTGTTTACAATACCACGAACGCCAATAAAAGGAGAATCTGTGAAGGTTACTGTTAAGGAACTAAGAACATTAATAAATTCTTTAAAGAAGAGAGACTTCCTAAGTTTTACGCCAAAAGCTGAAGATATTTATGTAATATATAAATGGGTTAAAAGTTTTGGCGTCCCTCACTATTATGTACAAGTATTTTTCGATAGGGTTTATGCAATTCCTTTTAAGAATATTTTGGAAATCATCTCTGATTCTTCTAATGAGGGAAAGACATTTTTTGTTGAGAGAAACGCAAAGAATCAATTTAAAACAACAATACATATAGATATAAACGAAGGTTTCTTGTTAGCAGAAAAAGTGGAATTCCCGGACCATTGGAGCGAATACAAAGAGCTGGGAAGGGGAAGATTGCTATTCTATGTAACTTTTAGAGGAGGGAGGGCATATTTAGATGTTAAAAAATTCTATGAAATGATTGGACTATATTCAATAGAGGGGAATATAAAATGAAAAAACATGATGAAATATTTACCGAGTTACCTGAAAAGGAATATCTCAAAAGTGTTTCATACACGTATAGGAAGAAATTAGGACAGTTTTTCACACCTATGTTCATGGCAGATTTTATGACCGAATGGATTATAAATAATGAAAGTGACACTGAGATTTTAGACCCAGCATTGGGTTTAGGTATATTTTTTAGATCGATTATTAAAAATCATCCCACCAAAGTCAAGAAGCTTAGGTTTATTGGTTATGAGATAGATACAAAAATGATAGAGATGGCAAAAAACTTGTTTTCCAATGCCAAAGATATAAACATTCAAATTTTAAATAAAGACTACCTAACTGAAGATTGGGATAGAAAATATGAAGGGATTGTGTGTAACCCCCCTTATTTAAAGTTCCATGATTACGAACCTAAAGATGTCCTCCTCAAAATGTTTAATGCAAGGTTGGGAATGAAATTATCTGGATTTACTAATATTTACACACTATTTATGCTCAAATCAATTTGGCAGTTAAAGAATGGGGGAAGAGCAGCTTACATTGTCCCATCTGAATTTTTGAATTCTGATTATGGTAAAAATGTAAAAAAGTACGTAAAGAAAAACGGTACTCTTAGATTTGTTATAATAATAGACTTCAATCTTGGGGTATTCGAGGATGCCACAACAACATCATCAGTGCTTTTATTTGCTAATGATCAGTATAATAGAGAAGTTGAATTCATTAATGTTAAAAATTTAGACGAACTAAAGTTAATTCAAAATTATGTCTTATCTTACCCGCTTATCAGAAAAAAGGGAAGAGTTATTAAGATTAAAGAATTAGATGAGGCACAGAAGTGGAGAATTTACTATCAAGAACTCAACGGCAGCAAATACAAAAATTTAGTTCCTCTATCAAAATACACAAAAGTATCGAGAGGTATTGCAACTGGAGCAAATAATTACTTTATGTTTTCCGAAAGTAAAAGAATTAAATATAGTATAAAAATGAAATTTTTATTACCCTGCTTGGCAAAAGCATCTTATGCAAAAAAACACTTTTTTACTAAAGAAGATTTTGAAGAATTAAAAAATTCAGATAAACCCGTTTACCTGTTAAATGCTACTGATTTATCCGATGAAAACTTGAGACAATATATAGAATTAGGAGAAGAGCAAGGAATACATAAACGTTATCTTACCAGTCATAGAACGCCTTGGTATTCGTTAGAAAATAGACCACCAGCTCCTATTCTCGTCACTGTTTTTAATCGGACTGGGTTAAGATTTGTAAGAAACGAAGCGGGAGTGTATAACTTGACAGCATTTCATTGCGTTTACTTAAATCCCAATATCATGCCAAAAATAGATCTCTTGATGGCTTATTTAATTACTGATGTAGCAAAAGAAATTTTTGAAGATAGTAGAAGGGAATATGGAGATGGTTTAAGAAAGTTTGAACCTAATGATCTTAACAACGCATTTGTTGTCGATTTAGAGAAGATTGACAATGAGCGAGAAGAAAATATCCTGAAATTATTTTATAAATTTAGGGAAAACGAAATAAAAAGAAAAAATACAGATAAAATCAAAAATGAACTTAATGAGATATTCTTGGAAATATTTAGGAGGTGACGGTTTGCGGGATACGCTTCGCCACTATCGTGGCTCGCCCCTAACGGGGTCGCCTAACAGGCGGGTATCTGGCTTCACTCCGCTTCGCCCAAATCTTCGCTATCGCTTGGAGTTCATTGAAGTGGCTAAACCTCGAGTAATATTCTGTGAAGCCTTCAGTGTTCTTGAGAGAGTGTTAAAAATTCTAAACCCGGAAACAAGTCAATTAAGAATTGCTCATCGTTCATCCAAATCAAGTGATAGATTATACCAATCCTTTGAGTTCAAAGACTTTTATGTATATGGAATGATAGGTATAACCGATCCAACAGGCTCTAGACCACCTCTTTCAAATGAGGAAAAACTCAAGATAGCCGAACTACTTAAAAAAGATGCTAAGATACTTTTACAGTAAGCTTTGCCTGTGGAAGAAGCAGAAGAAGTAATCAAACCTCTCTTTGAACAATTATTTATCATCTAATCAAGGAGACAATATTCCCTAAAACCCCACTTTTTCTGTTAATCTATCAACCTGTTTTTTATACTCACACTTTCCTCTTATTTTTTCCATAAAACTGGCAATGGGCATAGGAAATAGGTCTTCCTCTAAGTGTAGCTTTATGCTTTTTACCTAGCATCATCTTTGCTTCCTTAAAGTTGATTTTTCTAAATTCTACCACCCCAAAGCATCTTCCATCCCTGACCAGAGCACTATCCACATTCTTTATTTTTCTATTTGTGTTATATCCCAATAACCCTAAATTCTTTCTAGCACACTTGAGTACTTCTTAATCTTTGTTACTCCTCCCTCTGATTGTATTAGCCAGGTCATCCAGCAGAGTTCAATTGCTTTGTAACCGGTTTGCTTTGCAATTTTCTCAACCAGTTTAACAAAATCGATGTCATTGGATGGCATTTCCACCTCCGCCTTCCGCAAAATTTCCCCTATTACCCTTTTTACTATTTTATCCGGCATAAGGGTGTCTACCCCTGCCATCATTCTCAGATATTGAAATGTATTTATGCCCACTCCCTTTATCCTTCCTATTGGGTCATCCTGCCAGGCATCAAGCCTGCTCTGCCTTGCCCAATGGGCAAAGGCCTGCCTATCATCAAAGTTATTTTTGTGTTTGATTCCTGCCAGGTATGAGGCAATGGATTTGGCAATATTCCAAGACCTTTTATTTTTCCAAATCTCTTCAACTTTCCTATCATTTGGATCAATGCTCATTAAACCTTCTAAATTATCAATTTCCCCTGTTCTCACAAATTCTTGCCTAAATCTTTCTACCCTTGGCACAACAATTTGAAAATAATTTAGACCAACAGAGGTAAAGGCGGCATCCAGAACCATTAAGACAACACTACCACCCCATCTCTTTATTTCCAGACAGCGCTTGCAGTAATCTCTAACATCTGGGACCTTTTGCATGTATTCATCAAGTATATTTTTGAATCTTAAACCCATCCTTTTTACTCCTTGTTACAGGCTATTAATTCAAATAGAATAAAGCTCTATTTACTCCATGAAGTAGTATGAATCAATAAGTTGAAAATTTTTAGGTATATGGTACCATAGTTAAGTCGTTATGAAATATCCACACTGGCATTATTTCTTGACATTGGATGCTGATTTAGACCTGACATCAAGGTACGTCGAAATATGTGAAGATAACTTCAAGACGTATTCAATAGAATATGTTCGTATTCTTTTAGCAGCTGGCTCTGAAATTGATGTGGTGGCAAAACTTGTGTGTAAGAAAATCGATTCCTCTAGAAAAGCTGAGAATATTAATCATTATAGAAAAATTATTACAGCAAAATATTCACATTTTCATGAAATGGAAGTGTTCCTACCACGATATGCTATAACGTTAACTCCATGGGAGGCATGGAAAGGCACCGCCAATCCAGAATGGTGGACAAGTTACAATGATATTAAGCATGAGAGACACTTAAACTTCAGGAAAGCTAACCTCTGGAATGTGCTAAACGCTGTGGCCGGGTTATTTGTTATGGTTACCTACCTGTACTACGATTCATTACCCGAGCTATTTGAACTTCAACCTCCACGCCTCCTATCGCTGCCTGAGACGTACAAAGAGGGAGTGAAATGGGCCACTACCTATAGTCTTCCTGACTTTAGGGGCGTAAAGAGGTCTCCGCCATAGTGTACTGCAAGTTTTTAAACTAATTCCTAAATCACTGCCTTTCTACTTTATCCGCCCCTTACAATTGGCCTGTAGCCTATAAGAATTCTCCCTGCTGCATAGTTTGTTGTGTCATTGCTGCCTTGGCCCAATGGGAAAGGGACGAGATAGCTAGAGTGGTTGCCTTGGTGCCTATTAGGGCAAAATTAGGCAAACCCCTGGGAGGCTAGGCACCATTTGGCTATCAGTGGAAGGATAAAAAACCTATCCCATACCCAAAGGAGGCACCAATAAGAAGACTAATTTACGAGCTTATCGATAGTCAAGAATTACAGCACGGTAAAGCACGGCGAAGAAGCAAAGAAATTATTTGAACTACTAGACAAAGCACAATTGTGTGAAAAGAGTGTTCTTTAATCCTGTCCCATTGCCTCTACGTATTGTTCTCCCTTCTCTGTAAGCCTGTAAAGCCCTTTTTCAGCCCCTCTTTCCATAAAATTGTATTTATAGATTGCATCCCATATTTCCTGGGGATATTTCGCTGATAGGGGTAAATTTAGAGATTTATAGCATAGTTTTAGATCCTTTTGGGAAAATTCGGGCTTGTTCTTAAAGTGTTTTAGATAATAGGCAAAGAAAGTCGCAGTAGCCACCCTGGTCTTGGGTCGCTTTTTGTTATAGGCCTCACGCAGTTGCCCATCAAGGTTTTCTTTCAAATTTTCTATTTTTGTCTCTTCGTGCTCAGGTATTTCCCCCCTTGTTTTGACTACAGGTTGCTCTCCTTCTGTCTCTCTTTCATCTTCAACGTCTGTTAAAGAAGGTTTCCCCAAGAGATGAGGAATAATCTCCTTACTGACATAGTCCCAGGTATCCCTGGCAAGGGCTTCTGGCCCCTCAACTGTGAAATCTAGGTTGAATAAGGATATCTTTAGCTTAACAGGGCACTCCTGCATACCTTTCCCCAAACGTCTTTTTAGGACTCGTAAGGAGACACTTTCTTTTAACACGATTATTGCTATTTGTCAATGTGGCGAACAGATACATACTTCAGCCCCCTGAGGTAAGTGAAAGATAGTTTTTGCTGTAATCAAAAGAACTTTCCCAAAAATGTCATTGATGCCAAAGATGAGGAAATTGATCTTTCCTAGTAACCAATCTGGTGGTACAATATGTGGCAGTTTGCCAGTTAAAGGCTAAAATCTTTTCTTGAAGGGGGAAGGCATGAGCAATAAAAATGAAAAGGAAAGTGAGGCCTCTGTAGAGTATAAACTCCTTTTTGAGAAAAGCCCTGATCCTATTGTGCTGGAGGTGGCCTTGAACTCTCTATTGTCTATGGGATTGTAAGCCGGATAGGCGGCTTTAATCAGGATATACTCTGAGCCTAGCCAGGGGACCACAATCAAGATATACCTTCCAGGGACAAAGCTTACCATCTACCTCAAAGACCGCCAGAAGGAGAGGATATAGGGACTCGTGGCGGAAAGACTGTCCTAGTGGCTGAAGATGATGACACTATAAGGTCAGTTTTGAAGGAGATGCTTCAGGAGTTAGGTTATAATGCCATTTTTGCTATGTCTTTTATCCTTAGTGAGGCCAGCATGTACTAAAGTTAAATAAAAATGGGTGAATTTTCAATGACTAGTTTGTCTTTTGTAAAGTTGAAACCAGGTAACATTTATGGTAGTATAGCCCTTTAGTAGGGGTAAAATATGACCAGGATAATGCGGCAGCAGTCGTCCAAGGGGATGTATAGGCGAATAGTTCGTATATCTTTAATGCGAGTTATACGAAATTGCGTCCCCGATAAATACAACCCCTATGGATGAAATGTAGGGAACTTAGAGATAATAACATGTCTATCAACTGGCAAAATCTTAGACCTTGGAGTGGCTCCCAGAACCTAGCTTTTGAGGAACTTTGCTGTCAACTTGCAGCATATGAGAAAGCACCACAAAATTCTATATTCATTCGCAAGGCTGTTCCTGATGCAGGGGTAGAGTGTTTTTGGAAATTGCCTAATGGTGATGAGTGGGGATGGCAGGCTAAATTCTTTCTTTCGCCTCCAGATAACAATCAATGGGGTCAATTGGATGAATCAGTTAAAAGAGCCCTTGAGAGACATCCTCGGCTTACTTCATATACAATTTGTCTTCCGATTGATCGGCAAGATCCTCGTATCGAATCGCAAAAATGGTTTATGGACAAATGGAATGAGCATGTAGATAAATGGCAAAGTTGGGCTAAGGAAAAAGGGAGATCGATTGAATTCAACTATTGGGGAGAGCATGAACTTTGGGAACGTCTCAGTCGTGAAGAACATCGTGGCAGATACTTCTTCTGGTTTAACAAGGAACTTTTTAGCCAACAATGGTTTAAAAATCGAATTGAGGAGGCAGTTGCCAATGTAGGTCCACGCTATACGCCGGAACTAAATGTCAAACTTCCTATTGCCCGTTTATTTGATGGCTTAGGCCGTACCCCAGATTTTTATACTCGGGTTAAGGATCTATGTGGGAAAATAAGGGCGACCTATAACAAGGCTCAGTCAAGAAAAGCCTTAGAGGCTGCTAAAAATGAATTTGAATCTCTTCAAGAAGTCATAAATCAAGTTCTATCAACTATAGATAGTATTGAAGATGCGGAAATAGCTCCCATTGACTGGGAACGTATAGATAAATCAGCCCAAAAATCTATAAACTTGGCAAGGAATTGTATACAAAAACTGGAAAATGTTGCGAGAAAGGAAAAGGTAGCCTCTCGCAAGGGGCAAGAATCTTACAAACATCCTGAAGATTATGGATACGAAAGCTATCATCTAAATGAATTGATAAGAGATCTTGTAACGCTTAAAGATTTTGCTCGAAGTAGCGAGGCTCATTTATCCAACGTGCCAGCACTTCTTTTGGTAGGCCGCGCAGGCACTGGAAAAACACACCTCTTTTGTGATGTTACTAAACAAAGAATCAATTCTGGTTTCCCAACAGTATTGTTGTTAGGAGGTCATTTCAATAAGAATGAACCATGGTCACAAATAATTAAACTTCTAGGATTGTCTTGCACCAAAGAAGAATTTTTAGGAGCGCTTGAGGCGGTAGCTCAAGCACGGGGTGCAAAGGCTCTTATTTTGATTGACGCTCTGAATGAAGGTGAAGGGAGGAATATATGGCATAAATATCTCGCGGGAATCCTAACAACCCTGTCACGCTATCCATGGATCGGAATTGCAGTTAGTGTGCGAACCTCTTATGAGAGTACAGTGATCCCAGAAGGGTTAGTACCAGACAAGTTGATCCGCGAGGTACATCTCGGTTTTGCTGACCACGAGTATCAAGCCACTCAAACATTCTTTGACTACTTCGGCATTGAGCGTCCAAGTATACCTCTGCTGGTCCCAGAGTTTCAAAACCCTCTTTTTCTTAAATTGTTCTGTTTAGGATTGAAGAATCGCGACTTGACCAAGGTTCCACCCGGCCTTCGGGGGATTACCGCTGTTTTCAACTTCTTTATCAAATCCGTAAATGAAAAACTATCAAAACCAGAGTATCTCGATTTTGATCCTAAATCTCAGGTTGTTCAAAGGGCAGTGGAGAAACTTGCAGAAGCTATGGCGGATAAGGGTAGCCTTTGGTTACCACGTGAAGAAGCTCAAGCTATCACTAACGCCTTCCTACCTTGTGAGGGTTATGAACGCTCGCTTTTCAGACACATGATCTCGGAAGGGCTTCTTGCTGAAGACAGATTTAGAATTGGCGACGGTGAATGGCGTGAAGGTATATACTTCTCCTATGAGCGATTTGCAGATCATATAGTTGCAAAACACCTTTTAGATAAACATATCGATCCCGTGAACCCTTCACACTCTTTTCAACCAGATCAGCCTCTTGGTTCCTTTGTTAAAGACGAGTGGACATGCTGGCAAAATCGTGGTCTTATAGAGGCTTTTTCTATTCAGATTCCGGAACGAATAAAAAAAGAGTTGCCAGAACTTGCCCCTTATTGTGCAGACTATTGGCCAATCCGTGAGGCGTTTGTTGAGAGTCTAATTTGGAGAGATCCAAAGGCAATTACCGATGCGACTTTGAATTATGTGAACAAACATATCATTAGATATAAAGATACTCGTGAACAATTTTTAAATGTTTTGCTAACCGTCGCTTCAAATCCCGATCATCCTTATAATGCTGATTTTCTCCACAAGAATCTGATGAAATTCAAACTCGCTGAGAGGGATGCATGGTGGTCTATTTTCCTTCATTACCAATACGGAGAACAGGGAGCAGTTGACCGCCTTGTTGATTGGGCATGGTCTCCTGAGGATAAAAGCTATATTAACGATGAATCAATTCGGCTTTGCGGAATTGCATTAGCCTGGTTTTTAACGACTTCCAACCGCTATCTACGAGATAGAGCCACGAAGGCTCTGGTTTCCCTTTTAACGAAGCGCATTCATGTTTTGAGGCAAGTTATCCGTAAGTTTCTAAAGGTGAACGATCCCTATGTTCTTGAGCGTTTGTTTGCGGCTGCCTATGGTTGTGCCATGCGGAGTATGGACAACAATGCCATTGCGGAGCTTGCGGAAGATGTTTATGAATGGATATTCAAAGATGGCACCCCACCACCCCATATCCTACTTCGTGATTATGCAAGAGGTGTTATCGAATTGGCTTTACACCGTGGAATAAGATTGAACATTAATGTGAAAAAAATTAGACCGCCTTATAAAAGTGAGTGGCCCTCGTTTAAGATTCCTAGCAAAGAGGAGTTGAAGAAGTACGGTGAGCGGCAAGAAGGCATGCGTGATGAAGAATGGGCACGGGTGCATTTATATGACTCCGTGATGGGATTCGGAGACTTCGCTCGATACGTAATAGGAACCAACTTCGGACACTTTAAATGGTCATCACGCCGCTTGAACGAGCCAAGAAGACCCTCCCGAAAGGAGATGTATGAAGAGTTTGTTAGATCCCTTACCGATAGGCAAAGAAAAGCCTGGGAACGTTATCATACCATACGAATGAATGCTGAATTTTATCGTCGCTTGGATGAAACCAGAAGGAGAGAGATTTTTAAACGTGAACTTACTGAGGAAGAGCTTGACTATGATATCGTAAGTACCGAACAATCCCTTCGGAAAACACTGGACAAAAAAAAGATCAAGGTGTTTGAAAAGTATGTGCTTCCTTACTTAAACGACTCTGATCCTTACAAAGATGAATACCGCTTCGACTTATCACTTGCTCAGCGTTGGATATTCAAGAGGGCTTTAGATTTGGGCTGGACTGTAAAGCGATTTGGTTGGTTTGACAGAAATATAGATCGATATTCTAATTATGGGAGAGGAGCAAAAAAACCCGAAAGGATAGGCAAGAAATACCAGTGGATTGCATATCATGAATTTCTTGCTAGAATTTCGGATAATTTCGAGTTTAAGGGTGATTCGTGGTCTAACAGAGTTAAAAAATACGAAGGGCCGTGGCAGATAGGTTATGTCAGAGACATTGATCCTTCCTGCCTCCTTAAAAAGACTGAACGTCAGGAATGGCAACCTCATAAAAATACGTGGTGGTTTCCATCCTCATACAACGCCCGGGATTCAGAACCCGATGATGTTGAATGGCTTAAAAGTTCTAAAGACCTCCCTGCCATTGAACCGCTCATAGAAGTAACAAATCCAGAAGATGGGTCACGGTGGCTTGTCTTGGAAGCTTTTTATAGATGGGAACAACCAACCCCCTCTGGGGAAGGGCGATACGAGATCCCACGGCGAGAGATATGGTATATGCTTAAGAGCTACATTGTGAAAAAGTCCGATATGGATGAGTTGTTTGATTGGGCTAGGAAACAGAATTTCATGGGCCGTTGGATGCCTGAATCCTGTGAGACTACTCGCGTTTTCCTTGGTGAGTTCTTTTGGGCACCTGCCTTTGAATATTACAATATACCTTATTTTCACCGTGAGGGATGGACTCGCGGATATGATAATAAAATCCCTAAAAAGGTGCTAGTAACAACAGATCAGTATATGCAGGAATACAGTAGTTATGATTGCTCAATTGATGAAACAATCAAGATATATTTACCAGCTAAGTGGATTGTTGACAATATGTGCTTGTGTTGGAATGGGGTTGAGGGGCATTTTTATGATAACGAGGGTAATTTAATTGCATTCGATCCTTCTGTAAGAACCCCAGGGCCAGGGGCATTGCTCATAAATCGAGATGTCTTTCTGAAATTCTTAAATGACAATGGCTATGACATCTTATGGACGATTCTTGGTGAGAAAGACATTATCGGGGGTAGAATGTTTCCTGACAATTGGAAAGGTAGATTGGAACTTTCTGGTGCATATAGAATACATCATGGCAATGTAGAGGGGGTAGTAAATGCAAGGTTCATTTCGAGAGAAGGATAGACCGCAACATCATATGACAGCGGGTATGTGGTTCGCTTCGCTTACCCAAATCCTTACTGTCTTCGCATACCCGCCAACACTTCAGACGAAATTCTCATGAGGAGATAAAATGTCAAACGTACAAGAACCTGATATAAAGAAAGGTTCCCATCCTGAAGAAACGTTTCGTGAAGCTGTTATTGAAGCACTTAAGAATCTACTGGATCAAAAGAAAATTGCTGGCTCATTGGTTGAATATTTCATATTGCAAGATTTTGGGTTAGATATTGCAGTTTTTATGAAATGGCCCAGTAATCGCTTTACAGTACGATTTTTCGAGCTCAAAGCTTTTGTAGGATCAAGCCAAGGTGGAGTTAAATTTGGTGATCAACAAGGTAAAGGGCCTCAAGTAGATATACTTCTGCTTAAAAATTCACAACTCGATTTAGCCAATCAGTTTATTCGATGGTTGCTTGTAGATGGTACTAGACCTAAGGGGTGCAGTAGATTCATCATCTTTGATAATATTCAAGCAAAGAACGCTGCAATGAGCGGAGTAAAGAGAGGAAAACAAAATAACTTCCGAATTAATTCTCTGGTAAAAAATGCTACAGCTTGGAATAACTTCCTAAAGGAATTAAAAAACTTCCTCACATCATAGGGTGGTTTATATGAGAACGTCGCCTAACAATGGAATACGGCTCCGCTATACTCCACAAAAATTCAACAAAGCTGAATTTCGTATGTCCGCAAAGCGTTAGATTCTATAAAAACTAGATTTTTTGCTACTTTATCCATCAAAATACGGTACATGGATCCTCTCCCATTCCCCCTTTAGGTTTGCAAGTGCATCACCAGGTGGTATTAGCCTCCTTGCACCTTTGCAGTCCATCACCTTCTCATCCCCTGCACCTGCAAGGCGAAGCACAATCCTAAAGGGAAAGTTTGCCTTAATGATTGGTGAGATTATCCTGCTATCTGGCCTCTGTGTTGAGACAATAAGGTGTATGCCAGATGCCCTGCCAAGCTGTGCAATCCTTATAACGGCCTTTTCTGCCTCCTTAAATAAAAACTTAAGCTCTGCATACTCATCAATTATGCATATCCACGGCAGAAGGGAAAGATGCCTGTAATTGTTTACTCCCATCTCCTCCATCTTCCTATAGCGGCTATCCATCTCAGATAGGAGCATTGAGAGGAGCTCTTTTACCTCATTTTCTTCCACTGCTACCTTAAAGCTTTCCTTATACATGCCAAGCTCTACCCTCTTAAAGTCAATGCCAAAGAGCCTTGCCCTTCCCTTTAGCCCCCTAATTAAGACATGGATGAGGTTTGACTTTCCTGCCCCAGTAGTCCCTCCAATAAGAAGGTGTGGGACCTTATCAAGGTCTAATGTATATGGCAGCCCCTCCTTGTCTAGGCCAACAAGGATACCAGAAGTAGGATTTATATCCTTAAGCGGGATATCTAAAGGCGGGACCCTTGGGACCTCTAATCTAAGCCCCCTCTCAATTACTGCACGTACATCAATAGAAAATAGGGCACTTATGTCATCCTCAAGGGAGGCTATCTGCCTTATCCTCTGCCCCTTTCCTGCCTTATAATAAAATGTAATGATGTATGGGCCAATAGAGATATCGCTTATATGGCCAGATACACCTAGCTCAGCAAGCTTTTTCTCAATGGCCCTTGCCATCTCCTTTGCCCTCTCTACAGACTGCATCTAGCATCCTCCGATACTGCCTTACCTCTGCCCTTGTCTTTGTAATCTCTTTTATAATATCAAAGTAGGCATTTATTGCGGAAATGCCCCCATCACCCATGACCGCCTTGGCGGCCTTAGCCTGCTGCCTGAGAATGGCCAATTTTTCTTTAGATGCCTCATAATCTTTTATTATAGCTGCCCAGTGCTCAAGGAATGCCTCTTTTTCCTTCTCTAAGGCCCTTCTGTCCCTAGATGAATAGATTGGGACAGTAAGTGTAAGGTCACCATAGTTTCCACGGTGTACCCTCTCAAAGTATGCCCTCTGCTCATAGCCTACTGTAAGGCTGACCTTAAAGTTGTGCCTAAACCGCTTGTTGGCCACTTTTCTGATGCATGCCCAGTAGTCTATATCAGAGGCATAGGCAAGGTTAGTTAGGATTATAAAACTAAGTAAGAAGTTCCCGACAGGGAACTTCAGCCCGTATTTTCTAAGCATTTTCCCTCCTTGGCCATATCATCTCATCGCCTATCCTAAACTGCCTATCCATGGACCCTCCTTTCTAGGATAGGGGAGAGTACCTTTATCACATCATCAAGGCAGAATGCCAAAATGGCAACACCACCGCTCTCCTTTACCCTAAGCAAAAACTCCCTCTGCTTTCTGTTTATGTGGTGGCTGCCTGATCCCTTTACCCTTGGCCTCTTTACCTCTATTGCCAAAAAGCGGCCATCTGGCAGTATGCCGATTATGTCAGATAGGCCTGACATCATCATTGGGGTTTCCCCACTGCTTCCAGTGGAATATGCCATTTACCTTTAGGTACTTCCTTATCTCATTTGTGATCTCCTTTTCTGTAGGGATATATTTCCCAGGCTCAACATAGCCTGACCAAAGCTGTATGCCCTCATCTATAAGGCTTGGAAGCATATCAGGCCCCTTAATAAGGCTTACCTGCATTCCTCCTCCTTTATGCGGGAGACTGTAAGGAGGGTCACAAGGCCAGTCTCCCGCTAAATATCCTAAGCAGTCTTCCTCTGCCCCTCTACCTCAGCCCTCTTTCTTGTGCATGCCTCAATAACCTCTTTTTGGTGGGCAGGCATTAGGGCGTTTATCTCAGGCGCATGCTTTTTGTACCAGTTCTTTAGCTCAAATATGTTATCTATCCTCCCTATCCTCTCAAGCAGTGCCTCCTTTGCCTTTTCACTCTCTGCTACTGGGTCAATCCCCTCTTCAAGCCAGGAGAGTAGGGTCTTACCCGTATCAGTTGTAATAAGAAATGGGGGCCTTCTATCAAATAAGGACGTCCTATCCTTTGTAGCCATTGCTAAGTGCTCAAGGCTTAGCTCAAAGAATAGGGTAAATTCATACTCCATGCCATCCCTTTGGATTGGTGCCATACCCACCTTCTTTATCACTGTCCTTCCCTTATCATCTGTTGTCATTATGTACTCCTGTTTGCTCCTCATAGTTGCAATAATATGCATTGGGCTTTGTAGCATTGCCTCAACCAGTGCATTGTGTGCCGGTGTTACCTCCCTCCAGGCAGTAAATGAGTTTCCCTTTGCCTTTGAGTATCTATCATGCATCTCTAAAAGTCCTCCCTCACCAGCCCATGCATGGCTTATTGAATCAATAATAAGGACGTTATAGCCCTGCCTCTCTGCTTCTCTAACTACCTCAATGTATCTATCCGGGCTAAATGGTGGGGAAAGTGTTGCTACATCATAGTCACCTAAATCTGCATAGAGCTCACCGCTTCCATGCTCAGTATCAAGCATTGCAACCCTTCCACCAAGGCCAAATGCAATAAGCAAAGATGAATATGTCTTTCCAGACCCTGCAGGGCCTGCTATACCAAGCCTTAGCCTTGCCTTCTTTCTCTGTGCCTTCCTAAACATCCTGCACCTCCTAAATTTTTTCCATCTGCCTGCAAAAATCTGCTACATCACAGTACTTTTCACACCTTTTCCCTCCCCATGTCTCCTCATCTGAACAGGGAGGGGCATAGCCTGTATCAAGGGCCTTTCTAAGTGCCTCTGCCTTTTTCCTAAAATAGGAGATTACCTCATTATCATCCATCCTTGGCATCTCAATCATCACTATTGCCTCATCAATTCCCCTCTTTTTTGCAATCCATGTGTTTCCATCCCTTGCGATTGCCTGAATGACCATCCTATCAACCTTATATCCAAGCCCCTCAATCATCAGCCTGTATGCATTTAGCTGAAGCACCCACTCCCTCTTTTCTCCATTTATTGCCTGTGCCACTGCATAGGAACCGCTTGTCTTATAGTCATAGAGTGTCCTCTCAATGCCATCATAGACATCTGGTATCCCGGACAGTGTGCAGGTAAAAAGCCCTCCTCCCAAATCTAGAGTAAGTGGGGTTTCACTCAGCCAGATCACATCATCAACAGGTGTCTCAAGCTTTCCGTGTGTGGATATGCCAAGTAGGCTGTAGGCCCTTGACTTTGGGTCAATAAAATATGGCCTTGTTATCTCAAGAAATGCCTGCCTAGTACCCTTAATTAGCTGGGTTACTGAGGGGATACCCTGCCACTCCCTCTGCCTTGAGATAAACCTTAGTGTAGGAAGGGACAGGCAGCGCCTTCCTTTCCTACAGGCGCTTAAGCAGTCTCTAAACCTTATTTTTGTGCCATCCGGGCATATAAAACCTACTGCTGGCACCTTTCAGCCCTCCTTATATCCAGGACCACCTCCATTAGGCCCTGCCAAAACCTCTCATCATCCTCACACCAGCCAAGAAGGAAATAAAGGACCATTTCTTTTTGAAATAGCTCTAATGTATCCAGCATCTTTTTTAGTGCCCTTTTCCTCTCCTCTGGCATCTTGGTTGCCTCCATGGCATATTTAAGTTACCACAATCGATTAATAATGTCAAGAATTAGTTATTTATAAGTTACCTATTAGAGAAGGGGCTATTGACTCTAAATCATCAGCAATCATATCTAGAGAAAGGGAGGCCATCATGAGCCTTCTCTCTTTTTCAGAGGCCTCAAGGATATCACAGTCGCAGTCACAGTCACAGGCGCAGTTGCAAATCTCTTCTAAATCCCTTGCAATCTTGTGAAGGTAGCTTGCATTAATCAACAATAACTCTTTATTTTCTTTTTTGACTTTCTCTTTTACTATCTCCCTCATTGTGACCCTCCTTTTTTGTTTTTTTAAAAGCTTTTTTCTGACCGCTCTCACCCAAAAGGCAGTGTCCGCATAGCAGTCTGTCAAGGGTCGGCCTTAGGGCCACGTGGGCAGGCCTATTTTATTTAGTAGTTTGTTGGTTTATTGGCTTATCAGGGTTTTTTATCTTTCTCTGCCGGTCGCATAAACCCGCCTTAGCGGGTTTACCCCGTGGCCCTTAGGCCGATTCACGAAGCCCTTGACAGCTGCGTAGCGGACGGTTGTTAAAAAAGGAGCGGTCAGAAAAAATAAAAAAAATAAAAAATGATGTGGCCTAAGCGGAGGGGGGGTAGCCCCCCTAAGGCGAGGGGAGAAGCGGAGGCCACTACCTATGGGGATGGGATACGAGCGAGCGGAGTGAAGTTGAGGCAAGGCACTGGGAGGGGCCTATCTTGCAAGTTTTTATTAAAATTTTTATGAAACGGAGCGAAACAATCTAAAATAGCGAAGCGGTTCCCGTTAGGGAAATTTTAGTTTGTGAAGCGGAGTGACATCTATAAAACTTGCAAGGTGGGAGGGTACCAGTGCGAGCCGGAACGAAACGGAGCAAGCGAGTGGCCGGGGAGAGAAATGGTGGTGGGTTTTATTACATTTTATTACACCGGAGATGCGTAGCGAAGGGCACGAGGGCTTGCCCCGACTGACTGATAGGAAGGAGGGAACTAGCAAGCCCCGTGACCGAGCGGAGCGGCCTTTGTCTTAAAAATCTTAAATTAATCCCTCTTTCTTTAAAATTTCTTTGATTTTATGGATAGGGATATCTTCTGTTTGGCCTTTATGATAGATATTTAAAAGGTATA
>Ga0190363_1000905_pt1 | contig 17734 bp, 18 predicted proteins | sample 48721867_MG_FD_161272 | JGI IMG/M metagenome (GOLD analysis project Ga0190363, IMG submission 161272) | Hydrothermal vent microbial mat bacterial communities from Southern Trench, Guaymas Basin, Mexico - 4872-18-6-7_MG | ecosystem: Environmental > Aquatic > Marine > Hydrothermal vents >... | reverse complement strand
GTGGATTCTCATTTGTGTTTGCCTTTAAGCTTTATTCCTTTGCCATCTAAATGAAGAAAACCGCTCAAATTAGGTTTTAATTCCTTTATAATCTCAATTATCGGAGATCTGCCTCTGGCAGAAAGGTTAGAATTCAAAGAGGCTCTTTTTACAGCATTAAATACCGTAAAGGAAGAGAGTCTTGAATGGGTAGTCTCTCTTAACCTCTTGGCAATAACTCTATAGCTTGCTTTATCTTCTATATGGTATTTAATCATTTCAATGAATAGTTTGTGGGAATATCTTTTTTTGTTCTTCCTTATATTAAAGGTTCTTTTACACGTTTTACAACGGAATCTTTGTGTAGTTTTTCTTACATTCTTCTTTAAGAGGAATTCAGTTCGTTGTATTTTACCCCACCTTTCTGTTTCTTTACTTCCACAAAATATACATCTAAGTTTTCTCTTTTTTTCATCTCTTTAACCCCCTTTTATCTAAAGTGAACTTTGATAAGTTATCATAACATATTGAATAATAAGGGGTTAACTTTAATTTTACCAACAAGTTAATCAAACGCCACCAAATTAAATCTTACAATTTTAAGGAGACTGCCAAGAAGGGTTTATTTTTTTAAGATATTTAAAATAGTCGGAGTTAGTATCCAGAATAATTGTAGTATTTTTATCAACGCTCTCTTTATAAGTATCTAAGGTTTTAAGAAAAGAAAAGAATTCTGGATCCTTAGAGTAAGCATCAGCATAAATTTTAGTAGCTTTAGCATCTGCTTCTCCTTTAATCTCTTGAGCTTTTTTGTAAGCTTCAGATAAAATTACTTTGAGCTCTTTTTCTGTACGCCCTTCAATCTCCGCTCTAATACCTCTTCCTTCAGAGCGATACGTCTCTGCAGCTCTTTTGCGTTCCGCAATCATTCTTTCGTAAACTTTCTTTCTCACTTCCTCTACATAATTTACTCTTTTAATCCTTACATCAATAAGTTCTATACCATACTGAGGAAGAAGCTGCTTCGCTATACTAATTACTTTCTCTCTCATTTTATCCCTGCCTACCTTTACTTCTTCCAATGCTCCCTCTTCGATAAACTCTTTCTCTTCCTGCAAAGAGGTAAGTTGCTCAATTAAACGATTGGAAGATCTTACTATCTCAATAAGATTGTGAGCAGTCACCACATCTCTTACTGCAGCATCAATCACATCATCTAACCTAGCTTGTCCTCCTCTCTCGTCATACACAGATTGAAAGAACTTAAGGGGATCGGAAATCTTCCATCGAGCAGTTGTATCTACCCAAATATATTTCTTATCCTTGGTAGGAATTTGCGTAGGATAACCATCCCATTCTAAGATTCGCTTTTCAAAGTAATTTACCTTTTGAATAAAAGGGAGTTTAAAATGTAGGCCTGCTTTACTAACTACTCTTATTGGCTTACCAAATTGAGTAATAATGGCCTGCCTGCCTTCATAGAGAATATAGAAGGGCTGAGCTATAAGAAAAATAATAAAAACAACAATTATAAGGATTAAAAAGTAAGTAATTCTATTCTTCATCATTTAATTTCAGTAGAGGGAGAATACCTTTTTGATCCTGATCCACTACATACTTTTTACCTGCTTTTTTTAGTGTCTCTCTTATTGCTTCAAGATATAACCGTTTTAAAGTAACCTCTTTGGCTTTCTGATAAGCACTCCATAAAAGAAGAAATCTCTTAGCATCGCCTTGAGCCCTATTTACTACCTCCTGAGCATAACCTTCTGCCTCTTTTACAATTTTTAAAGCCTCTCCTTTAGCCTGAGGGATTTTCTTATTGTATACTTCCCAAGCTTGGTTTATCATTTTCTCCCTTTCCTGCTTTGCTTCGTTTACTTCATTAAAAGCAGGTTTAACTGGATCAGGAGGATTTACATCTTGAAGCTTAACAGTTACAATTTGTATCCCTGCTCCATAAGAATCTAAAATCTCTTGAAGACTCCTTTGAACCTTAGTATTAATCTCTAACCTTTTAGTAGTAAGAACTTCTCCAAAGGAATAGTCACCTACAACTTTACGCATTACTGACTCAGAGAGGTCTCTTAAAGTTTTATGCACATCTCTTATATTAAAGAGAGCCAAAAAAGGGTCCTTTATTTTGAATTGTATAATCCACTCTAAATCTAAAACATTTAAATCTCCAGTAAGCATTAAAGATTCGTCTCGATAAGATTTCTCTTGGTAAACACTTCTCACTCCTGGTTGGCGAGTACGAAACCCAAACTCTTCCTTATAGATGTAAGCTACTTTAACGGGAATTACTTTATCTATTCCTAAGGGTATTTTAAAATGTAGACCGGGTTTGGTTGTACCTACAAATTTACCTAATCTTAGAAGAACTCCTACTTCATTAGGCTGAATAGTATAAAAAGCACTTTTTAGTACAATAAAAGCCAAAATTACGCCTATAAGAATAGAGATGTTTGCTTTAGGAAACTTAAATTTTCCTCTATCAGGATAGATTATTTCATCTGGTGTCACTCTTCCAAAATCCATAAGTTACATCCTAATTACAAATGTGTTATTTAGTACTGTAAAGAAGGTTAAATATCTTTTATTTAATCCTTTTCTTTAAATACTCCTCCTTGGGAAGCAGAACTTACAAGCTGAGAATAGCGATAAAGATAACCACTCTTCACCTTAGGAGGAAGAATTTTAATTTCCTTTTTCCTTTTCTCTATCTCTTCTTTGGTTAACTTTACCTCTAACTTTCTCTTAGGAATATCAATTACAATCTTATCCCCATCTTTTAAATAAGCAATTAGCCCCCCTTCTCTTGCTTCAGGAGATATGTGACCAATACAGGGACCCCGAGTTCCTCCAGAAAATCTTCCATCGGTAATTAAAGCAACATGTTTATGAAGTCCCATTCCTACGATAGCACTAGTAGGGGAAAGCATCTCTCTCATCCCTGGACCTCCACTTGGTCCTTCATACCTTATCACAATTACACTTCCCTTCTTAATTTTTCCCCCTATGATAGCCTTCATTGCCTCTTCCTCGGAGTTAAACACTTGGGCATATCCGGAAAATGTTAACATATCTCTATCTATCGCTGACTGTTTGACCACGCATCCATCCTTAGCTAAATTCCCCCAAAGAATTGCTATTCCTCCTTCTCGATGAAAAGCTTTCCCCAAAGGCCTTATAATATCTTCATCAAAAATTACAGCATCTTTAGCAATCTCTTTTAACCTCTTTCCAGAAACGGTAAGGTTATCCTCCAACTTAGGAAGTAATCTTTTTAACACTGCAGGTATACCTCCTGCATTATCTAAATCTTCCATAAAATAATCACCTGCCGGACGCAGATTTGAAATATGAGGGGTAGCTCTACTTAGCCGGTCAAAATCTTTCAAAGTTAACTCTACCTTGGCTTCTTTAGCTATTGCCATAAGGTGGAGAACTGTATTAGTAGAACCCCCTAAAGCCATATCTACTCTTATGGCATTCTCTAAAGCAAACTTATTTACGATATCTCGTATTTTTATCTTTTTTCTAACTAGCTCTACAATCTTTTGTCCACTTTGATAAGCAATCCTTCTCTTCCTAGATAACACTGCAGGAGTAGTAGCACAGAAAGGTAAAGAAAGTCCCATTGTTTCAATAAGACAAGCGGTAGTATTGGCAGTATACAATCCTTGACATGCTCCACAAGAAGGGCAAGCTTCTATTTCTAGAATTGCCCTTTCTTTTTCTGTAATTTCTCCTGCCTTAAATCGACCAACTGCTTCAAAGGTATCTCTTACTAGAGACAATCTTCTTTTACCAAAATGGCCAGCAAGCATAGGACCACAGGTAACAATGATTGTAGGAATATTTATCCTTAAAGCTCCCATAAGCATACCAGGGTTAATCTTATCACAGTTAGTAAGTAAAACTAAACCATCTAAGCTGTGGGCATTAGCTACTGTCTCAATAATATCAGCGATAAGCTCTCTCGAAGGTAAAGAATATTTCATTCCTAAATGTCCCATTGCAATTCCATCACAAATCCCTGGAACACCAAAAACAAAAGGAGTTCCTCCTCGGTTCTCAATACCTCTCTCAATCCATCTCTCTAACTCTCTCATATTGGTATGCCCAGGAATTAAATCAGAGAAACTAGAGGCAATCCCTATAAATGGCCTATTTAGGTGAGAGGTAGAAATACCTGTCCCATAGAGAAGTGCCCGGTTAGGCATTCTCTCTAAACCTTTTTTGATTTTACTCGAACGCATAAAGCTAATCTGCTCCCTCCAACTCTCTTGACTCCACTTCTTCTTTCAAAAAATCTTCCTTTCTTTTTTCTATCACCACTGGCTTTACATACTTTTCCACTAATTCTTTGGTATCTTTTATATTCAACTGCTCAAAGAGAAACAAAAACTCCTCTTCTAACACTTTAGAAATTTTATCCCGTAAATCTTTGGAGATAGTATGAATCTGTTTTTTAAACGGGCCTAAAGCCTTTTTTCTTGTCTTATAGATGAACTGGTCGTCAGTCCAATCAGGTTTGCGTTCGTCAGCACAATTTCTATTCAACCATGCATAAATCTGCTCTTTTAAAGGAAGAGGAAGATAATCATACACTATATTCTGGAATTGGGTAGCTAAATGAATCTCTGCACATCCTACTTCAGGGAAACGATGAAAAGCCTCGTTAGGAAGAGTGGAAGCTCCGTGCTGAACCGCCCCTGCCATTTTATAATCTTTACGAGCAATCTCGGAGAGAAGCTTTAAGGTATCAAAATCTATCTTTACCTTGGCAATAGAGCCATCGGGTAAAACTACACCTCCATGGGTGGTGCCCGTCTGGACACTTATCTTAGATATTCCCTTTAATCCCTCTATTTGGGAAAGATAGCCTTTCATGAAGCTATGGAGCTCTTCAGGTGTAGAGTTTTTTCCTCCAACCTCTCCTATTTCCCCTCCTATAGAAATTTCTACTCCCTGAGGCTCTAAGCTCCTTATAAATTCTGTAAAGAGAGCGCATACTTGGTAATTTAAACTCTGTTGAGCATCCACAGTAGGGCGGGATAAATCCACTAGGGTGGAAGAATCTATATCGATATTATAAAATCCTGCTGAAATCGCTTCTCTTATCAAATCTTTAAGTTGGGAAATCTCCTTATCCTTGTCTTGATGAAAATTCTTTGCCTTAACCTGGAAATGATCTCCCTGAAGAAAAACAGGTCCTTTAAACCCCTCTTTTATCCCGGCTAAAAGCACAACGGAAGCATACTCCCCAGGTCTTTGGCCGGTGTAGCCAATTTCACTTTTAGCAATTTCAAATATAAATGCCCCTGCATTTATCTTTCCAGCTGCCCTAAAAACTGCTCTAGCTAAATCAAAAGTTAGCGTCCTTAGATTAATGGCAGGCACAGTAAAATGAGTTAAATTGTAGAGTGCTCTTGCTTCATAAAGAGACTGAATAGAAAAAGGGATAACACCCCACTTTAAAGCAGCCTCATAACTTACCCAGTAACATATTTTCTTAATATAAGGAGAATCGCTCAACACTATCGTATCTACAAGATTATCTATCATTTTAGTCCTAAAAAGATCCAAATCACAAATCTGAATCTCTCCCTCTACCTCTTTTATGATCTCATTATTTAAGATCTCTCCTTTGTCCTTATAAACCATTGTACCTCCTTTGTTGTTGCTAAGATAAATTAGAAATTACAATAGAATTTTAACCAATTTATAGTAATTGTCAACTTTAATTTCTTTAGGTTTTATTGCTTCCTCTAATGGTAAAGTGTAAAAGGTATTATCTCTTTTAGTAACACATACATCGCTTTTGCCTTCTTTTAATATTTCTACTGCGTAGCTTCCCAGTTGAGCAGCTAAAATCCTATCGATACGAGTAGGTCTACCTCCCCTTTGAATATGTCCTAAAACCGCAACCCTAGTTTCCAATCCTGTAATCTCTGTAATCTTATTAGCGATATCAACAGCTTTAGCTTTGCCTTCAGCAACAATAATTATCCAACTCACCTTCCCTTTTATATTTCCCTCAGTAATATCCTCACACATTTTGGTAATGCCAAAATCTTTCTCTGGAATCAAAACTTCTTCACATCCTCCAGCAAGAGCAACTTGAAGAGCAATCCATCCACATTCTCTCCCCATAACCTCAACAACGAATATCCTCTCAAGCGAGGTAGCAGTATCTCTTATTTTATCTAAAGCATCTAGGGCAACATTTACTGCGGTATCAGCTCCTATCGATAAATCCACCCCATTTATATCGTTATCAATAGTTGCAGGAACCCCAACTGTAGAAATTCCATACTTGGTGGCAAGAAGATGAGCTCCGGTAAGAGAACCGTTTCCGCCTACAACAATTAACCCTTCGATATTATTCTCCTGAAGAGTTCTTACTGCTTTAAGTTGGCCTTCTTCAGTCAAAAATTGTTTAGAACGAGCTGTTTTTAGGATTGTTCCTCCTTGGTTTATTATTCCTGAGACGGAACGCCGAGTTAATACTTTTACTTCTCCGTTTATAAGACCTTGGTAACCTCTAAAAATCCCTATCACTTCTATATTATAAAAAGAGGCAGTCCTCACCACTGCTCTTATACAAGCATTTATACCTGCACAGTCTCTAGTCAAAATTCCAATTCTTTTCATCTTACCCTCGATTTACAATCATAACTTCAAACACCCACAATCTAAAAGTAAGTTTTATAACCCATAGAGAGAAATACCCTTAGGATAAGTGACAGTAAACTCAATATTTATCTGTTTTTTCTCTTTCGGCTTTACCTCAAACTCCCACAAATTAACACCTTCTTTATCCTGATAGTTCTTTTTCTTGGGTTGAGGACGTAAATTTATGTTTTTCACCTCCACTTTATCTGTCTTTGATACAGGGATGCTGTCTATTATTTTTATCTTTATCGATTTTTCTTTTAAATTCTCAACAATAATTTTAAATTCTAACTCTCTAATAACTGTCTTTCTTTCAATCTTACCAAAAAATGTCTCTTTTATCTTATCTTTTATCTTCTCTCTTTTAACTTTAATTTCTCTATCAACTCCTAAATTCAAATAGAAGTCCTGCCCGCTCTTTTTCTCAGTTAAATAAGTTTTACCCACAAACCTACCCCCGAAATATATATTTAAGGGGCCACTTAACAACTCTTTATCTGAAGCAGTTTTGCACACCAAAAAGGTTAAAGGACTTATTTTAGGTACAGAGTAATAAAAGAAATCTCCTTTTAAAGATTTAGAAAAAAGAGGCAAAAGAGTATCTTTATCTTTCGATTCGATACTCAAAATTTGGGGAAGTTGGTACTCAAATGAGAGAGGGAGTTCTTTTTTTTCAGCGTAAACAAAATCTGCAGCACCTGCCTTATTTTCTTCATATTCATAAAAAGTATGTTCTACAACTTTCTGAGCAAACCTACTTTCTTTTTTTCTATACATTACAGGTTTTGCAACATCTAAAAACCAACTAGACAAAGAAGGTAATCTCCCCCCTCGTAAAGGTATAACATTGGATATAGAAAGACTTATATTTTTCCAATCCTCTCCCGTCTTCTGCCTAATTCTAGAAAACATAATCAAATCCACTTTATCTAAATCCCAAGAAACATCAGCTTTATAAAAAGGGTGCCAAGAACAGCCATAAACTATATAATCAACCTTAATCTTTATCACCTGGTCTTTCTTTGAATCAAATACAATCTCAATTATTTTTTTAGTTCTTTCTGCAGGTTGTCTTAATGAATTTAACTCTTTCTCTAAAATCTCTATATCTTTATCTAAATTAGCTATTTTTCTTTTTAAATCTTGCCTCTCTAAAATAATATCTTGCAAACTTTTCTCTAAAAAATTCAAAATCCTTTCTAAATCATCTACCCCAGGAAAAGAAGTTTTTATATCTTTAGGCAATTGAGTATCAGAAAAATTAACCAAGGAATCCAAAAATTTCTCTTTTTTGCTTAAGATATCTAACTGATCAATTAATGAATTCCTATTATTCCTTAAATCATTTAATTTCTCCTCCAATTCCTTCAATCTCTTTTGGGAAGGTTCTTTCAAATAAATTTTTTTATATTGAACGCTATACAAACTACCCTCTCCATATACTTTTGCTGAGATAGAATCTCTGTCTAAATTGAAAGCTTCAACCCCTAAGAAAATTTCATTTAACCCTTTTTTAACTCTCACATCTGCTTCTCTTGTAATTAAAGCCTGGTTAGTAAATAAAACAACTTTTTTAATTTGAGAATTAACTATCTCCTGAGAAAAACAACAGTAAATGCCTATTATAAAAAACATAAGTACCAGAAGAGTTATTTTCTTCAACATTACTCCCCTCCTCCTTTCCTCGTAAAGTAAAATTTTCTCGTAAAGTAAAATTAAAAATGTAATCTATAATGCTTTTACGTTCCCAAACGCCAACTCTGTAAATATTCTCTTTGCTGTCTAGTTAATCTATCTATCTTTATACCCATGGTTTGCAATTTTAATCTGGCAATCTCTTTATCGATATCCTCAGGAACCTTATAAACTTTTTTTGTTAAACCTTGGAAATTTCTAACAATGTATTGGCAAGATAAAGCTTGGTTGGCAAAGCTTAAATCCATAACTTCTGGAGGGTGTCCTTCAGCACAGACAAGATTAACTAACCTACCTTCTCCCAGAAGATAAATACGCTTAACCTTCGGCAAGGAACTATTTTTATTTTTTACCTTTATTACATACTCTGTTACTAAAGGTTTAACCTCTCGCTTTTCTATCGCAAGACTATTTAGACCCTCTAAGTCTATCTCTACATTGAAATGTCCTGCATTTGCTAAAATAACTTTATCCTTCATAAACAAGAAATGTTCCTTTTTTATCACATTTATATCCCCAGTTGCAGTAACAAATATATCTCCCAATCTTGCTGCTTCTCTTAAAGGAAGTACCCTAAAACCATCCATTACCGCTTCCAATGCTCTTAAAGGGTCGACTTCGCATACTAAAACGTTTGCCCCCAAACCTTTCGCTCTCATAGCTATTCCCTTACCACACCATCCATAACCACATACAACAAAATTTGTGCCAGCAATTAATTTGTTAGTAACTCTTACTATTCCATCTAAGGTGGACTGTCCTGTTCCATAACGATTATCAAACAGATATTTTGTATAAGCATTATTTACTGCAATTATTGGATAAAGTAACTTCTTTTCTTTTTCCAAAGCCTTAAGCCTTATAACTCCTGTTGTCGTCTCTTCTGTTCCTCCCCAGGGAAGTTGATAACTACTACTATTTCTATGAATAGTAGATACTAGATCTGCTCCATCATCTAAAGTTATATGGGGATTAATTTCTAACACTTTGTGTATATGTCGATAGTAAGTATTTTTATTTTCTCCCTTTATTGCGAATACTTCAATTCCATAATCGAATACCAAAGAAGAAGCTACATCATCCTGGGTAGATAAAGGATTAGAAGCGCAAAGCCTTATACGTGCTCCTGCTGACTTGAGGGTAACAACAAGAACTGCAGTCTCTGTCGTTACATGAAGGCAAGCGGAAATATTTATCTTCTTCAACGGTTTTTCTTTCTTAAATCTTTTCCTTATATGCTCTAAAACCGGCATACGCAGAGCTGCCCATTCGATTCTTTTTTTTCCTACCTTTTTAAGATTCCTATCCTTTATCTCGTAAATCATTCAAAAAACCTCCTTAGCTCTTCTACCTTATCGGTATCTTCCCACGTAAATCCATTCTCTTCTCTTCCAAAATGCCCATAACAGGCAGTTTTTTTATAAATGGGTCTTAAAAGTTTTAAGTGATTAATTATTCCTTGAGGAGTTAAAGGGAAAATTTCTCTTATTGCCTTCTCTAACTTTTTCTCATCTACCTTTGCTGTACCAAAGCTATTTACCATTACTGCTACAGGATCTGCTACCCCAATACAGTAAGCAAGCTGAATCTCACATTCACTAGCTAAGTCAGCAGCAACTATATTCTTGGCAATGTAACGCGCCATATAGGATGCACTCCTGTCTACTTTAGTAGGGTCTTTTCCACTCAGACAGCCTCCCCCATGGCGCGCCCAACCACCGTAGGTATCCACCATAATCTTTCTTCCTGTAACACCAGTATCGGCTACCGGCCCTCCTATCTCAAATCTTCCAGTAGCATTTATAAATATTTTTGTATTCTTATCCATCATTTCTTTAGGAACAACATATTCAATTACTAATTTTTTTATATCTTCTCTTAATTTTTCAGTTTTAACCTCAGGGTTATGGTGTGCTCCAATTATTATCGCCTCAACTCTCTTGGGAGTATTTCCTTCATACTCTATAGTTACCTGTGATTTACCATCAGGACGAAGGTAATCCACAAGTTTTTCTTTTCTTATCTGAGAAAGTCTTCTTACCAATTTATGAGCAAGTATTATAGGAAAAGGCATAAGTTCTTTGGTTTGACTGCAGGCATAACCAAACATTAATCCTTGGTCCCCTGCTCCTCCTACATCTACACCTCTAGCTATATCTGAAGATTGTTCTTGAATAGCTATAATTACTCCACAACTCCCATAATCAAATCCCATGTTAGGATCAGTATAGCCTACCTCTTTCACTAGATTTCTCACAATCCGGGGAATCTCCACATAACAGGCAGTAGATATCTCTCCTGCTACATAGATAACTCCTCTAGTTACTAAAGCCTCGCAAGCAACTCTACCGTGAGGATCCTTTTCATAAATAGCATCTAAAATTGCATCAGAAACCTGATCACAAAGTTTATCAGGATGACCTTCGGTTACCGACTCAGAAGTAAAAAAATATCTCATCTTCAGCACCTCCATTTTTTAACTGCTTTCTCATAATTTCTTCTTATCAAAACTACTCTTTACTCTCTGAGAATTTAAATTCAGAAAAATCTTCTAACTTAGGTAAATCATCTAAAGAGTTTAATCCAAAGTATTCCAAAAACTTCCTAGTGGTAACATAGAGAAAAGGCCTACCAGGAACTTCCTTTCTTCCTGCTTCTTTTATAAGTCCTAACTCCAAAAGATGCCTAATTACTCCATCTGTATTAACCCCTCTTATAGACTCTATCTCCGGACGAGTAATGGGCTGCTTGTAAGCAATAATAGCTAATGTCTCCAAAGAAGCATGGGAAAGACGATACCTATTCCTTTCATGGTACATCTTTCTTACCCACTCCTCACTATCAGGATGAGCGCACATCTGATACCCTCCAGCTACTTTTACAATACAAATTCCTGAATTCCTCTGACGATACTCTTTTGCTATCTCCTCAAGATTTTTTTCTATCTCTTTCTTATCTAATCCTAAAATCTCTGCTAACTCTTTACTTTCTATAGGGTTTTCATTAACAAAAAGTAAAGACTCTACGATTGCTTTGATATTCATCTCTCCTGATAGTATATCTGATTAAGAAGCTCTTCTACGCTCTCAGGTTGAGACTTTCTTTGTAATGCTTTCTTAACCATAGAATCAATTTCTTTAGCACTATACTGAAGACGTTTTAAAATCTGCTTTGCTTCCCCTATAATTTCTTTAATTTTACTTTTCTTCTCTACCTCAATATGCTCCTTTTCTTTAATAAGGGCAAACCTTCCTACTTTTCCTTGAAGATAAGCAATAATCTGCTTTGCCTTTTGTTTCCCAATCCCTTCAAGGCTATTTAAAAATTTTACATCTCCCTCTTCAATGGCTCGCGCAATTAAAGAAATAGGTCTATCGAAAGCCTTCAATGCTGCTCGTGGCCCAATTCCTGAAACACTGATAAACTTCTCAAAAAATTCTCTTTCCAACTCTTCGTTAAACCCAATCATCACAGGAATACTTTTGTTCTTCTCTATGTGAAAGTAACTGTAGATTACTAACTCTACTTCTTTTCCTAAATCATGAGTAAGTCTGCGATACACTGTTTTGGGAATATTTATCTCATAACAAATACCTCCCACATCAACACAAACTCTATTCTCGTCTTTTTCCACCAAAATCCCTCTAATCTTTTTAATCATAAAATCTCTTTATTCTTACCTGGTGAGAATAAGTAATAACTAGAGAGTAAGCATCAGCTATGTGTTGAGATTTAACTTTTTTAGATAACATATTTTCTACCATTTTCTTCACTTGAGGAGCTTTAGCGTCTCCCCTTCCTAGAATTGCTTTCTTAGCCTGCGTAGGGGAGTATTCATAAAATTTTAGATTGTATCTATCCGAAAGAAGTGCTACCACTCCTCTCACTTGAGCTAACAAGCCCAAAGTAGTAGGGTGCCGATAATGAGAGTAAAGTTTTTCTAAAATAAGGACTTGGGGACGGAATTCTTCTATTACTTTAGAGAGAGTATTAAAGATAAGAGCTAACCTCTGGGGTAATGAAAAGGAGACGAATGTATTTATCTGTCCATCATTTAAAGGTTTCACTCTAGAACCATTAACTCTACATACTGCATAGGCAGTAGTTCTTAATCCTACATCTACACCCAATGCTATCATTCTAGAATTCAGAAGCCAGTTTCTCTAATACCTCATCAGGTATATCAAAATTTGCATAAACTTTCTGCACATCGTCGTGTTCCTCTAAAGCTTCTATAAGAGAAAGGAGCTGTTTTGCCTCTTGGGGAGGAACCTTAACTGTAGAGGTAGGAACCATGGTAAGTTCTGCTAATTCCCACTTTATCCCTTTATCTTTTATCACCTTTTTTACATTTTCAAAATCCTGGGGTTCGCAAAAAATTTCATAGTTCTTTCCTTCTGTCTTTAAATCTTGAGCTCCTGCATCAACGCTTATACCAAACAACTCATCCTCACTTATTTGACCTTTATCAATAAGAAGGTAACCTTTTTTATTAAATAACCAAGCTACACTCCCTGAACCTGCTAAATTACCACCTTTTTTGGAAAAAATGTTCCTGATTTCTGCGGAGGTACGATTTTTGTTATCAGTTAAAGCTTCAACCATTATAGCCACACCTCCTGGACCATAACCTTCAAAAATACAAGTCTCATAGCTTACTCCAGGAAGCTCTCCTGTCCCCCTCTTTATAGCTTTTTCAATGTTATCCTGAGGCATATTGGCATCTTTGGCTCGCTCAATAGCAGTGCGCAGGCGAGAATTGGTCTCGGGGTTACCTCCTCCCTCTCGAGCTGCCACAGTTATCTCCCTTATTAGCTTAGTAAAAAGTCTTCCTCTTTTTGCATCCTGGGCTGCTTTTTTATGTTTTATTCCTGCCCATTTAGAGTGACCACTCATTTTTCCCCCCCTTTAAATTTTCAACTAATAATAGTTGAGAGGCTGCCTTTTTTGCTAATTTATCTACCTCTCTATTTTCCTCTCGGGAAATATTAACTATCTGAAAATTCTCAAATTTATCAATTAAATTTTTTGCTAACAGATGAAGAGGAAAAATATTTTTATTCTTAACTTTGAAATTTCCTTTTAATTGATTGCATAAAAGTTGGCTATCAGAGTAAACTCGGCATTTTTTATAACCTTTAGTTAAAACTTCTATTAAAGAGAATATTAAAGCCATATACTCAGCAAAATTATTAGTTTGAATACCTAAAAAAACTCCCTTTTTTTCTAATACTTTTTTTCCCTTGCAAATAAGATAACCTATTCCAATCCTACCAGGATTACCTAAACAAGCTCCATCTATATATACTTCTACCATTACTCTATATCTTCTTTGATGTATAGAATCCTTACGCAGTTCTCACAAAATACTATATCTTTATACATCTTAATTTCATTTATTTTTTGGGCAGTAACTTTAATATGGCAAGCTCCACAATTCTCAGCTACTACAGGGGCAATGGCTATTCCTCCCCGAGTATTTAAGAGCCTCTCATAAATAGAAAGAATATTTTTGTCAACCTTTTCAACTAGAACTTTGCGTTTATCTTTTAATCCTTTGATTTCTATCTCCAGAACCTTTAGCTCTTGATTTATCTGGGCTTCTCTCTCCTTAAACCTCTTCTCCTCTTGAGCAACTATCTCTCTTTTCTTATTTAACTCTTTTTCTGCCTCCTCAATTTCGTCTAAAATCTTTATAATTTCTTCCTCTAAAACAGAAACATCTGCTTTTAGCGCTTCTATCTCTGTAAGCTTAGCTTGGTATTCTTTATTAGTCTTGAGTTGGTAGAGTTGAGCTTGAGCTTTTCTTATCCCCTCCTCTTTAGAGGAAAGGTTTAGTTCTTTCTCCTTTCGCTTAACCTGAAGTTGCTTAACCTTCTCCTCAAAAGAAAAGACTCTTTTCTTCTCTTCTTCAAACTTTTCTTTCAACGTCTCTAACTCTTGGGGTTTTTCTTTTTCTTTTTTTATCTTCAAGGAAGAAATTTTACAATCTAACTCCTGTAACTCTACTAATTTCCTAATTTCTTCCTTTAAATCCATGCTACAGCTAACTATGGGCACAGCCCGATTCGAACGGGCGACCTCTACGATGTGAGCGTAGCGCTCTAACCAACTGAGCTATGTGCCCTTTCTTCTTTTTAACGCAATCAAGAACTTGGGCCCGCCAGGACTCGTATGCACTCTCCGCTGATAAGCGGAGTCATTATTAATTTAAGTGCATCCGAGGTTGCCTTTGTTAACCATTTTAAGAAATAGCTCAAATTTTTAGCTAACGCTTCGTTACAAGAACTTGGGCCCGCCAGGACTCGTATGCACTCTCCGCTGATAAGCGGAGTCATTATTAATTTAAGTGCATCCGAGGTTGCCTTTGTTAACCATTTTAAGAAATAGCTCAAATTTTTAGCTAACGCTTCGTTACAAGAACTTGGGCCCGCCAGGACTCGAACCTGGGACCAACTGATTATGAGTCAGCTGCTCTACCAACTGAGCTACAGGCCCTTAAAAATTAGTAAAAATTATAACAACTTATCTAGAGTGTATCAAGCTTTTTCTCTTAAAAAGGGCTAAAACACCCCTTTCTCACTTTTTCTTCTTCTTTAGGATGTGATTGATTTTTTTAATCTGAGAGACAATTTCATTAACCCTTTTATCTTCCTTCCACCTATTTCGAGGTAAAGTGGAAATAACCTTACCCAATTGATAGTACAACTTCTCTTTCTTTAGAAAAAGAGAAAGTAATTCCAAATTCTCCTTACCTTTCTCTGAAATATCCTTAAGGTAACTCTCTCCTTTTTTAGCTAAACTAGTAGTCTCTTTTAAGATCTTATCTAAATCCTTCTTTACTGGCTTCCATAATTTCTCAATCTTTCTTTTAAGTTCTTTCATCTTCGTTTTTCCTCACCTCCTTTCTTTATAAAATTTATTTGAGATTTATTTTACCACACTTTTACCCAAATTCAAATAACTCTTCTTTTCTCGATAACGTAAAATATTTTGTGGACTTTTCTCTTGACAGAACCTCAAAAATAAACAACTTGATTTATTCTAGAAAAAGAGTAAAATAAAAACGAAAGGAAAAGGAGGTGAAAGATGAAAGAGCAGAAAGGAAATGTAGGTGTAGTTGTGGCAATTATAGTTTTGTTTTTATTAGTAGGAGCAATTGGAGGAGCAAGTTACTATTTTTATAATCAACAGAATAAAAAAGTTTCTCAAGTTTCTGGTTATTATAATCTTATTAATAAGAAGTTAACACTTTTGGAAGACAGAGTTGATAACTTCACCAGTAACCTAAAGAAGATAAAAAATTCTCTAAATAGTTTATCTTCTCAGATAAATACTTACTCTAAAGACCTAATTTTAATCGAAAGTAGGTTAGATACAGGAGACATGGAGAGAAAGAAACTTGTCTCTAAACTCTTAGCGATTACTGACAGCATAGATAATTTGCGTAATATGTATGCAGATACTTTAGCAGGTATTTTTGATGATTTAGAAAGTTTACGAACCCAGATTAAAAAGGTAAAAGGAAACGTTCCTGGAGAGAGTATATCTTTGGAAAAAGTTTCGGAAAGAGTAGAATTGGGAGAGATTTCTGTAGAGAAGAAATAAAATTACTCCCCAGGTTTACACCCACCTTTACAAAGAGCTTGCACTTTCTTCTTTTTTATATTAAACTTTTATATCTATGAAATATATAGTAGTAGTTCCTGATGGAGCAGCTGATTATCCTTTAGAAGCTCTCAATGGAAAGACCCCTTTAGAGGTAGCTGATACTCCTTTTATGGATAAGTTGGCTTCCCAGGGGATATTAGGAAGAGTAAGGACTGTACCTTTAGGATTTAGCCCTTCTAGCGACGTAGCTAATCTTTCCCTTTTAGGTTATGACCCAGAAAAATATTATACAGGTAGAGGACCACTTGAGGCAGCTAACTTAGGAGTAGATTTAGGAGAAAAAGATTTAGCTTTTCGATGTAACCTCATTACAGAGAACAATAATATTCTCTTAGATTACAGTGCTGGGCATATAACTGATAAAGAAGCTTCCCTCCTCATAGACGCTCTTAATGAAAGTTTAGGTAGTGAGCAAATCAGATTCTATCTCGGTAAAAGTTACCGGAATCTTATGGTATATAGAGAAGGCTTACCTTTAGGTTTAGATAAGCTAAAGTACTGGCCTCCTCATGATATTATAGGTAAAAGTATAATTCCTCACTTACCTAAAGGTGATAATGCTAACATTATCATAGAGCTTATGAATAAATCTAAGGAAGTATTGAGAGCACATGAGATTAACAAAGTGAGAATAGATTTAGGAGAGAGTCCTGCTAATATGATTTGGCTATGGGGTTGTGGCTCAAGGCCTTCTATGGAGAGTTTTCAAGAGAAATTTGGTTTAAGGGGTGCAGTAATTTCTGCTGTAGATTTGATAAAAGGGATAGGTAAGTTAGCCAATCTAAAAGTGATTGAAGTTGAAGGAGCAACCGGATACTATGATACTAACTATCAAGGGAAAGCAGAGGGTGCCCTTCGTGCTTTAGAAGAGGTTGATTTCGTGTTTGTTCATATAGAGGCTACCGATGAGGCTTCTCATAATCAAGATTTACGTATGAAGATAATCTGTTTAGAAAGAATAGATAAGTTCGTTCTAGGTACGATCATAGAGAAACTAAATTCAAAAAAAGAGAAATTTCGCATTTTAGTTGTCCCTGATCACCCTACCCCTATAGCTAGAAGGACTCATACTAATGAGCCTGTTCCTTTCTTAATCGCTGGAGAGGAGATAGAGAAGGGAGGATTTAATTGTTTTTCTGAATTAGAGGCACAAAATAGTAACTTATACTTTGATAAGGGAGTACAACTTCTTCAATACTTTCTCAAGAGATGAGTACAGTTATATTCATTGGCGTATTAGTAACTTTTATCTTAGGATACAAAATATATGGAGGCTACTTATCTAAGCTTTTAGAGATTAACAAAGATAACCCCACTCCTGCTATCGTAAAGTACGATGGGAGTGATTTTGTTCCTGCAAAGAATTGGATGATTCTATTTGGTCACCATTTTGCCTCTATTGCTGGAGCAGGGCCTATTGTAGGGCCAGTGCTTGCATATATGAGTTGGGGATGGTTGGGAACACTTTTATGGATTGTTTTAGGTACCATCTTTATGGGAGGGATACATGACTTTTTATCATTGGTTATTTCTGTAAGAGAAGGTGGCCAAACTATAGGTAATATCTCTAAAGAGTATATTTCCCTTAGAGCAAGTAAAGTATTTTTAGGGTTTTTATGGTTCGCTTTGGTTATCGTTATTGCGGTTTTTGCTTCTCTATGTGCTAAAAGTTTTATTTCCCAGCCAGAGGTAGTTTTACCTTCCT
>Ga0190363_1000904_pt1 | contig 17745 bp, 31 predicted proteins | sample 48721867_MG_FD_161272 | JGI IMG/M metagenome (GOLD analysis project Ga0190363, IMG submission 161272) | Hydrothermal vent microbial mat bacterial communities from Southern Trench, Guaymas Basin, Mexico - 4872-18-6-7_MG | ecosystem: Environmental > Aquatic > Marine > Hydrothermal vents >... | reverse complement strand
TAGACAAAGTGCCAATTCCTAATGAGTTTGTCCAATCATACATCAACAGAGTTATAATTAACGGCTTTGACTTCAAATTCCCTCGGTGGGTCGGGATAATAATCGACAGGGACGGGTGGCAGAAGTGGTTGTTCAAGCAAGTAATTGACATGGGGGCCGTATGCATTATCAAGCCCTTCGAAATTGAATACACAAAGCGGTATGACTTAGTTGTCTGTGCCGATGGCGGGACTTCAAGGCTGAGGCAGATAATAACAGGTGCTAAATTGAAGCCATCCGATATCTGGATAACGGGGCAGGTTGAGGTGGAGAAAATAGATAAAATCGAAAATGCGATCGTGATGAAGTTCCACAGGTATGGATACACATGGGCTTTCGATGCCGGTGATATAGCTAAGCTCGGGCTTGGAATAAGGAATGGTGATGGCAACATAGTTGAATTACTGCACGAGCTAACTAAGGGATTTGAGGTCAAGAAGGAATATTACAAGCCACTCGTTTTGACCAAGCCCCTTGATAAATTGATTTACGGCAAGTTCGTCTTCATAGGCGATGCCGCGCTATTGTGCAACCCGCTAACGGGCGGCGGGATTGGGCCTGCCATATTGTCGGCACACGAGCTGGCGAAGGCTATTGTTGAGGGTGACCTAAACAAATACAGAATACGCGTGATGAGGTGGAAGATGAAGATCAACTACGCCGTCCGCGAACTGCTGGCCAAGTTCGTCAAAAACCCACCGATAACGAGTGTAAAAAAGATGAGGGAGTTTTTATTGGGCTGACCGCGCTTCACTATATGCTATTATGGCTTCGCATATCCTTTTTAGGAGTTCTTCCATCGTCTTAGCCTGTGTGTGGCATCCGGGAAGCTCCTTGACAGATGCCACGTAATATCCATCCTCATCCTTTTCAACCACTATTGTGAATGTTCCCCTGAACGGTTTGCAATTGCTTTTTGCATAGCCCATCGCTATCATTGATGCGATCAGTATGTATAACCCTAACCATTCGTGCCCTAGTGGATCCTCCCATATCGGGTCGATGCCGAACAGTACGACGTGGCTGACGATTAGCGCAATGCCGAAACCTATTCCCATTAACCCGCTCCTGAATAAGTACTCCTTGCTTATGTGCTTCGATTTTATAGCCAGCACTGCATATTTGAAATAGTGACACGCGATGATAGCCGTCGTTACATATTTGAGAAGATCGCCTATAAAGTCAGCATGAGGGTTGTTGTATAATGATAATACTACGTACGCCGATAAAAGTCCTATGAATATGGCCAACGATAAAATAAACTCCTTATCCACTCTCTTCACCCTTCTCGCTCCCGTAATCGATGATAATTACTATGCGCTTAACCCTCTTTGACAGCAACAGCTCCCTTATCAAGCATTCGATTTCTTCAAATTTCTCCTTCTTCTTATCCACCTCCACCACCTTCAAGTGGCTTGATTTCTATTTTTAATAATTCGCAGACGTGCTTAATTTTGTTGGCTATGGTCATATAATCGCTACCTGCGAATAATAAGCCTACAGCCCTGTAGTCCTTGTCAACTACCAAGCTACCGCTGTCACCGCCCTGCGAGAAAGGCTTATTGGTTGTCGATGTTATGGCTATCTGGTCTACGAAGTAAGCCTTCCTGTAATAGCCGTAATAGACATAGCCCGACCAGTGCAGGTCAATTATTTTGCCCTCGGTGAAGCATGTAGTCCTACCGTCCTTGTAGACTAAATCACCAACATGAGGTGTTAAATTGACGCCCTGAACCACCTTTCCCGAGATGAATGATCGGGGGTCGTAAGGCACCTCAACAGTTGATAGGGCGCAGTCTACGAGGTTCTCCCAGTCAAGCTTGCCTACCAGTTTGAAGTACAGCTTCCTGAACGGGCATGTGGTCGACCACTTTATTTCTACGAACCGCTTCAGCTCGCCGATCTTATAGTCCTTGATATCATAATCCTCCCGGCCGATGTCATAGGGGCCGGGCTGTAATATTGGGTCTCCGGGCTTACCTTCATTTGAATTGCCAATGACGTGGTTGTTGGTCAGTATTGATACCTTGCCGTCCGTCTTATCAATCACAAAGCACCCTAGTGTGCCTGCCGTTATTTGGTAGTGTCCAATTGATATTCCTGGTCTAATTGGGCGTAATTTTCGTGTCTTCTCGGGTACCGTTGCCTTGGGGACGAAAAAAGGAGTTCAGGGCATACATCCGACCGCTGACCACTGTTTTGATCGGCACTCCGCTGAAGCTCTGCATTCTGACGTCAACACTCTCATCCTCGACATAGACTATAAAATGTTCGCCGTCATAACCAACTCCGACAACACCGGGGGTTTTCAACAACTTCTTCTCCAGCTTTTTCTTGATTTTTAACGTCTTGCCGTCCATATTATATCACCGCATAAGAATACGTTTGTGACGAATAAATATTTTTGTTCTCTACAGCATCATAACGGAGGAGAAAAATAGAGTGCTTAATTACGTTTATTATGAGCTAGCACGCATACAGCAACTCATATCTCAACGCTGTACTCGGTGCTGAGCCAGTCCTCGTACATCCGCCAATTGATTACGCCCCATCCATCAGTATTGTTCTTTGAGTGCCCCAGCTGTCTGAGCATCCGCTTTATTTCATCAACCGTTAATGTCTTGCCCAACAGCTCGCGGTGGGCCTGCCTCATTAGCGCGACCAGACCTGCCACATGTGGAGTTGCCATGCTTGTTCCACTCAATATTCCGTACATGTTGGGCCTGTTGTCGCCAACCATGTCGCACATCATTACGCTGGCTGAATCGATATTCACGCCTGGAGCAACACAATCCGGCTTGGTCGTCCCCCAAGGTGTAGGTCCGCGACTTGAGAATTCAGCGATCTCCCCCTTAATTGGGTCGTAGGCGCCTACGGTCAGCACTTCATCTAGCGCACCTGGAGTTGCTATTGTTTCCCCATTCGGGCCAGAATTACCAGCCGCCACAACTGCTATAATCTTGTTTTTGAGTGCCTCTTCAAATACGGGTTTAGCGGGGTCGTCTTCGGGCTTCTCTGCCTCTTCTTTACTGCCCAGCGACATTGATATTATATCGACGCCTAAATCAATTGCCTTCTCCACAGCGTCTAAGACCCCCGATGTGCTCCCTGCCCCTATCACATACCCTAGGCACTTTATTGAGTATAGCTCGCATTCAGGAGCCATACCCTCACAGACTACGTCCTTTCCGACCTGCCTACTAGCCACTCTATCAATTGACCTATCGCCACCTATGCAAGCCGCTATCCAACTGCCGTGACCGTTATCGTCCATTGTATAAGCCATTACGGAATAGTGATATACCTTTCCACGTAGCTGTGGGTGGTATCTAGCCGCCCCCGTATCCAATATGGCTACTCTAATGCCTCTGCCTGTAAATCCCTTTTTATTGGCCTCATCAGCACCTATAAGCCTCTTGGTCCAGTATGTCGATGTGAACCTTATCTTCTTTCCGAATCCCCTTCTCATCTCAAATACGCCCTCCGGCCCGACTGTTGGGTACTGGAGTATTGTTACCATCTTGTCGTAGTATATTTTTTCAACATAGGGGCTTTCGGCCAGATCAAAAACTATTTCCCTCGGCAGGACAGCGCTCAGCATCCCAAAGCGTCTTAACATCCTGGTCGGGAACAAGTGTAGCTGGTGTAGCCTGAAGTACGTAAGCAGTCCGACCCTAAGGAGATACGGCTCGACCTCGTAGAACACCTCTTCGAGCTTCCCTAATTTCGCCTTAATTATGACTGGGATGATCGGCAGTTGATATATCCGGCTTAGCAGTTGCGGCACTATCTTGTCCCTTATCATCCGCTCACCACATAATTAACTCCACCCAACTATTTTTATTTACCTAAGCGGCATATTATTTGAGAACATGAAGCCCGAAATAAATGAAATCAGGAGGAGGCTCAAAGATCTAGGCGCCACCTTCGAGACTGAAAGGAGCGGATACATACCCGTTAGGAGACGGGCAACAGCAAAGATACTTGAGTACCGCACATACGATACAACCCCCATACTTAGGAGAGTAAGGCAAGATGTAATCAGGAACTTCGTCTATAAAAATATCGTTTCGGTGAAGAGGTTTGGCATAATAAGGGCATTATTGATGAAGGAGTGCATAATGTATAAAGATCCCGACATTAGGTTTAGGATAACTCCGCTGTACATCACCAACGTCACCTTTCACCTTTTAAGCGGGAGGATCACCGGCGAGATTGCCAGCAGATTTGAAAACAACAGCGTTGAGGGTGAGGAGGGACACTACGAAGTGTGGAGGTGGAGGGCATGCCCTACAGATCCGGATCTCTATGAATGGAAGAAGATACCGGAATCGGCTATGCTCAGGCCCGAGTACCGCCACATCTGCATCGAGGAAAACACAAATGCGACCATAGCTGACATCCGCAAGTCCATTAGTGAGTATGTCAGCAAGGGTAGCTACATAGATGTTAAGGCCACATTTGAGACTACTGGACTGGGCGACTTCATCTGGTCCCTATTACAGTACTTCATAAGGGGATCGCTGACCACTAGGGACGGCTATGACGTGACAGTGTACTATAGGTGGAAGGGACAGATACAGAGCATCAGCAGACACATCGACGCTAGGGTTGTCCTGCCTGTTGTTGGTAGTGTTCATTGGAGCCTTGATTAGCGTTCAAACATTTTTATTTATCCCTGCACAATAATTCATTGGTGGTCGAATGGTTAAGCTGAGAAGCAGGAAATTTAGAATAATCGTAAAGGAGAAGATCAAGGAGCTTGAGGAGAAGATCAGGGAGAGAGTGCCTGAGGTACCACCAACAGTTAGACCACCCACTAGGCCAGTAACAGGTACAGCAAGATTTAGGCTGTTCTACTTCCCGACCAAGGTAAGGACTGGACAGAAGGTTCCTATAAGTTTCGTAGTTGAGTGGTCTGGAGTAGGGATTACAGGCAAAAACGACGCAATTGGGTTCGGAATAACATGGTTAAGCGGTCCTGAAAAAGGAGAAGCAGTTATCAGCCCCTACGAGACCCCTATTAATGAATATCAAACGGGCTACAGCTATGCGGTACCGATTACAAGTCCGTCCGGAGTGAGGATATTTAATGAAAGCGTTGTATTTAATAGGCCTGGAGAATATAGGTTCCGCATATCCGTATTTTTAATGGTCGGCGGATATCCAAAGACGTTTGATGCTAAAGAAGTCTCAGTTCATGTAGGTGATGTGAGCGAACCCATAATTAATGTTAGGTTTGCAATGCCCTATTCATTCCCAATAAAAAGTGCTGTTGACGGCTGGTTTACCGTAACAAATATGGGCGATGAAAACACCAACATGGCTGGCATCGGTTTGACACTACTATCTGGAGAAGGTAACGTAAGGATAACATATAAGGGCAAGACATACACGCTACCGAAGCTACCGAGCATACTAAGGTTGCCCGGAGAGCCCTTGTCAGCTGGTGGATCATATAGCGACACCTTTTCAATTACAGTCACGGCACCCGGCGGGTATGCCATAGGCGTGGTACCATACTATGTCAGGAATTCGTCTGTTATATATGAGAGCATAGTTAAGGTGAGCTTCAGCCCTTATGAGCCTAAATACCCAAGGGCTAGGATATACATTACCCGCTTCCCGTTCTACTCAAATAAGAAGGACGTTGAAGTCAGAGCTAGAGTAGTCAACTTGGGTGCAAGCGGTGTTGTCGGCTTCAGAGTTGAGGGGCCAAAGGGAATGCTCGTTGACCACACGGTGCCCGAGGGCATCAGGATAACAGCTAGGGTCAACAGCGGCGGATCCGCTGACCTATCATGCACTCTGACGTTTCCAGCTGATGGCAAGTATAAGATTAAGTTCATACCCGGGCACTATGAAGCGGGCAGGTGGGTTGACGACGAAGATGTAATTGAGAGGGAAATAGTAATAAGAACCGAGCCCAGAACGGAGGAGGCTAGGATAAACCTAATAGCATCACCCGCAATGGTGATAAAGAGGTGGAACACCCTTAGGGTAAACATACTAGTAGTCCTAGGTCCAGGAGGGGATATCGGAGTAAGGTTCATCAACACGGGCAACAGACCGTTCAAGCTAAGGATAGCGGGATACGAGGAAGAGCTTAAGCCAAGCGAGTCGTGGGGGTACAAGATAACATTCAGGGCTAAGGAGTACATGAACAAGCATGAAATATACTTACCAGAGAAGGGCGAATATAAGATAAGAGCTGAATTATACAGAGTTGAGGATGAAAAAGTACTGAGCAGTGATGAGGAGACAATCAGGGGGATTGAAGCTGAAAGGCTAGAAGAGAGAATACAGTGCAGGCTGGCGGCCAGCCCACCAGAAGGGAAGGCGCCGTTAACTGTCAACTTCATGCTGACTTGGGGAGGGGGGAGCGGCAAGTATAATGTCGAGCTAAGGACTGGCGACGGCAACAAGTACACAAAACTAAATACAACGGATAAGGAGTGGAGCGTGGCCCACACCTACACTAAACCCAGGACATACTACCCAATACTAATAGTTAGGGATGTGGAGAACGCAGTAAACTTCGATACGTCCAGAGGCATAATAAATGTGTTGCCCACATCCAGAGAAATAGAGAGGACATTGCCAACCCCGAAGCTCCCGGCCCCACTGCCGGAAAGGAAGATCAAGGAGATAGCGCCTGGAGTCCAAGAAGTAGTTGAGGAGTCCCCACCGTCAGTGCCTGAACCCACCCCGCCAGCTGAGAGCGTTAGCGAGGGCCCCGTAAGGGTTCCGAAGCTTGGGGAGGGAGTAAAGAAGCTACTTAAGGAGAGGCTGGATCTGATAGAGGCGAGAGCCGAACTACTGGGACTCAAGAGGGTAGTGGAGATCGTAGAGAGGATAAAATCAAGGCTTGAAGAGTAAAAATACATTAAACTTTCGGATGCGTTCCAGTTCCCCAGAGCACCCTGTTCATCAGCATAAACCATGACAAACACCCCATCATCGTTATTACCGCTATGCCCCATGTGGTCATTATCGGCAAGGGTAGGAAGAACATGAGCACCTCGTGGAACGACATCAGCTTGAGGTCTTTTTCATGGTCGTACTCCCTTGTCATGACCATGTTCCACCAGAGAATAATTGATAGAAGCATTACCACCGCCCACCACACTAACTTACTTGCCGTCCTGAGCACATTAACTATGTACGCCGAAGTCACCACTTGGGCTAATTTCATAATGAGCGCTACCGTCATTGCTCTAGGTGGAATTATAAGCCACTCGAAAACCGCCTTAATTTTCTTATCTCCAAGATCTATTACCCTGATAACCCGGCAACCGAGCACCCTCAATAAATTGCTCCTCTCCCCAGTTTTGATATCCTTCAAAAATCCCTCCCAGCCGATTTGAAACGTTATCACGGTGAAGATGTAGGCAACGAATGCAAGTCCCAGTTTGCCCAATTGATAGTGTGTCATGTACCATGCCCAGCCAGCGAACATCGAGTTGTATAGGGCTATGGGAACGAACGATAATAGCGATTCCTTGCTCAGCCCGCAGTTGTACGCATACCCTCCAGCCATCGCCAAAAACAGGCAGAACAAGGCCATAGTCGGGTTGGCCGCCATGAACGACAGCAACGCAAAGACTGTGGATAATATCAACAGCCCCCAGTTCAATACATTGTGAGCCTCATGCATCGACACCCGACCGGCTACGAGTGGGTGGTGCTTTTTGTGTGGATCCTGAATATCGTATCCCATAGCCGTGTCCATTAACGAGTTGTGGCCATAGGCGAAGCAGTGCTCGATAATTATTAATGGGATCAACAGCAACGGGTTTATTTGGATGATGTCGGGCTTGCAGAGGTAGCCGCTGAGGAAGACGCATACTTCAACTGGAGCAGTCTGCGCCCTAAATATCCTCAAATAATCAACGATTTTATCCCTAATTTTACTCCTCATGCTTTCACCTCTGGTTGAATATGTAACTCGGCAACGTTATTAGGTCTATCCACCCTCTTGATTTTAAAATTCTTTTTATATTTCTCTTCATGCTCTTTTACTATGTGGGCCGCAATTATGAAGCACAGTCCAACTATGTGGAAAAGCCCAGCTAAGGTATTTTCGTCAAATTCCTCCTGCCACACTAATTTACCGTCGCAAATATCGCAAACGACCTTCCACTTCATTCCCTCACCTCACTCAATCCAATCGTTATAGATAATTAGGTAGATGTAGAGGTCGCACTCGCCAACTGCTTTCTTTATCTCCTCTATTGTATCGAGGTTCTCGTACTCATTGCTCCAGCCACAACTTTTGTTCAGGAACTGCACTACCCACCTGTCATAACGCTTTCGCATGTACTCCATCAATTCCTCGTATGAATTGAACTTCCTTATTCCCTCGATTTTAGCGTCGAAAACATTCATTATAATACATCCGATTTTCATATTCTCACGACCTCGTCAATAACCCCTCCAAGTTTGACTCGACTTCTACTTTTAATTTTAGCACCTTGCACTTCTTGCAAACTGGTGGCGATTTGCCCTTTAATGGACACACCTTGCATATTCCCGCTAATATCTGGTGCATCTTTAATAATGTGATCACGCTCTCCATGAACGCCTCGAACTGAGGCAGACCTATCTTATCCAGCATCCCCATAATTTTATCTATCTCTTCCATCTAGACCCCCGCGCGGACTATAAATAGCTCGCAATAGCTGGTGCCCTTTAATATTTTGGCAACTGTAAATTCATCTTTGCTATCTTTCCACCTCCATATCTTATATACGTTGAAATCGTCCTCAAAAATTGTAGGCTCCGATTCCTGTTCCAGCCTTTTAATTAATTCGGGCAACTCCGGATTCATTATGTTGTTCGTGTACCGCTCACTCTCCTTGTTCTCAACCCTCTGTATTATTTTGGTAATCATATCCCTTATTGGCATACCTAGACCCCGAGAACTAACTATTCGATAGGAAAGAAAAAGGTTAAACGTTCAGCCCGCGATAATCTCATCACCAGTCAGCGACGGGTTAATCATCATTAACCGTTATCATGCGCTTTCATCAGCTTGTAGAGGCATTCAATGCACACCAGCTCGGGCTTCCACCCTGATCCGTGCTTTATAAGCGTTAACACCAATCTGACCTCGGAAACGTCCCTTCTACAGATTTCACATTTTGGCCTTTCTTCTACATTCATCTTAAGCCCCGTTCAATAAATTTATGCCATCCCTATAAACTTTAAGCGCTCTCTAAGCCTAACAATTAATTCGCGGTATCTATCATCGCCCTTCTTGGTTATCATAATCTTGCCATTTTCCTCCTTTATCAAGCCGAACAGCTTCATTGTTGCTATTAATGTTTTGAGGCCTGGTGATTTTATTGAAAATTTAGCCGTTACTATTTTTTCGATTTCATCGTAGGTTTTAGGCGTCCGGCAGTGATATAAGATAGCCATGCCAGCGAAAAGGCGGTCGGCAATATCTAAACCAAATGAAGCTAATGATTTCGGTATGACCCTGACTAATGGCGAGCCCTGCTTCACAACATCACCCTCCTTAACGTACACCTCATCCACCACACCTTCGATATGAGAGCGGATTTCAACATTTGTCTTCATTGAAACCAGCGTTATGACAACATCGTTTTTCCTTATTATATCACCGGGCTTCACATGAACGCCGATCACCTTGCCAGGCATGCTGGCCACAATAGTGTTCTTATCCTTAGTGGGAGTCGGGAGGGTTGGGGGAGGTATCGGTAAAGAAACGGGAGATGAAAGCTTCTTTTCTACTTTTCTTGCCCTAGAAATCTCTCGGATCTCTTCTATTTCGACAACATACTCCTCGTTGCCTATTCGCACTCGATACTTCGGCATCCTATCACACCATGATACCTCTGATGAAATAATGTGGTAAAGAAGATAAAGGTTAAACATTTAGTGCAGTATCTTCCTTATTATCTTGTAGCCTTCGGTTCTGTGGAGCTCTATGAATAGGCCCACGTATGACTTGATCCTTTTTCCGAGTACTTTCTCGATGACATCTAGCACTTCATCGTTTCTTACGGCGCCTATAAGTGCCAGCCCGCCCAGCGCATCACCTTCGCCATAGTTATATGCGAATACGTTTAGTGCTGTAAATATCATCGCTTCTTTATCAGTTAGGCCGTGCTCTTTCTTTACCTTATCCAAATACTCCCTCCACTCCTTATTTTCAAGTACGCGCCTTATATCGTTTTTATATGCCTCCATGTTCTCACCCCGAAAAAAGACTATGCCCCTATCAGCTTGATTTTATGACCCCCATATATAGTTCCCGGGACTGGCTCAAGCCCCTGCTTAATGTACTCGATTTTATTACCTGCCATGGATTTCATCAGTACGTTCAGCTCCCAGTTGACGAAGTACTTGAAGTAACCCCTAGCCCTGTCGCCCAGCGAAGGCACATGGACTATTACGTGGTAGCCCCTCGTGGTTTCGATTATCATATACGGGCTGGTGTACGCTTTCAGCTTGGACAGAATGGGCTCCAGCAGGCCCTTATCGTCAATATCTATTGTGTGGAATACGCTCTTTGCCCTGCGGTGTAGGTTCGCGAACCACCTCTTGCTTATATTTGCAACCGCCCTTAAGTCATTTGACAGCAGGACGCTCGACACTACCTCACCAGTCATGCTGGCTAAAGCCTTCCTTACATCTGCTGGATTAATTACTGCCAGAATGCCGAGCGCCTCCCTAGGCACGGGGTAGCACTTCCCACCCTTCCGTATTGAGTATATGTCCTCGGTGTGCTTGCCGAGCACAGCCAGCTTCCTTACTTTCCTTATGAACACATCGCGCCAGTCATCGTAGTACCAGTATACTATTTCGCGCTCAAGCACCGTATCGGGTAGCTTTATGCCTAGGATCTCCTTTACATAGCGACTGCGCACGGTAAGCATAAGCAGATAGCACTGGCCCTCATCTAGGTCGGGCAGTCTACTTACGAACTCGTGAACTTGGTCTAGGCTCCAGATCATGTAAAACCCCGAAAAACAGGCTATATTTTAATTTCAACTCCAGCAACATAAATATTGGCTATGCTGATGAACTTGTAGTCCCTTAAGAATTTTGAAGCGGGTGTTACTATCAGCTTCCTGAAGTGCCTAGAGGCGTCAACAAAGCCGTAAAGAGTTTCAGCTGGGAACGACCCAACAATATTGACGTCATTGCTAAAGGATATAGCTATCTTGCCGTCAGCCAAGTAGCCTAAATCATATACTTGGGTCAGGTCTACATCGATAGTGCACGAGTCGGCCCCAAGCAGTAGCCTGTAGAGGTCGTCCGGCAGTATTATGAATGGGGCCCTGCCCTTGGGCAAGCTAAGAATGCCGCAGGCTATTATGGACTCGGCAATCATACATTTCACCCCGAATAATAAAAATCAGCTGTACTTAAGGAGCGTCCTTATCAGGAAGTCGACATCTTCTTTTGTCTTAGACAGCCTAGCTATCTTAATTGCATCCCTAACGCTCAGAGTGCCCAAATTATCAGCCACCCTGATGGCAATATACCTTGCCAACTCCTCGTCCTTACCCTCCCGCTTGATCAGTACGTTTTTAACAACATCAATAAATGTCTTCCTATCGTAGGGTTTGAGCTTGAAGGGAAGGAATCTATCAAGTAGTTCAGGTGGTAGCCTGTCCGAGCGGTTACATGCCGCGTATACCCAGCCCCTGCTGTACCTAATTTCGTGCACGTTGTGCTTAGTCGTTATTACTCTACCGCTCTCCATCCAAGTAAGTAGCACGCTCAAGTCCTTCGGGTCGTCAACCTTGTCTATCTCATCGATTATCAGCAAGACCCTAGGGCCGGGCGGCTCGGGTGAGGATCTCTCGAATATCATGTCCCTTATGCCGACTTTTGTCGACGTCCCACCTACCACGAACACCGAGTCCTTAAGCCTCTCAATTTCCATCAGTATCAGTGACTTCGCAGTACCCGGCGGTCCTTCGAGCAAGACATGCACTGGTTTGTCGGATTTGAGAGACATTAATATTACCCTCTTTAAATCATCATAGCCTACCACCACATCAAGGAAGTCTGGTGGAATCTCTACGGCCTTCTCCTCCTCACTATACGTTGACTCAGTCTTTATTTTTTCAGCTTTCTCATACTCCTCAAGCAACTTCTTTACAGCCTCCCTGTCCTTAAGCAGGTACTTCTTCCGCCTGCCGCCCAGCACCTTCAGGTAGCCGGCTAAGAGGAGCTTGTGCACAGTTCTCCAGTGGATGCCGACCTCTTGCCATTCCCACCAAGGCTTTATGTTGTATTTGCTTAGTGTGGGATCGCTCTTAATCCTCTTTTCCTCTTCCTCCTCATACTCTATTATGCGCATAAGAGCCTTCCGTATTGTCTCATCCTTAAGTATCTCCGTCTCGAACTCCATATTCAGCCCCGAAAAATGAACTGAGCTTACTTATATAAGTCCTCATGCGCTTCGCGCTCCAAGCGCATCATATCTGCCTTTGACCGCGGAAATTTGAACAATGGCTTGCCTTTATTTTTCGTTATCCCCATTTCCTTTATCAGCTCATCTATAACTCCATACTTATCAAGAGTCCTTATGATGCACGTTACATCGTACATTACAGTTTCGTTTACCTTACCTCTCAGCTCCTCTCTCAGCTTTTTAATTGATCTGCCCAGTTCAACGAACATCTTTATGTACTTGGCAATATACTCCTTTCTGTACTTATGTGTAGTGCCGCTGGGAAAGACATAGACTACGTCCTTATCGCCGAGAGCCACGCGCTCGAATATTCTGTAGCCCATTGATTTATATGTATTGAGCACGGCTTCTTGCGGCGATGCAACTACTTTCTTTACAACGACTTTTTCAGCGGGCCTCAGCAGATGGTCGATAATCGCTGTTGCTTGAGCTACATTACTTACTTCGATTATTAAATCACCTTTCCTAATCCTTATAGACACCGATATCACCCCGTTTATATATTAGCGTAAAGAAAATAAAATTTTAAAAGCGGGTGAACTTAACTATGTACGACTTGCTTTTAGTAACCCTGTGGATGTCTATGAGGCCCAGCCTCTCAAGAGTTCTGACCGCAGAGCCGATAACTGGCGGGTAAACCTTAAGACCCAGCTTGGCCAGCTCCCTTTTCAAGAACCTGACTGTAAACTTGTACAGATCATCTTCCCTCGTGACGTTGACCCTGAACTTGTCCTTGTTTGCCAGCATTATGCGGTAGACTATCCTCGCCAGCTCGTTGAGCACTATCTGCCTCCTGCCGTAGAAGTCATAGTAGAGCTTGTCCCAGTCTATCTTAATCTCACTCCCCTTTGCCATCATCTCCCTCCTTCCTCCTTCTTTTCCTCCTTCGCCATCTTCTCCAGCTCCTTTATCATGCCTTCGATCATCTCCTTGTATTCCTTGAGCACCTCTAGCGATATTTTTATGTCGTTCTCCTTAGCCCACTTATCGAACTCATCAAGAAGTCCCTTTTCCCTGAGGAATTCCTCCATCATCGCCTCGACAGCCGCCCAATTAATCGGCGCTAATATGGCGTATATTTCGGCAAATGCACACATTATATCCTTCAAACTATCCTTCAAGCTCATGCATCCCACCTCCTTTCCTAATACACATCCTGATAGCCTTCCCATAGCCCATCCCTGAACTTAAGCACTATAAACGACCTTGAAGCCATGCCGAGCCTCTTATTGCGGTAGTACTTCTCCAGCTTTATGTAGGCGCCTTCCCTCGGCACTACCTTTATGCACTTGAACCCATCTTTTCCACCGTGCCTGTCGCATCTGATTTCCTCTGCGTCTAGCCTATCGTTTATGTCTATCAGCCTCAAGTAGCCGTAGGCTGTGCTGGTGTCACGCTCAAAAAGGTGTATGATCAGCGCTTTATCCTTGCTCTCTACGTATGGGAACAAGTCCGAGACGGATACCCTAAGCCTAGTCATGTTCTCACCCCGAAAAATGGATTATTTTCCCGCCCGCACAGACCTCGTGCTCGTAAGGCTCGAACCGGTCTTCCAACTACCGGCCCTGGCCGCCCACCTACCTTGGAGTTGGGTAGACCGATTTGCTCATCGGTCTGTGCGGGATTCGGGAGGCAAGCTCATTCAATAAAATCGTGTACCACACCTCGTATTTGGGTTTTATCAACTTGCCGTTCTGCTCTCTCCTGTCCATCGGGAGGACTATTTTGTCACCATAAGGGAACCACTTGTCAGTCGTGACAATAATAGCGTTCAGCTTTTTGGCGTAGTCGGCTAATAGGTGGTCGTTCTTTAGGTAGTCGGGTGCTATTATCACCCTGTAGCCGAGTAGATTCAGGTATTTGCTGTAACGTCTGGCAAAACCCCTAAGGCTGACATCGAAAATTAATGTGCCCTTCATTCCTTCTCCCTCTTAAGATGTTTTTGCAATATGTGATTCATTATATCACTCATCTCGGTAATGTTGGGTTCGATAATATTTAATATCGGGGAAAGTATTTCGTCATAGATATCCTCATCGACATCCCTATCGAGGTTCTCTCGGATATAATCCTCTATATCATGGCAGATACTGAGTACCTCACTGAGCATCCCGGCCAGCTGAGTTATTTTGGGCACGAGATTGGATAACTTTTTATTCACCTCCTTCCTCACCTTCTCAAACACAAAATACTTGTATTTGTCCTTGACTATCTTATCGAGCATTTCAAATATCCCAATCGTAGGGAGGTTTAAGCATCTATCGCCCTTGTTGACCAGCATATTAGGGCCACTCCTCTGGCCCACTATTACGAACTCCTCGTGGAAGTCCTTCTTTCTTAAATTCTCCTTCGTCCTCTCAAGTCCCAACCACGTAGGATCGCAATAAAATATCACTTTTGCCATTCCAGCTCTTTTATCCTCCTCGGTCTGCAATATCACCATGCACGAGCGATATAGCGGGATAACAGCAATAGCATCGGGATGAAGCTCTTTGGCAAGTTCAGCTATTTCTTTCCCGCTCCTGATACCCATCTTACGCATTTCCTCTATCAACTTCTTTAATTTTTTATCCTCCATATTCACCCCTCTCCTTGAATAGCTCCCACTCGGCGACAAGCCTATTAGCAACGGTTTCTAGCCTCTGCATTATATAATCAAGCTTCTTGATGTCCTTTTTGCTAAACAGCGCATAATCCTTCTTAGTGAACATCTCCTCAATTTCGTAAGTCTTTAGCCTTAGCTCCTTGATGTAATGAATTATGTTATTAACTAGAACGTATAGCTTTTCCCTACGCTTGACGTACTCCTCGTATTCCTTTATACCCTTAAAGTACTCATTCTTCTTAGTTTCAACCTCTTTCATCCTATCACCTCCCATCAACTTACCATTAATTTATACTCAAATAATTCAATGCCAACACAATCCTCTAGTATCTTTTCGAGTTGGTCGAGTATTTCGGTAATGACGTTTTTATCACGTATTTTAAATGTACCTATTGGCATAGTTATTTCTACAGACTCCATGTATCCTCTGACATCGTCATAGCTAATAGATATTATTATTTGGGATTCTTTATCCTTTGCTACCCTAATCGTTATGCTCCACGCGTCTTCAGTTTCACAGTATGTTATATGAAGTATGTCAACACCACCTGTAAGCGTATTATATATCTGCCACACCTTAATGATCATCATTTACTTATCGCCTCCATCCATGTATTGAACTTAGCCATGTCCTTATGATACTGCCTGATGCTACGGGCACGGTAGACGTCGATTATCATCTTGTAGCCACATTTACGGCATTCGAGAACGACGTATACCCCAGACTCTAAGCAGATGGTATTTCGTACTTTAAGTGTGCCCCTCGCCTTACATCTGGGACAGATATTTGGGATCTTCATTTTCCCGCCACCTCAGGCGGTGGGCCGTATTCTATTTTCGGCTCACTTGAACTCTTCGCTATCCACAATACTAATAGCACTACTAACAGTGCCATGAGGAATATTAAGAATGCCTTCCCTGCAACCCTCATCTGCAGTTTGAGTACTTCCCATGTGTGCGGGTTGTTTACGAAGCTGTTCCAAGACACTCCGAACTCGTAACCGAGCATCGCCACTACGAACACCGTGCCCAGCGCCACCGATATGAGGAACGCCTCCCTTAACATACATCTCACCCCGAATAAATAATGTTTAACTTAAAGAAAAAGGTTAAAATGTTGCCCTAAAACGACAGCACCCTAAGAATCTCGTACAGTTTATCCGCCCTCTCGATACACTTCCTGTATTGATCCATAAACACCTCAGCCATTAGGCTATCCTTTGACGCGCACTCATTAATTATCTCTTTTATCGCCGAGGCTATCATAGTGTTGGCTAATATTAACGAGTTGACATATAGGATCAGCCCGTAGTAGCTCCTAAACTTGTCAGGCACATCTATGCCCAGCTCTTTCAGCATCTTCAGCGCCTTCTCCTTGCGCTCTCTAACCTCCTTACTTACTTCATTCACGTTCATGTTGACCCCGAAAAACCTAAAAGATTAACCTTAAATTGTGCATAGTTAGTTGTGAGTAGATCTCGTTCCTTATCCATGCAGGTATCTTTCTGTCCTCATTACACAACCCATGAAATGCCAGGCTGAGTACTAGAAATTCCGAGTTGGTATCCCAGACCTCAAGCCCACATGAGTCGACCGACATATTAAAAGCCCCAGCGAACTCCACCATGAACTTCTGCAGGTTGATTAAGTCATCGAAGGACGCACCCTCGAAGTGTGTGCAGATGAAGAATATTTCCCATATGTCGAACGCCTTCGAGTAAGTGACTATTAGGCCGGTATTGTGCTCATCTGGGTGGCAGGGGAACATTTCACGGAATTCCTCGAACAGCTTGTAGATCTTTCGGCAACCTTTCAGTTCGGCGAACGGTAGTATTAAATATGCGTTCGTGTTGCATAAATGGAAGCCACATACGGTTAGGCTTATGGTGCCGTCATTTAATATTTCAATTTCGATGTCACGGTAGAAGTCGTGGATGAAGTCCGTTAGTACGATTATCTTGGCTCCCATTTTGACCCCGAAAAACTGAAGTTATACTTTTGCTCCAGCCTTCTTAAGGCGGACATAGTAATATGGCCTAGCGAACAGGTCTATGGACTCTTCGGCCATCCCCTTCGGCGTCAGCCTGTAGTACACACGGTCGAAGCCCTTCTTGGATTTGCTCGACCTAGACGGCTCTATCAGGCCCAGCTCCTTAAGCCAGTAGATGTAGACATAGAAGGATCTGGCCGGTATCACGCGCTCCGTCTCAATACAATAGGCCTTCCACATCCTATATGGATAGTCCTCACCAACTTCCATCAGCCTCTGCCTAATAAAAATGCCCACTGGAGTCCTTTCCATATTTCCACCCCGCTATATATCTATCCCCATTTTGCGAGCCAAGCCTATCCATCCGACCTTCGCGTATATGACGGGCACACCAACATTCCTCATCTTCCAGCCGAAGAACTCCCTAAGCGCGTCCAGATCGAAGCCGTAGTCTATCTTGAGTTGGCTGGCCCTCTGGGCTCTAAACCAGTGCGGGTAGAGCTGGCTCGAATGGATATTGCTGAACGGGACGCGCCTATTGACCAGATAGCCTACGGTCCGCACCATCCTGAATATCGTGCTCCTGTGGTATGGGTATAGGAGCTTTTCGCCTCTCCTCTCCATATACTTATAATAGTCAACAAAAAAAGGCAC
>Ga0190363_1000903_pt1 | contig 17759 bp, 17 predicted proteins | sample 48721867_MG_FD_161272 | JGI IMG/M metagenome (GOLD analysis project Ga0190363, IMG submission 161272) | Hydrothermal vent microbial mat bacterial communities from Southern Trench, Guaymas Basin, Mexico - 4872-18-6-7_MG | ecosystem: Environmental > Aquatic > Marine > Hydrothermal vents >... | reverse complement strand
CTAGTGGACCTAGAGTTTACAGATTGGTTTTCACATTTGATGATAGGGGTACTGGGGGTGGGGCTATTAGGAATATGGGTAGAGGAATCTTGGAGATTTTGGTGGAGGATGATTCATGTAGGGTTGTTTTGAATGTTAAGTGTATTGGACCGTCTCCGTCTAGGCATGCTCGTAGAGTGGCTGGGCTTGTTAGAATGTTTGCCTTTGAGTGGAGGGTTAAGTAGTTTAATGTTGTGAGTCTCTTCTTTTAATATTTATTTTGTCTCTATTGTTTATTGTTTTATTACTTGTTTTGTTTAAAATTTTAATTTGTGTTTAGCGAAATATTTATTGGTTTGATTTACTTGGTTTAGGGTTAGCTTTATAGTGTGGTGTGGGTTTGAGATTAGTAGATGTAATTGTAGTTGTTTTGGGTGTTGGGTATGGGGAAGAAATTTAGTATTTTCGATCATGAATTAGTGCCGGAGCATATACTATTGACTAAGGAAGAGGCTGAAAAAGTACTTAAGGAGTTGGGTGTTACGCCTAATCTACTTCCCTTGATTAGGGCTTCTGATCCTGCTGCTAGGGCTATTGGAGCTAAGCCTGGAGATTTAATTAAGATTATTAGGCGTAGTTCAACTGCTGGTCGTAGTGTTGTTTATAGGTATGTTATTCCTGGTTGATGGGGGTGGTTTGGCTGTCATCTAATTTGTCTCATGAGGATAGATGGGTTTTAATTAAGGCTTTCTTTAAGGAGAAGGGTTTGGTTAGACAGCATTTGGATTCATTTAATGAGTTTATTAATAGTGGTTTACAGGAGATTGTTTCAGAGCAGGGTGTAATTGAGACTGATATTCCTGGTTTGAGTATTAAGTTGGGTTCAATTGAGGTGAAGGAGCCTACTGTTAGGGAGGCTGATGGATCTGAGGAGCCTATTTATCCAATGGAGGCTAGGTTGAGGAATTTGACCTATGCTGCTTCAATGTTCTTGACTATGATTCCAATTGAGAATGGCATTGAGGGTGAGCCTGTTCAAGTTTATATTGGTAGGCTTCCAATTATGGTTAAGTCTGTTAAGTGTCTTCTTCATGGTTTAAGTGAGGAGGAGTTGATTGCCAGGGGTGAGGATCCTGAGGATCCTGGTGGATACTTTATTATTAATGGTTCTGAGCGTGTTTTAGTTGCTCAGGAGGATTTGGCTGTTAATAGGATTTTGATTGATGTTGCTGGTCCAGGTTCATCTTCAACTCATATTGCCAAGGTGTTTTCATCTACTGCTGGTTATAGGGTTCCAGTTACTATTGAGCGTTCTAAGGATGGAACTTTACATGTTTCATTTCCATCTATTCCAGGTAAGATTCCACTTGTAATTTTGATGCGTGCATTGGGGTTGAAGACTGATAAGGAGATTGTTGAGGCTGTTTCAGATGACTTTGAGATTCAACAGTTGTTGATTCCATCTATTGAGCAGGCTTCAGCCATAGTTGAGGTTAAGGATGCACTTGATTATATTGGTAATAGGATTGCTATTGGTCAGACTAGGGAGTATCGTATTCAGCGTGCTGAGCAGGTTTTAGATAAATACTTCCTCCCCCATCTCGGTAATCAGCCTAAGGATAGGAGGAAGAAGGCTTACTTTCTCGGCCAGATGGCTGAGAAGCTTTTGGAGCTTGTTTTGGGTAGACGTAAGCCTGATGATAAGGATCATTATGCTAATAAGAGGCTTAAGCTTGCAGGCGATCTTTTAATGAGCTTGTTTAGAGTTGCCTTTAGAAGTTTCTGTAGGGATGTTAAGTATCAGCTTGAGAGGGCTAGGAGTAGGGGTAGGAGAGTTAATGTAACCACTCTTGTTCGTGCAGATGTTATTACTGAGCGTCTCAGACATGCCTTGGCTACTGGTAATTGGGTTGGAGGTAAGGCTGGTGTAAGCCAGTTGTTGGATAGGACGAATTATCTATCTACATTGAGTCATCTTAGACGTGTTGTTTCTCCATTGAGTAGGAGTCAGCCTCACTTTGAAGCTAGAGATTTGCATCCAACTCAGTGGGGTAGACTTTGCCCTAATGAAACTCCTGAGGGTCCAAATTGTGGTTTGGTTAAGAATTTAGCTTTAATGGCAATTATATCTGTTGGTTTTGATGAGAGGTTTGTTGAGCGTTTACTTTATAGGTTGGGTGTTGAGCCTCTTGAGAGGGCTAGGAGGGAGAGGATTAAGGGTGCCAAGGTTTTCCTTAATGGAAGGTTGATTGGAATTCATACTGATCCTGAGGCTTTATGCTTGGAAGTTAGGCGTATGAGGAGGGATGGTAGGCTTTCAAATGAAGTTAACATTGCTCATTATAAGGATCAATTCATAAATGAGGTTTATGTTAACTGTGATCGTGGTAGGGTTAGGCGTCCATTGATAATAGTTGAGAATGGTGAGATTAAGCTTACTCATGAGCATGTGGAGAAGATTAGGCGTGGGGAGTGGAGTTGGAGTGACTTAATTAATGAGGGGCTTATTGAGTATTTGGATGCTGAGGAGGAGGAGAACGCCTATGTTGCATTGAATCCTGAGGATATTACTCCTGAGCATACTCACTTGGAGATTGCTCCTGCAACTATTCTTGGTATTTGTGCTTCAATTATACCCTATGCTGAGCATAATCAGTCTCCTAGAAATTCATATGAGGCTGCCATGGCTAAGCAGGCTTTAGGTCTTTATGCAGCCAACTTCCAGTTGAGGATGGATTCCCGTTCGCATATACTTCACTATCCACAGAAGCCTCTAGTTAAGACTAAGGCTATGGATGTTATTGGATATGATGAGCGGCCTGCAGGTCAAAACTTTGTTGTTGCAATTTTATCTTATAGTGGCTATAATATTGAGGATGCATTGATTTTGAATAAGTCTGCTATTGAGAGGGGTTTGGCTCATTCATCCTTCTTTAGATGCTATGAAATTGAGGAGAGGAAGTATCCTGGCGGTGAAGTTGATTTAATTGAGGTTCCAAGTCCAGATGTTAGGGGGTATAGGACTGCTGAGGTTTATCAGTTCTTGGGTGAGGATGGAATTATTGAGCCTGAAATAGAGGTTTCAGGTGGATATGTGCTTGTTGGTAGAACTAGTCCACCTAGATTTCTAGAGGAGTCGAGGGGTATTGGTGTTACAAGTAGGATTAGACGTGAAACTTCCTTGAGTATGCGTCATGGAGAGAAGGGTGTTGTTGATGCTGTTATGATTACTAAGACTGCTGAGGGTGACAAGCTTGTTAAGGTTAGAGTTCGTGACTACCGTATTCCTGAGCTTGGAGATAAGTTTGCTTCAAGGCATGGTCAGAAGGGTGTTATAGGGTTAATTGTTCCACAGGAGGATATGCCGTTTACTGAGGATGGAATTGTCCCTGACTTGATAATTAATCCACATGCAATTCCTTCGAGAATGACTATTGGCCAGTTGATTGAGAGTATTGCCGGTAAGGTTGCAGCTTTGGAGGGTAGATTTGTTGATGGCACTCCATTTAGTGGTGAGAAGGAGGAGGATTTGAGGGAGGCTCTTAAGAGACTTGGCTTTAAGCCTACTGGATGTGAAGTTCTATATGATGGTAGAACTGGGCAGATGCTTAAGGCTGAAGTTTTCATTGGAATAGTTTATTATCAGAAGCTTCATCACATGGTTGCAGATAAGATTCATGCTAGGGCTAGGGGTCCAGTTCAAATTTTAACTCGTCAGCCAACTGAGGGTAGGGCTAGGGAGGGTGGACTGCGTTTCGGTGAGATGGAGAGGGATTGCCTTATAGGTCATGGTGCAGCTTTACTTTTGAAGGAGAGATTACTTGATGAATCTGATAGGACTGTTGTTTATGTCTGTGAGAACTGTGGATTTATAGCGTATTATGATAGGATTAGGGAGAGGTATGCCTGTAGGCTTTGTGGTGATAAGGCTAAGGTTTCACCTGTGGTTATGTCTTATGCCTTTAAGCTGTTGTTACAGGAGCTTATGAGCTTGTGTATTGCTCCTAGATTGATTTTGAGTGATAGGGTGTAGAGGGGTGTGGTGTTAGTGTCTGAGTCATATAAGTTGGTTAAGGCTATTAAGTTTGGAATACTGTCTCCTGAGACTATTAGGAGGATGTCTGTTACTGCTGTTATTACTGCTGATACTTATGATGAGGATGGTTGGCCTATTGATTCTGGATTGATGGATCGTAGGCTGGGTGTCATTGAGCCTGGTCAGCGTTGTGCTACTTGTGGTAATAGGGTTGGTCAATGTCCAGGGCATTTCGGTCATATTGAGTTGGCTAGACCTGTTATTCATGTTGGCTTCAATAAGCTTATTCATCAAATTTTAAGGGCTACTTGTAGGAGGTGTGGTAGACTATTAATTTCTGAGGAGGAGATGGAGAAGAATCGTAAGCTTTTAGAGAAGTATAATGATACTTGGGTTGAGCTTGCTAGGAAGTTGAATGAGAAGTTGTTGAAGAAGGCTATTAAGACTACTGAGTGTCCCCACTGCCATGAGAGGCAGTATAAGATTAAGCTTGAAAAGCCAACCACCTTCTATGAGGAGCTTAGGGAGGGTAGTATTAGGTTAACTGCAATTGAGATTAGAGCTAGACTTGAACGCATTCCTGATGAAGACTTGGTTTTGATTGGTATTAATCCTAAGGAGGCTAGGCCTGAATGGATGGTTTTAACTGTTCTACCTGTTCCTCCGGTTAGTGTTAGACCTTCAATTACATTGGAGTCTGGAGTTAGATCTGAGGACGACTTAACTCATAAGCTTGTTGATATTATTAGGATTAATGAGAGGCTGCGTGAGAATATTGAGGCTGGTGCACCGCAGCTTATAATTGAGGATTTATGGGAGTTATTGCAGTATCATGTTACAACCTATTTTGACAATGAGGTTTCAGGTATTCCTCCTGCAAGGCATAGGTCTGGTAGGCCTCTTAGAACTTTGACTCAGCGCTTAAAGGGTAAGGAGGGTAGGTTTAGGAGTAATCTTTCAGGTAAGCGTGTTGATTTTTCAGCTAGAACTGTTATTTCACCTGACCCCAATTTGAGTATTAATGAGGTTGGAGTTCCCATTGAGGTGGCTAAGATACTGACTATTCCTGAGAGGGTTACTGAGTGGAATTTGGAGGAGATGAGGAAGCTTGTTTTGAATGGTCCTCATAAGCATCCTGGAGCGAATTACATTGTTAGACCTGATGGTAGACGTATTGACTTAAGGTTTCCTAAGGATTTGAAGTTGATTGCTGATGGTTTGGCTCCTGGATATATTGTTGAGAGGCATTTGAAGGATGGAGATATTGTATTGTTTAATAGGCAGCCTTCACTGCATAGGATGTCTATTATGGCTCATAGGGTGAGGGTTTTACCATATAAGACTTTTAGATTGAACTTGTGTGTTTGTCCTCCATATAATGCTGATTTTGATGGAGATGAAATGAATTTACATGTTCCTCAGAGTGAGGAGGCTAGGGCTGAGGCTAGAATATTAATGCTTGTTCAAGAGCAGATTCTTTCACCTAGATATGGTGGTCCAATTATAGGTGCAATTCAAGATTACATTACTGGAGCCTTCCTATTGACTAGGAAGTCCACTTTGCTTACTAGGGAGGAAGTTTGTAGATTATTGATGGCAGCTGGATATAAGGGTGAACTTCCAGAGCCAGCTATAACTTATCCGAAGGAGTATTGGACTGGTAAGCAATTGGTTAGCCTATTCCTCCCTGAGGGCTTTAATTATTCGCTTAAGGCTAGTATTTGCGCTAAGTGTGAGGAGTGTTTGAAGGAGGATTGCCCATATGATGCATATGTGGTTATTCGTGATGGTAAGCTTTTAGCTGGTGTTCTTGATAAGAAGTTGATTGGTGCTGGTCAGCCTGAAAGCCTATTACATTACATTATTAAGGATTATGGTACTGATGCTGGTAGAATCTTTATTGATAATGCATTGAAGATGTTTCTTGAGTATATTGATTACTGTGGTTTTACAATGAGTTTACATGATGAAGATTTACCTGAAGAGGCTAGATATAGGATTCAGGAGGTTTTAGCGGAGGCTGAAGCAAAGGTTGAGGAGTTGATTGAATCCTATAGGTCTGGTGAGTTGGAGAGGCTTCCTGGAAGAACTCTTGAAGAGACTCTTGAGATGAGGATAATTGAGGTTTTAGCTGATGCTAGGGATAAGGCTGGAAGTATTGCAGCTGAATATCTAGGATTGGAGAATCATGCTGTTGTAATGGCTAAGACTGGTGCTAGAGGAAATATCCTTAACTTGACTCAGATGACTGCTGTTATTGGACAGCAATCAGTGCGTGGAGAGAGGATTATGAGGGGTTATAAGGATAGGACGCTTCCACACTTTAAGCCTGGTGATATTGGAGCTAGAGCTAGAGGCTTCGTATACTCGTCATATAAGAGTGGTTTAAATCCACTTGAATTCTTCTTCCATGCGATGGGTGGAAGGGAGGGATTGGTGGACACTGCAGTTAGAACTTCACAGAGCGGTTATATGCAGAGGAGATTGATTAATGCTCTTCAAGACTTAAAGGTTGAGTATGATGGTACTGTTAGAGCTCCAGGTGGTGTAATTGTACAGTTTAAGTATGGTGAGGATGGAATTGACCCGGCGAGAAGTGATCATGGTAAGGCTACTAGTATTGATAGGATAATTGAGAAGGTTTTGGCTAGGAGGAGGTTGTAATGGATTTTCTGTCATATGAGGAAGTAGTTAGGAGGATTGATGAGTTTCAGAATATTATTCCTCCCTCAATTATTGATGAGTTGAAGGAGAAGCTGCGTGAAGTTGAGGTTACTGCTGAAGAGTTAGATGAGATTTTGAGGGAAGTTGTGTTGGCTTATAAGCGTTCATTAGTTGAGCCTGGTGAGGCTGTGGGTGTTGTGGCTGCTCAATCTATAGGTGAACCTGGCACTCAGATGACTTTGAGAACTTTCCATTATGCCGGTGTGAGGGAGTTTAACGTAACTTTGGGTTTGCCTAGGTTAATTGAGCTGGTTGATGCTAGACGTGTTCCATCTACTCCAATGATGACCGTCTATTTGGATGAGGAGCATAAGTATGATGAGGAGAAGGCTAAGGAGGTTGGTAGGAGAATTGAGACTACTTTAATAGAGAACGTAACTAGAAGCGTTGAGGTTGACTTGATTTCTGGTTCAATAATATTGGATTTGGATGAGGAGCTCATGGAGGATAAGGGTGTAGATGTAGAGTTTATTGAGAAGGTTTTAAAGAAGCTTAAGGTTGGAGATGTAATTATTGCTGGTGAGAATAGAATTATACTTCAAACAGACATGGTTGACTTAACTAAGCTTCAAAAGCTACGTGATAAAATCTTGTCATTAAAGCTTAAGGGTATTAAGGGTATTAAGCGTATCATTATTAGGAAGGAGGGTGGAGAATACGTTATTTACACTGAGGGTTCAAATCTAGCTGCAGTGCTGAAGGTTAAGGGTATTGATCCCAAGAGGGTTTATACGAATAATATCTATGAGATTGCAGAGGTTTTGGGTATTGAGGCTGCAAGGAATGCTATTATTAAAGAGGCTATGAAGGTTTTGGAGGAGCAGGGTTTAGATGTTGATATTCGACATGTAATGCTTGTGGCTGACATTATGACTTTGACTGGTAGAATTAGGCAGATTGGTAGGCATGGAGTTAGTGGGGAGAAGCCAAGTGTGCTTGCTAGAGCTGCCTTTGAAGTCACTACGAAGCATTTGTTGGAGGCTAGTGCTCGCGGTGAGGTTGATGAGCTCTTAGGTGTAACTGAAAATGTAATTGTTGGTCAGCCAATTCCTCTTGGAACTGGATTTGTACAGCTACTTATGAGGAGAGCTGGGGGTAAAAGGAAAACTTAAAAGGTGTTGTGATATTTAGCGTAATGAATGTATATTGAGTTAATGGTGTGGCTGAAATTACATGGATAACCTAATTTCATCACGTTAGGAGTGAAATATATGTCAATAGACATTGAACGGGAATTGAGGATTGCCTTGAGGACTGGTAAAGTTGTATTTGGATCTAATACTGCTGTTAAGAATGCTAAGCTTGGGAAGGGTAAGTTGATAATCATTGCACGTAATTGTCCAGATGACATTAAAAGTGACATATTATATTATTCTAGGCTTTCTAAGATTCCTGTCTATGTTTATCCTGGTTCAAGCTGGGATTTAGGTGCTATTTGTGGTAAACCATTTATGGTTGCTTCCCTCACAATCATGGATCCAGGTGATTCTGAAATATTATCTTTAATTGAGGAAAAGGAGGGGTGAGCATACCCTCAATTAAGTTGACTGCAGAGGAAATGCGATACATATCTCTTTTTGAGAGTGTAACTGGAGCAGTTACTAGGGATTGTATTATTGACAATAAAGTTAACCGGTTAATCTTTATTGTTAGAAGCGGTGACATGGGGTTAGCTATTGGTAGGAGAGGAATTAATGTTAGAAGGCTTCAGAGAATGATTGGGAAGACTATTGAGATTGTAGAGCATGCTGATACTCCTGAGAACTTGATAAAGAATAGTCTTGCGCCTGCTAGGGTTAGAGCTATTAAGATTTCTAAGTCTCCTAATGGTAAGAAGATTGCATATGTAACTATTGAGCCTCAGGATAAGGGTATTGCTATTGGTAAGGAAGGTAGGAATATTGCTAGGGCTAGGATTTTAGCTAAGAGGTATTTTGATATTGATAATGTTATAATTTTGTAGGTTATTCTTGCTTGATGGTAATATTTTAATAAAATGTATGGTTTGTAAGTATTTTAGGTGGAGTTGGAATGGTTTTACATATATCTTCAAAGTCTATTTTGGGTAAAGTGTTCTTTGAGGGTGATGTAATTGTTTTGGGTAAATCTATTATTGATGATGGATGTTTTATTGGGAATAATTGTATAATTGGATTTCCAGTGCGTCGTTCACTTAGGGATTTGATTTCTAGGGGTTGTGTTGATTTTAGTGTTTATGATGATTTAAGTGAGGGTGTATTGATTGGTAGCAACTGTCTTATTCGTTCTGATTCAATTATATATGAGCGTGTTAGGATTGGTAATGATCTTGAGACTGGTCATAGAGTTTTGATAAGAGAGAATACTGTTATTGGTGCTAATGTTAGAATTGGAACTAATACGGTGATTGATGGTTCTGTTAGGATTGGTGATAATGTTAATATTCAGTCTTCTGTTTATATTCCTCCTAGATGTATTGTTGAGGATGACGTGTTTATTGGTCCTAGGGCTTGCTTGACGAATGATAGGTATCCTCCTAGTAGAAGGCTTGAAGGGGTTGTTGTTAAGAGGGGTGCAGTTATTGGTGCTAATGCAACTTTGATTTCAGGTGTTACTATTGGTGAGGGTGCAGTGGTTGGTGCTGGTGCAGTTGTGGTGAGGGATGTTCCGTCTGGAATGGTGGTTGTTGGAGTTCCAGCTAGAATAATTTGTTCACGTGAAGAATATGATGAGAAGAAGTTGTCTTGGGAGCAGGTTGAATGATAACTAAATTTATCTCATTGGCTTCTGTTTTTTGCCTAGCATTAATGCTTTTAGTGATACTCCATTTACTTTGATTACCTTGTATCTTACTCCTGGTAGATCTCCTATTGATCCTCCTAGTGGTCCTCCTATTCCCTCAATGATTACTTCATCGTGTTCGTCGACAAAGTTTAATGCACCGTCTCCTGGTAGGAATGCTGTTACTTGCTTGCCGTTTTTGATTAATTGTACCCTTACACATTTTCTTACTGCTGAGTTTGGCTGTCTGCTTTCTACACCTACTTTTTCAATTACTATTCCTCTTGCTTGTGGTGCTCCTTCTAGGGGGTCTGCTTTGACATCTAGCATTAGCATTCTACGTTTGAATTCCCTTTGACTCCACCTAAATTTCAGTCTTTTTCTCCTCAATTTTCTTGCTGCATGTAGTCCTTTAGGTGACTTTGATCCTGGCATTTCTTCACCCCATTTTTAGACTATCGTTTCTTCCTCATTTCTCTAAATAAATTTTCCTCTTATATTTCTGATTATAGTGTGAAGAAGAATGTATTTAATAAAAATTGTGAGGAGTTTAAATGTTTTCGCAGCGTTTAAGTAGATCTTCCCATATTCTGTCTACTCTTTCTTGCAGTTCTTTTATTACGTGTCTGTTTTCTGGTTTGAATAGGTGGCGGAATCTTCCTTGTGGTTTGAGGTATTCTTCTATTGGCTTCTTTAATTTTGGATTTCTGGCTACGGCTAGGCTTCGGTCTGTTAGTTTCCAGACTCCATTTTCACATTCCCATAATGGGAAGAAGCATGTATCAACTGCTAATTTTGCTATTTCAATACTTTTTCCAGCTGGTGTCCTCCATCCTCTTGGACATGGTGAGAATGCATGTATGAAGGCTGGTCCATTAACTTCTATTCCTTTTCGTACTTTTCTCATTAGGTCTGCCCAGTGTGCTGGTGTTGCTGTGGCTACGTAGGGTATTCTATGGGCTACTGCAATGTCTGCGATCGGCTTTTTATGTTCAGTTTTTCCTGGGATGACTGTTCCTGCTGGCGATGTGGTTGTTGCTGCTCCTAGTGGTGTGCCTCCACTTCTCTGTATTCCAGTGTTCATGTATGCTTCATTATCGTATAGTATGTATAGGAAGTCATGTCCTCTTTCGAAGGCTCCACTTAAAGCTTGTATTCCAATATCGTATGTTCCTCCATCTCCTGCGAAGCATATTACATCTACATGATCATATTTGTATCTGCCTTTTCTAATCATTGCCTTTATTCCTGCTTCTATTCCTGAGGCTGTTGCAGCTGCATTTTCGAAGGCATTGTGTATCCATGGTAGTTGCCATGATGTGTATGGATATATTGTTGTGGCGACTTCTAGGCATCCCGTAGCATTTACTAGGATTGTGGGTCCACGTAGCACGGATAATACTTGTCTAACTATTATTGATGCTCCACATCCAGCACATAGCCTATGTCCTGATAGTATTAGCGGTTTTTTCAAGGCTATTTCTTTAAGATTTATTTTCAAGCTCATTCTCTCACCCCTATAAACTTGATATGACGTTCAATTTTACCTGTTTCAAGTATTTTCTGTAGGTCGTCGTAGACTTGTTTTACTAGTCCTGGATGCATATCTCTTCCTCCGAGGCCATAAACATAGTTTACTATTACTGGTCTTGGATCTTCATCGTAGAAGATTGCTCTTGTTTCTAGGAATACTGGTGCGCCGTAGCCTCCGAAGGGACCGCTTCTATCTAGTACTCCTATAACCTTTACATTTTTGAGGGCTTCAACAATTTCTTTTGCTGGGAATGGTCTGAAGGTTCTTAGTCTTAATACTCCTGCTTTTATACCGTTTTTCCTTAGTTGTTTGACTACGCTTCTAACTGTTCCTGCTGTTGATCCGAGTACTATGGTTGCTATTTCAGCGTCTTCTAGTCCATATGTTTCAATGAGTCCGTTTCCATATTTTCTTCCACTTATCTTTGAGTATTCTTCATTAATTGTTTCTATTACTTCTCTTGCATTTTCCATGGCTTCATGTTGCTGCATTTTATGTTCATAGTAGTAGTTGTATAGGTCTAGTGGACCGAAGGTTAATGGTTTTTCTGGGTCTAGGACGAGTGGTACCTTTCCTCCTAAATATGGTATTTCTACTTCAACTGGTTTTCTTACGCCTACAAATTCTTTTACTACTTCGTCTGGAAGTATCTTTACGTTTTGTAGTGTATGGCTTAATACGAAGCCGTCTAGCATAACCATTACTGGTAGTTGGACTTTAGGATGTTCTCCAATTCTGAAGGCTTGTATTACTGTGTCATATACTTCTTGGGCGTCTTCACAGTATAGTTGAATCCAGCTTGCATCTCTACATCCCATGGAGTCTCCGTGGTCACAGTGGATGCATATTGGTCCTGATAGTGCTCTATTCACTATGGCCATTACTATTGGTAGTCTTAGGCTTGAGGCTATGTAGACTATTTCCCACATTAAGGCTAATCCATTGGCTGCTGTGGCTGTAAATGTTCTTGCTCCAACTGCAGCTGCTCCTACACATGCGCTTAGAGCTGAGTGTTCAGATTCACATGCAACGAATTCTGTTTCCACTTCTCCATTAGCTACGAATTCTGAGAATCTTTCTACAATTATTGTTTGTGGTGTTATTGGATATGCTGCAACCATATCTACGTCGCATTGTTTCACAGCCCATGCAACTGCTTCATCTCCACTTAATCCCATAACCTTTTGTTTCACCATCATTTCTCTCACTCCAAAACCATTTCTATTGCTTTTACTGGGCATTCATTTGCGCATATTCCACAACCTTTGCAGAAATCATAGTTTACTGATACTTTTTCTCCATCCCATTTTATTGCTTCATCTGGGCAGTATACCCAGCATATTAGGCATTTTATGCATTTGTTTTGATCTATTATGGGTTTGAATGTTCTCCAATCTCCAGTTTTAAATTCTGTTGAGAGTTTCCAGCAGACACCTGCTATGGGTACTTCACGCCAACCTTTTAGCTCACTCATACTTTAACCCCCATAGTTTCCTTATAGGCTCTCTCTACTACTTTGATGTTTAATTCACCTATTTTTCCTGGAAATCTCTCCTTTAATGCTTCATAGATGCTTTCTAGTTTGACTATTCCTATTGTTCTTATTAATGCGCCGAGCATTGCAGTGTTTGTTATTCCTCTCTTCAGTATTTTAACTGCAATGTCTGTTGCTGCTACCGTGTATACTTTGTATCCTTTCCCCCTTACTCCTAGTTTTTCTGCTAATTCCTCTGGTTTTCCTCTAAAGTTTGCTATTATGTATCCTCCTTCCTTTAGTCCTTCAATTATCATTTTTGAGTTTAATAATGTGGGATCTAAAACTACAACTGCATCTGGTGTATATATATTGCAGTGAATTTCAATTGGTTCATCACTTATTCTAGTGAAGGCCATTATCGGAGCGCCCATTCTTTCAGGGCCGAAGGTTGGGAAGGATTGAACATATTTTCCTTCCTTTAATGCTGCTGAGGCTAGGAGGTTGCTTGCAGTCCAAGCACCTTGTCCTCCTCTCCCATGCCATCTTATCTCTATCATCTCAGCCCACCACAATTGAATAATCTATGTCGCGTTAACCTAATAACCTAAACCCTTAAGTCTTTCGATGGATTTGAGCGAAAAATTTATTGACTTCCCTTAGAGTTATAGCTAAGAGTGCGTTGAGTAGTGTGGGTGTGACATGGATGAGTAGGGCTAAAGTTGAGATTAAATTGTTTGATAAATGGTCATTTGATGATGTTGAAGTTAGAGACCCTGGTTTAAAGAGGTATATTTGTCTTAAGCCAGTTTTCCTTCCCCATACTGGAGGTAGGCATGAGCATAAGCATTTTGGTAAAGCTGAGGTTCCAATTGTTGAGCGATTGATAAACAAGGTTATGAGGCCTGGTAAGAATATGGGTAAAAAGGCTTTGGCCATGAATATTGTGAAGCAAGCCTTTGAAATTATACATTTGGAGACTGGTGAGAATCCAATGCAGGTTTTAGTTAGAGCTCTTGAGAATTCTGCTCCAAGGGAGGAAACAACTAGAATTGTTTATGGTGGTATAGTTTATCATCAAGCTGTGGATATTTCTCCTATGCGTCGATTAGACTTGGCATTGAGATTTATAACTGAGGGTGCTAGGAAGGCTTCCTTTAGTAATCCTAAGACTATTGAGGAATGCTTGGCTGAGGAGATCATTTTAGCGGCTAAGGGTGACTCTAGATCACATGCTATTCAAAAGAAGGAGGAGATTGAGAGAATAGCATTATCTTCAAGATAAGATATAATAAAGTTTTTCTATAACTTTTAATATTACTAATCACAAAAACCTTAAATAGCGGGTTTAAGGATTAGTTTCGCCGAGTAAATGGAAGTGATTGAAATGTCTGAGAAACCACATTTAAATCTGGTAGTAATAGGCCATGTGGACCATGGTAAGAGTACTTTGATGGGACACGTACTATTCCTAACTGGAAACGTTGACGAGCGGACAATGAGACTGCTTGAAGAGGAGTCAGCGAAGATTGGAAAGGCTTCATTTAAATTTGCATGGGTCATGGATAAATTGAAGGAGGAGCGAGAGCGAGGCTTAACAATTGACCTTGCCTTCTGGAAGTTCGAGACACCTAAGTATTACTTCACTATCATTGACGCTCCAGGTCATAGAGACTTCGTAAAGAACATGATTACTGGAACTTCTCAAGCTGATGCTGCCATACTTGTTGTTTCAGCTAAGAGAGGTGAGTATGAAGCTGGTATGAGTGCAGCTGGACAGACTAGGGAGCATGCATTCCTTGCAAAGACGCTTGGTGTAAATCAGTTGGTTGTTGCAATAAATAAGATGGATGATCCAACAGTGAATTGGAGTGAAGCAAGATATAAGGAAGTTAGAAATGGTGTAGCAAAGTTCCTTAGAATGATTGGATATGATATCTCTAAGATTCACTTTATACCAGTGTCAGCTTGGTATGGAGATAACCTAGTTGTTAAGAGTGAGAGGACACCATGGTATGATGGACCAACTCTAGTTGAAGCATTGGACATGTTTGTTCCTCCACCAAAGCCTATTGAGAAGCCTTTAAGAATACCAATTCAAGATGTCTACACTATTACTGGTGTAGGTACAGTTCCTGTGGGTAGAGTTGAAACTGGAGTTCTAAAGGTTGGTGACACGGTAGTATTTATGCCACCCAATAAGTCTGGTGAAGTTAAATCTATTGAGATGCATCATCAGAAGATATCGAAGGCTGTTCCTGGAGACAATATTGGCTTCAACGTTAGAGGTGTATCTAGAACTGACATAAGACGTGGAGATGTATGTGGACATACAAGTAATCCACCAATAGTTGCAGAGGAGTTTGTGGGTAGAATATTCGTGCTATATCATCCAACCGCTATTGCTGCAGGTTATACTCCTGTAATGCACGTACATACAGCTACTGTGGCTGTCCGCTTCTATGAGTTGATGAAGAAGATTGACCCGAGAAGTGGAGCTACAATTGAAGAGCATCCAACCTATCTAAAGCAGGGTGAAAGTGCAGTTGTGAGATTTAAGCCATTAAAGCCAGTGTGCCTTGAAAAGTATGCTGACTTCCCGCAACTAGGTAGATTTGCCATCAGAGATATGGGTAGAACTATTGCTGCTGGAATTGTAATGGAAGTCAAGCAAGCTAAGCTTGGAAAGTAAATTTAATGGTAAAAGGTGTCAATGATGGTCAGGAAAGCCAGAATACGATTAACGAGCACCGATGCATACAAGCTCAATGAGGTATGTGAGCAGATAAGACGTATTGCTCAAAAGACTGGAGTTAAGATTTCAGGTCCCATACCATTACCTACTAAACGCTTAGTTATAACAACTATGAAGAGTCCATGTGGCGAGGGAACAAAGACGTGGGATAAATTTGAATTAAGGATACATAAGAGGTTAATTGACATTGATGCTGATGAACGTGTGATGAGACAGATAATGAGAATACGTGTACCAGATGATGTAAAAATTGAGATAGAACTTACATAAGCCCCAATCCACATATTTCTTTTATTTCATGAGCACAGGTTAATTTTACTTAATTTTGTTAGTAAATTTATCAAGTTTATCATTTTCAATATAAATTCTAAGCTCCGCATATTACTTTCAAGTGTTTCTCTTTATCTGAGTTTGATTATGAGGAAGCGTTAAAAGATTTTTCTGTAAGAAAAAGTTAGTGTTATTGAATTTTATTTGAACTTTACCTTTTCTGTTATGCACTGTTTTGTTAGTGTGTTTATGGAGAAAATTTAGGTAGGTTGTCTTCATTTAAGTTTATAATTTTTCCTTCTACTTTCTTTTTTTCACTATAAATTCGCAATATGGGTCTCCCATAGCTATGCATTTCACTTCTTCAGCTTTCATTTCTTTGGAGAATAATGATGTTAGATAGCCTGCAAGTATTCCGCGTATAAAGTGACTATATGGTTTTCTGCTTCCTAAACCTAGTTCACATTCAAAAGAGTCATATAATCTCAGAGTTGCGCTTGTATTGGAGATATCAATATTTACAAGTTCTATTCGGCCAAGGCCAGCCCAGCTAAAAATATTTGCACCTAATTTATCAATGAGTGTTGCAAAGTCTATTATACCGAGAGTTTTTCCAAGCTTTTTATGTGCTTCACCATATTTTAAACCTGAGCAGAATCCTGCATAATAAAGAAATGCTTCACCTGCTGTTCCGAAGTATTTTCGTATGTCACAAAGCAGTCCTTCATAGCCTGGCTTAGAAAACATTATTGCCCTGTCTGACATTATTTGAATTCCATGTAGAGAATTCTTGATGAAAAAACTTTTTTTCACTGGAGAAATAACTTTTACATTTTCAACGTAACTTATTTTTCGCAATTCCTCTTCAATCTCTTCAGCTACAATGTCAGCATCTGTTACGTTGACAAAAGCTAATACCTTAACTATTCTCTCTTTTGGATTTGGGGTGAAAAAGGATACATAGGAAAGAGATGCATTATATTTGCGCAATCTATGTGAAATCCAATTTAAAACACTTGATTTTGCTTCTACCTCAATTATGAGGAGAATAACGTTTTCTTTTTTTATCCTAGATTTTTTATTGAAGCTTATGGGTGATGTCATTTTATTATTTAGATCTATTATTCTTTCTACCCACTCTCTGTTATCTGCCCATCTTCTAAGATGTCTACCGCGTTTTCTGAAGCTTTCATTTTTATTTCTTTTAGGCAATTATTACACCCCAAGTATTCTTTAATTTTCAGAATATTCTGGGGGTAAAACAATTATTTAATAACATGTATGTATGCCTGCTTACAGACAACCGTTGAATTGGTTCATAAATTTTAAATCTTAATTTTTATCTAAGAATTTTGTAAAAACATGGATTTAACATCAATTAGATGGAGGCAACGAAAAATGGCGAGGAGATCACGATTTGAAATTTATCTTCACATTTTAGAGGCAGTAGCAGAAGGCAGCAAAAAACCAACGCACATCATGTACCGGGCTAACTTATCCTGGATAAGGTTGAAAAAATACTTGAATTTTCTAATTTCTCAAGGGCTTCTACGGCAGAATACAAATGCATCAACATGCACTTTTTCACTAACTAGGAAGGGAAGAGAAGTTTTAGCATATTATAAAAGACTTGAAAGACTTTTCCATCAAGAAGAAAGAAAAGTGTTTTACCCAGAAATTTATGTTCGTTACAACTAATCTTTTATTTTTTATCTTTATCTCCCCATCTGCTTCTTCTTTTAATCAACGAAAAGCGTAGAGAGCACTGGATAGAGCTAAGCCTAATATGAGCTATAGCCTAAATAGCTTGACGTGAGCAAAATTTCCATGATATTAATACATGTTTAACTTTTGGAGAGTTTTCATAATCTAATTTTTCCTTTTTACTTTCACCTATAATTGTGTGTTTAGGTAGTATTCCTAAACTTCACACTTGACCACGAAGTCTAGCTTAAGACTGATTCAAATATATTTTTGTAAAAGGTGTCACTAGTAGTATAATTTTTAGGGATTGTCTTTCTTAGTAGAGAATCCTCAAATTTTATGAATAATTTTTACTGCGTCAAGGAAAAGATTATGATTCTAATAATGCAACACACGTTTCTTTAAAACATTGTTGTTGTTCACAACTTTAAAAATAGCTTCTGTAAGATATAAGACTGATGTGCCATGAGAAGGTCAAAGCTAGAGATTTATATGGATGTATTGCGAATTATAAGTAAAGGTT
>Ga0190363_1000902_pt1 | contig 17776 bp, 16 predicted proteins | sample 48721867_MG_FD_161272 | JGI IMG/M metagenome (GOLD analysis project Ga0190363, IMG submission 161272) | Hydrothermal vent microbial mat bacterial communities from Southern Trench, Guaymas Basin, Mexico - 4872-18-6-7_MG | ecosystem: Environmental > Aquatic > Marine > Hydrothermal vents >... | reverse complement strand
TAACACCCTATCTAGTGTCAGAAAAATACTCCATATCAATTAGCACAGCAAAGAAGATACTAAGAGTGCTGCTTAATGAGAATGCTATACGAGTATTTTCAGGAGGAAGACGAGCGCCATTATACGTGCCAACAACTAGTAAGTGATCCAAGTAATCATAATATCATTAAGATCGTGAGAATGCCTATGAAAGTTCTTTTATTATCTTGGCCTTAGCTATTGCTATTTGACCCGTCGATATACCTCCATCTCCTCGCGGTACTTTCTCATTTGAGAATAAGAGAGCACTTGTCCCCTTTACTGAATCCTCTATACCCTTCATAATATACTCGTTTACGGCTGCACCCCCTGAAACAACTATTATCCTACGTTTACGGTTCACATGTTTTAACGCTATTTTTCCTAAAGTGTATCCTAACCAGTATTGAACAGCGTATGCTACTACATGCTTATCAACACCATCCTCAAGTAACTCTATAACACCTAATACAACATCAGATATCCTTATTATGTCAACGTTATCCCTATTCTCTACTGGATATTGTATCTCTAAATTACCGGGTCTAGAGTATTCTTCTAACTTTATGGCTGGTTCCCCTTCATAGGTCCTATGCCATGATATTTTTAAGAGCGTTGATATTGCATCCAAGAATCTACCTGTACTCGACGTTAATGGCATACCTTTGTCTACTTGTTTTAATGTAATCTTTACTTCTAGGTCTTTACCAGGCACTAGGTCTATTATCCCTAGTCTCTTAGCCGTACCTAACGTTTCTTCGTATCCTAATTTAGAGTATAGTATACTTAGTAGATATCTTGCTGGATAGATAGTTGATCTATCACCACCTGGTAGAACATGGTACTCTAGGTGTCCAACTCTCTTATACGTATCATATGAAGCTACTAATACTTCGCCTCCCCAAATCGCTCCATCATCTCCATATCCTACACCATCTATAGCTATACCTACGACCTCCTCATCTATTGGTAAATCCAGCTCAGCCATAACGGATGCTATGTGTGCATGATGATGTTGTACCATTAAGTGTTCTACTCCATATCGTTCGCTGTACTCTCTTGCTAGTTTTGTTGTAGGATACTCTGGATGCATATCTGATACTACAATAGCCTTTCGTAAATCTATGTCATATGATTTAATTAGAAAACTTAGTGCTTGCTCAAGGAATTCTAGTGTCTCCCTATTTTCGCAATCACCTATGTATTGTGTTGGTATTATGTACTTGTCTATCCCTATTCCGCCAGCATTCTGAAGCATGGCACCAAAAGCAATAATTGGTCTATTAGTACTTATACTTGTCTTAATCCATAATGGAGCATACCCCCTACTCCTACGTATAAATGTTATTCTTCCTCGCGTTATCCTTACAACACTATCATCTACTCTATTAATTATCCTTCTATTATGTAGTAGGAAGTAATCAACATATTCCTTAAGTTTAGATAGTGCACACTCATTTGTGGTGCACATCGGCTGTCCTGGAGGATTACCACTAGTCATAATTAGATACTTATCCTTCGTATCCTTAAGTAATAAGTAATGTAGTGGTGAATACGCAAGCATAACACCTAGTTTCTTAAGACCTGGTGCTACGTAGCGAGAAACGTTAGCGTCTTCTCTCATAGGCGCTAAGACTATTGGGGCAGATATACTTCTAATTATCCTTAAGCCTTCATTATCTAGTTCTACTAGTTTTAATGCTACTTCCTCGTTTAACGCCATCAATGCAAATGGTTTTTGTGGTCTATTCTTTCTTTTCCTTAGCTCTAGAACTACGTCGTCACTACTAGCTAGTGCAGCAATATGAAAGCCTCCTATACCTTTAACAGCTACTATGAAGCCATCGTCAATTAGCTTAGATGCTTCATGTATAGGGTCTTCAACGTTTATGGGGTTTCCATGTTTATCCGTTAACCATACTTTAGGACCACACTTAGGACATGATATTCCTTGAGCATGATATCTACGGATGTTATCTATATCAGTGTATTCCTTCAAGCATTCACTACATAATGGGAAGTCTCTCATGCTAGTATTCTCTCTATCATATGGTGGTTTTTCTATGATGCTAAATCTAGGTCCGCACCAAGCACAAGAGTTAAACGGATACTTGTATCTTCTGTCATTTGGGTTCAATACTTCTTTGAGACACTCATTGCATACTGCAAAATCTGGTGGTATCTGAGATAATAGCTTTCTAATTACACCACTCTTCTTTATGGTAAATGATTTATATCCTTCTATTTTATCCTCAAAAACCTCGACATAGTCTATTATAGCGGGTGGAGGCTTCTCGGCTAACAAAAACTTCATAAACTTTGATACATTGTTTGAAGAACCTTCAACATGGATTTCTACTTCGCTTCCGCCAAGATTTAAACAGTAACCTTGAACATTCGTTCTTAACGCTATTCTGTGGATGAAAGGCCTAAACCCAACACCTTGTACTAGTCCTGATAACCTAATCTTGAGTGCAATATATCCCACTACTACTTGTCCCCTGCTTTAACGGTGTTATAGAGTTTATATTTTTAATTTTCAGCTATAGTTACACGTAAGCCGTAGACTTAGATAAGGGTTGTATTGGGTATGTGCTTAGGTGTGCCAGGAATAGTCATTGAAGTTAAAGGACATGAAGCAGTAGTTGACTTTGGCGGTGTAAGGAAAATCGTAGATGCATTCCTAGTTGAAGATCTTAAACCAGGTGATTATGTTATTGTCCACGCAGGTGCTATTATAGCTAAGATTAGTGAAGAAGAGTTTAAGTCCATTAAGGAGATATTTGATGAACTTTCTAAAGCATTAGAAGAACTTAGAAAGGTGTGAACGTTGGCTCATACTTATCTTTCTAAGATAACATTGGCTCATGGAGCTGGGGGGTACGAAACAAGTGAACTTATACGTAAACTCATAGTTGAAGTATTTAAGATAAAACGTATAGGAGACGGAGTAGGGTTATCTGAGTTAGACGATGCCGCAACAATACCTATAGGCAACGGTAAAAGTATTGCCATAACTGTTGACTCATACACTGTTAAGCCACATTTTTTCCCTGGAGGAGATATAGGTAAGCTTGCTGCTACTGGAACCATTAATGACTTAGCTGTTATTGGAGCAGAGCCTATAGCATTCATGGACTCAATAGTTGTTGAGGAGGGATTCTCATTAGAGGACTTAAGGAAGATCATTAACTCATACAAATCCGTACTAGAGGAATACGGTATAGCATTAATTGGCGGAGACCTTAAGGTAATGCCTAGGGATTCGCTAGATGGCATAATAATTTCGAGTACTGGCATAGGATTACTTAATGACGCACCATTACTTGATAGCATGGTTAAACCTGGAGATAAGATAATAGTAACCGGTGCTATAGGAGACCACGGAGCAGCTATTCTTGCTGCACAATTAGGTATAGAGGAAATAAATGTTAGGAGTGATTGTAAGCCAATACTACCAGCCATAAGGATAGCAAAGAAAATAGGTGGAATAAAAGCTGCAAAGGATCCTACGAGGGGAGGGATAGCTATGGCTCTCAACGAGTTTTCTTCTAAGTCTAACGTAGACATAGTAGTCTATGAAGATAGCATACCAGTACATGAAGAGGTTAGAGCTTTAGCCGAGATGACAGGTATAGATGTTTACGCATTAGCTTCAGAAGGGCAAGCACTAATAGTTGTATCAAGTGATAAGGCAGAAGAAGTAGTGGAGGAATTAAGAAGAAATGGATTTAGTGAAGCATCTATAATCGGTGAAGCACGTAAACCTATAGGATCTAAGCCTAGGGTATATCTTAAAACAATGGTCGGTGGAACAAGGCTCTTAGAGGCTCCTAGAGGTGAACTCGTTCCCCGAATCTGCTAGAACTAGAACACTTCACAGGATTCTACTATCCTACAGGGATCCTAACCTAGCTAAAAGCATAGTAGATAAAATAAAGGAATATGCAGCCCAAATAAAAGATACCGTGAGGATAATGAACTTCTGTGGTACCCATGAACACACCATAACATACTATGGTATTAGGAGCTTAATGCCTCCAAATATAGAACTGGTTGCAGGACCTGGTTGTCCTGTATGTGTTACACCTGCACGTATAATAGATGCTGCAATAAAATTAGCGTTAGAAGAGAATCTAACGGTGTATACCTATGGTGATATGTATAAGGTTCCTGGTACTAAGCTTAGCTTAGCACAAGCTAAAGGCCTCGGGGCCAAAGTCGTAGTAGTCTACGGGTTCAACGATGCTGTACGTATGGCAACTAAAAATAAAGATGATTCAATTTTCGTAGGCGTAGGCTTTGAAACAACCATGCCCACTGTAGCTTCTCAATTATACATTGGGAAAGTACCAAATAATTTAGCGATAATACCTTCATATCGTTTAACTCCACCAATACTTAAGTATATGTTGAATAGAGGTGATATCAGAATTGATGGCATCATACTGCCTGGACATGTATCAACTATTATAGGTGTTGAATCCTGGCTATTCCTAGAAGGTAAGGTACCATCTGTCATAGCAGGATTCGAACCTATAGACGTCTTAATAGCGATATTAATGATAATCAAACAGCTAGTAAAAGGCGAATCTAGAGTTGAGAACGAATATTCTAGAGTCGTAAGATTTAAAGGTAATGATAAAGCTCGTAAACTCATTAGTAAAGTATTCAAAGTAATTGATGCAGATTGGAGAGGTATAGGATTGGTACCTAATAGTGGTGCCACACTAGCTGAAAAATTCATGCACTATGATGCATTCCAGAAATATGATTTAAAGATAACTAATTCAGTAGACATAAAACCTGGATGTAGATGTGCCGATATAATCTTAGGTTTAGCTAAACCAACTGACTGTCCTTTATTCATGAAAGCTTGTACACCTGAAACACCTTATGGCCCATGCATGGTGTCTAGTGAAGGAACATGCCATATATGGGCTAAATATGGTGGTTATACAGAGGTAAAACAGTAAATGAAGAGAAGCGACGTAGCACTAGTATTTTATTCAATGAAGAATAACCGCTATAGTATAAACGTTTTAGTGGCAGCATTAGAAAAAGATGACAGAACACCCGTAGATGTTTACGTAGTAGATGAAAGAAGACAAATAACATTACTAAATACTCTTCAAAGATTAAGAAGCTTATATAAGAAGATAGTATTAGCAATAAGCTTTCTTACAACACAGCTACCGTTCATAGAAAAACTCGTAGACATGGTCAAGAAATTCCTACCTGATATACTAGTAATAGCTGGTGGACCTCATGCAACAGGAGATCCACTGGGAACCATAACCAGGTTAAAGTTTGACTATGCTGCTATTGGCGAAGGCGAGGAGACCATAAGAGAGCTCGCTATGGCATTAGCCAATAATTCTCCATTAGAAGATGTATGCGGAATAGCATATTATGATAAAAGTCTAGATAAAGTAGTAATCAATAAAAGATCAACATTAGTAAACTTAAACGACTATCCTCCATTTCCATATTGGAGAGGTAGATTCAACCCTATTGAAATAATGCGTGGATGTCCATGGGCATGTAAGTATTGCCAAGTATCGTTTATGTTTAAGGCTAAGCCTCGTTACCGCGACGTAGATGTAGTTGAATATTATTCTAGGATAATGCTTAGGGAAGGGCTAAGGGATCTACGATTCATTGCACCAGATTCATTTGCATATATGAGCGCTGATGGCAGAAAACCTAACCCTAGCGCTATAGAAGAACTACTTGAAAGACTACATAAGCTAGTACAGAGATACAAAGGAAGAATATTTTATGGTACCTTCCCTAGTGAGGTTCGACCAAATAGTGTTGACTACGAATTAGCAAGGATTGTTAGAAAATATGTTGCAAATAAATCAATCATAATAGGGGCTCAGACCGGTAGTGATAGACTACTTAAACTAATTAATCGTGGCCACACAGTAGATAATATAATACATGCTGCAGAAGCATTAATTAAGGCTGGTTTTAGAGTTGATGTAGATTTTATTTTCGGGTTACCAGGCGAAACCCGTGAGGATATAGAAGACACCCTAAAGGTAATAGAAAAACTTGTTAGAATAGGTGCTAGAATACATGCACATACCTTTATGCCTTTACCTGGCACTCCTTTCGCTGACGCCCCACCAGGCAGACTAGAGCCATGGCTTCGGAAGAGGCTTTACCTTCTCTTAGGCAGAGGTTTCTTATATGGTGATTGGCTTAAGCAAGAACGTGAAGCAGAAATGATAGATTGGTACAGAAGAGCGGGCATAATATTTACTGGTAAATCTCTATCCATGAATACTAGGATAAGATATTGTGGTAAGCAGTGAACTTAATTAACAAAGATTAGTTGAAAGTAATACTGAGGAGCGGATATGAGCCTTACAAGCTATCTAGTAGAACTGCCAATACTAGGTAAACTTACATGGGATGCTATGAGAGATCCTATATACGATTACATAGATTACAATAAAGATGTTGAGGCAAAGATCATAGACACACCTGTATTCCAGCGATTAAGAAGGATAAAACAGTTACAGCTATCTTACCTAGTATATCCTGGTGCAGAACATACACGATTTCAACATAGCATAGGTGTTATGTATCTTGCAGGCGTTTTTTCATCACACATAACTACTCAACTAGTACGAAAGCTAGGAGGATATGATATAGATGGTTATAAAGCTGATATACTGGTTGAGTCGTCAAGGATTGCAGGACTGTTGCATGATCTAGGCCATGGGCCCTTTAGTCATGCTTTTGAGGAAATAATATTATCAAATAAATCATTAAGAGCTAAGGGATTGGATGATCACGAGAAACTGGGACTGCTGTTAATAGAGTATACTGAAATTTCAAAAATACTGCAAGAGGCAGAAGAAAAAGGTTTAGACAATATAGGTGATGTTGTAAGGAAGCTTCTAGCTGTAGAAGAGCCTAGAGAGCCTGTATTAAGACTATATCGTAAGATAGTGAAAGCATGGGTTTACCCAGCTGATATCATGGATTTCCTAATGCGTGATAGCTACTATACAGGTACAAGGGAATATGGGTCAATAGATTATCAGAGACTTATAAGGGGAAGTTATCCTGCCGAGGTAGGAAGTGTTTATGAGCATATAGCACTTGATACTAAATGCCTAGGAGCACTTAGAAGTTATCTTAACAATAGAACTCAAATGTATGAGAACGTCTATTTCCACCCAGTAACACGTGCTTTTAATAGACTTTTATCAGAGGTGTTAAGGGGAGTAGACGAATACCTAGGTTTAACTGAAGCTGTTGAACGATTAGGCGAAGGAGATCCATCAGCATATATTAAACTATCAGATGAATATGTATATGCTAAACTATTAGATTTAAAGGATCAGAAAGATTTACCGTCTGATCTTAGAGAGAAGATAAAAATGTTCCTTTACCGTAAGAACCCGTGGAAAAGAATAGGAGCCGACCATAAAATCCCGTTAATAGCCTTGGGAGGAAGACTTGACCCAGCCATACTAGCATTTAGGTACATGAAGAGGTGGGTTAAAGATTTAGAACAACATGTAAGATCTAAGATTTCAGCAAAACTAGGTAATCGAATTAATGAGGAGGATATATGGGTTGATAGTAATACATTACATCCTGCACCTTTATCAAGTCTTGTAGAACCACATGTATTCTATGTAGCACATATGAGAGGAGGGGAAATGGTTGACGTTAAACCATATAGTATTATATCATTCATGGTCAATGAGGGTATAATACCTAGGATTATAGTTAGGGCTTACGCTTCAAGAACTGCAATAAGAGATAAGGAATTATTTAGAGAACTTGGAAGAATAGTAGACGAAGCCATAGACGAGTTCTTTAATATATCAACATTGGCTGGGGGTGTAACTCTTTAATTTGAGTATACTTGTCTTAACATAGTCCAAGGCCAATGTTCTCCAGCCTTTAGGGCCTAAAGCTATGATCTCTTGTGGTAGCTTCACAGTTTCAGCAAATCTCTTGCCTGTATTCGTGGTTAACAGTATATCATTATTTGCATGTATTAATCCATGGTATATTAACCTAGCAACATCGATTTCAAGTACTGGAGATATAACCCCAACGTTATTCACAGGATACCAATCGTCGTATCCTAGTTGAGTTACACCTTCATGCTCAGCTATGAATACGAGATTAGATAGATCAAACAACTGTACCGGTTCTATAATCTTCACTAAACCTAGTAGTAAACGTAGCCTTCGCTGAAGATTAATGACCACCACCTCTATAATCCCTTACTCGTATAGGTATTTAGCCTAGGAGAACACTAATCTTTGCAGCTGCAAAGTAATATCTAGGTATATTCGCCGATGAAGAATACACTAGAGGCCGAAAGCAATATGAGGTGTGAGTCCGGCGCTCTGAGGCCCATGATTATTAGGAGATGATCGAGCTTGAGTTTGAATGAAACTACTAGAGAACGTATAATACGTCTTCTAATGGAGTCTAAGACCCCTTTATCGGCAAGGGACATAGCGTTAGAACTAGGCTTAGACCCTAAACTAGGTGAACGTATGGTATATGAACATTTACTCCATATAGCTAAGACTATAAGGAGGCAAAGTGGTGGAAGACTAGCATTATATATGATGCCCCCTAAATGCCGTAACTGCGGCTATGTATTCAAGAACTTAGATAAACCTAGAAAACCTAGCCGATGTCCTAGATGTAAAAGTGAACGAATAGATCCACCATTATTTAAAATATTTGAAAGTTAAAGATTCTACGTACAAGATTAATTCAACTCCACACTGAGCTTATAATCTCGTGAACCCTCCTTCTAAAGTCATTATCTACTTTGTATAGGTATTCATAACTTCTTATCACGGCGAGTGGTCCTTCTAAGAATTTAACTCTACCATTAGCCTCACTAGCTATTACTAAATGTATAGATCTTTCGCCAGCAACATCAATATTAGCTAATTTAGGAACTTGTTTTCCAAAAATGTTCTCAATTATAGAAGCTGCCTTACCTGCTTCTATAATGTCCTCCTCTTTAGAGGATAACATATCTCTGAAGAACCTTGATATTATTATAGGGCCTATTAAACGTAGAAGTTGAGTATAATATAACTTTCGCGAGCTAGATAATATAATACTTCTAGCATCCAGATACGCGTCAACAATAATATCAGCTATGTTTTTACACTGAAGCAGATTATCTAATTCCACAGTCTTCACGAATGCTTCAATTCTTTTTAAACTTTGTATATCACTCATGCTAAATATCATGAATGCTATTCTATATTTTCTTTCAATAAATCGAGGAAAATGTGCATCAATACAAACCTCTATTTTTCTAGCATTACTTGTTCTTATGTAACAACAAGGCACTTCTAATAAGAGCTTGTTTTTACAAATCAATTATATCCCACCACTACGTCATAAGTTGATTGCCTCTCCTTTCTAAAAAGCTTATTAGGCCCATCTATAGGTAATGTTCTAACGGTGGAGTAAGTATGAAAGCTATCTCTAAAACAGCTGGAATAGCAATAGCTGTTATAATCATAATCATAATTGTTGCAGTCGCCATATATATGACCCAGCAAGCTGCTCCTTCACCAACACCAACTACAACTCCCTCACCAAGCCCAACAACACCAAGCCCCACTCCAACAACCACACCAACCACAACACCATCACCTACACCAACCACTACTCCTAGCCCAACACCTACAACTACTCCTTCACCAAGCCCTAGCCCAACTACAACACCCAGCCCATCACCAACTACAACCCCTACACCCACACCAACACCTGTTAAGAGGCCATTCCACAAGAGAATGATTTACATAATCAACGATGACCCAGTACCAAGAATAAACATGTTACAGAGTGGAACAACCGACCTGGGAGTTATACCCATAGAGAACATACCAGATGTTGAAGGATACAAGATGGGCAAATTTGAAATAATAGTAGAGAAAGGGTTACTAGAGCCAACAATAGTATATGTGGTATTGAATGCACATAAAGAACCATTTAACAATGTTTATGTGAGGCAAGCATTAGCTTATGCAACACCCTATGAACTTATAGTGCAAACCGTATATGAGGGCTACCTAAAGCCTCTACATGGTGTAATTCCAAGAGGATTCCCGGGATATACGGAGTACAAGACAATCAACTATACTGGAGTGTCATATGAGGAAAGAATAAAGATAGCAAAAGAATTAATATCAAAATCAGGTATTGATCCCACAAAGTACAGCTTCGAAATATGGTATAACGCAGGCAATACACAAAGAGAGAAAATAGCAACATTATTATCACAAAGCTGGAGTCAGCTAGGATTTAAGGTATCAACTAGAGCACTAGAGTGGCCAGTATTACTAAGTAAGACTGAAGTAGCACAAGGATGGGATGTATGGATTGTAGGATGGATGCCAGACTACTTAGATCCAGATAACTATGCTGGCCCATTATTCTATGGTGGAACAAGATTCAAAGAAATACATGTATATGAAGTTAAGAGCCCAGATGAAATATCAAAGTACATAAGCACAGCAAAGGTAATCGATACAGAGAATTACTATATAGTTGTTGGAGAAAAAGGTAGTGGTGCAAAAGTAACTGTAAGTGGGAAGCCTTTCATAGTAATCTCATATGTAGTAGACGAAAAAGCTACAATTCCCGTCGAAAACTGTACATCCTTTGTAAACATAAATCCAGCGTTCTATAGGAATATCACAGTAGATGCAATGATAATAGCTGCTAGATGGGAAGCTAATCCAGTAATAAGAGAAGCTATATATGAAGCAGTATTCCGTGCATCAAACTATGAAGTACCATTAATATGGATAGGACAATACATACTAGTGAGACCATACTGGAACTGGCTGCATGGAAGATACTATCATCCAACGCTAGCTGAAAGATACGACCTACTATGGGAGGATCTGGACGCACCAACAGTGTCCACAGGCATAAAGGACTATGTAAACGACCCATATACGCTAGTAACCGTAACTCATGGTTGGCCTGATACATTTGACCCAGCATTTAACTACGAATCATTTGGCTGGGAGATCTTCCACAATACTGGTGATACACTGGTAACATACTGGAAGAATGACACAGAACACATAATACCAGACCTAGCAGTAGCATGGGTACACAACGAGGATTCAACTGAATGGTACTTCGTAATAAGAGGTGGAGTAAAAGCATATGATCCATGGCATGATAAGGTATATGACATAAGTGCTCTAGACGTATTATTCACAATCTGGAGAATTGCTAGACTAGAAGGAGATCCATCATGGATGATAACAGAGTTCATAGACACTAATGCTTCAAAAGTATTAACCGAAGAAGAATTTGATAAAGTACTAAAAGAGAAGACATTAATAGCAGACTACAAAGGTCAGAGCAAACAAGTAACATCACTAAAAGAGCTACTAGAATTCTTCGGATACGATGGCCCAACTGCTGGTGTAGTCTACTTAAAGCTATATGCACCATATGGTCCAATACTAAGCATACTAGCAGACCCATTCACAATGGTCATACCAGCTAAGTACCTATTCGACAATGTTGACACACTTAAAGGAAAGTATGAGGAAGCTATGAAGGCTGCAGAATGGGGTAAGAACCCTGCAGCATGGGCTAACTACATAGGTAAGGGTGAAGACGAGCCAACACACCAATACTTACACAAGTATCCAATTGGCACAGGACCATACTACATCAAGGAGTATGTTGAAGGAAGCTACATAGTACTAGACTACAACCCATACTACTGGAATGCAACACTATGGGAGCAACTATATGGATTCAAACCATAATGTAAATAATTACAGTACATAGAGAAATATTTTAAATTCAACTATTTTTTAATACGCTTCCTATACATCTTACACAACCTATATCTTAAATAGATTTATATCTTTACCTAACCCCTTGTTTACACGAGTAGCTGTAATCACGGCTACGACGGTGTAGGGGTGTGGCCGAACTAAAGAAATTCCTTATACGCAGGCTCTTAACATTCATTCCTACACTTATTGGTGTAACATTAGTTGTTTTCGTTATAGCCAATGTTATACCAGCTGATCCAGCAAGAGCATGGGCTGGTGGTGAAAAAGCTAGACCAGAAGTTATTGAGAGAATAAAGGAGGAGTACAAACTTGATGAGCCATGGTGGGTCCAATATACTTTTTTAATGGAGAAATTATTCCGCAATGATATCGTAAGCCCACGTACACATAATAAGATATGGAATGACCTCATATTCGGCACAGCTGGAGGAGTAGCTGGTGCTGGTACTAAATATGGTAGATTTTTCATCACATTACAATTAGCACTAATGGCGTTTATGTATATAGTGTTTATAGGAATACCTTTAGGTATATTGTCAGCCTTGAAAAAAGATTCAATACTTGATATGTTTGTAAGAATGCTAGCACTAATCGGTGTTTCAACACCTGTCTTCTGGCTAGGTTACTTGTTGATATACTTGTTATATGTCAGAGTTAGAGTAATTGATATAGCTGGATTACCGGAGCCAAGTCAAAGAATAACTGGAATAATGGTTTTAGACGCGTTTATCTTAGGTGAATACAATATAGCATGGCAGATAATAACTAGGCTAGCATTACCAGCATTTGTATTAGGCTTCATAGGTATAGGTGTTGTTGCGAGAATTACAAGAAACTCATTCCTAGAAGCATGGAATGCTGACTATATAGAATTCGGTAAAGCAAGAGGACTTAGAAGATCAAGACTAATGAGACACGCATTAAAGAATGCATTAGTACCAATAGTAACGGTTCTAGGATTACAATTTGGTGGTCTTCTAGGTGGTGCTCCAATAACGGAAACAGTATTCGGAATACCCGGCCTTGGTAGATATATGGTTGAAGCAATAAGAAACTTCGATTATCCTGCACTAATAGGCGGCGTGCTATTATTTGCATTAATATATATGTTGGCTAACTTGATCGTGGATATAGCTTATGCATTCATAGATCCAAGAGTAAGATACTAGGGGGATGAACAGTGGCAGAAGAAGTATATGAGAGGAAAATACTGGATAGAATAAGTGATGCATTCATAAAGCTCATAGCAAAGATCTTTGATTCCATAAGACCTGGTTGGAGTGAACGTAATAGGTCTAAACTAGATGAATGGAGGCTAATGTTCTATGCCCTCAATAGGTCTCCTACGGGAATCATAGGGCTAATACTGGTAATAGTATTCGTATTAACAGGAATTTTCGGACCTTTTATCGCACCATATAGATACAATGACTTACTAATATATAAGAATCCAGGCTACAGGTTTATTCCACCAGGAGGTACTGGACCAGGAGGAGAGATATTCCTTCTAGGAACAGATGATTACGGTCGCGACATGTTAAGTTTAGTGTTATATGGTGCTAGGACTTCACTAGTGGTAGCGATATTGGTAATGATTATTGGAGCACCTATAGGCATCATATTAGGCTTGATATCAGGCTACTATGGTGGTAAAATAGATGAGGTAATAATGAGGGTCACGGATATATTCCTAGCTTTCCCAGGTCTAATCTTAGCAATAGGTTTTGCTGCAACATTACCCGATAGAATTAAGGGAGTACTGGAAGCCAATCCCTGGCTTCAAAATGTATTACTAGCGCTATTTGCCCTGGATCCCAGTGATGCACCAAGATTAGCTAATCTACTATCAGTAATAGTAGCAATAGTAATTGTATGGTGGCCTGGATATACTAGAATAGTCCGTGGAAATACTCTTTCAGTTAAGGAGAATGTATATGTTGAAGCAGCAAGAGCTATGGGTATGAGTTCGTGGGGGATAATGGTTAAGCATATACTACCAAATATACTAGCACCAATAATAGTTATACTAACACTTGATATTGGTTCAGTTATACTTGTTGAAGCAGGTCTAAGCTATCTTGGCGTAGGTGCACAACCACCAATAGCTGACTGGGGTAGAATAGTATATGATGGCTCTAGATGGCTTTACCGTGGATACTGGTGGCTTAGCTTACTGCCAGGAGTCTTCATATTGCTAACAGTATTAGGATTCAACTTACTAGGTGATTCACTAAGAGACATCTTTGATCCTAGAACTAGAAGAAGCATAGAATTCAAACTTAAGAAATCTAAGAGGTGAAAATAAGTTATGAGTCAATTATGTAAGCCTATTCTCGAGGTAAGAGATCTTTATGTAAACTTTTACACCTATGCAGGTATAGTTAAAGCAATAGATGGCGTAAGCTTTACTGTATGTGAAGGAGAAACTTTCTGCCTCGTAGGGGAGACAGGATGTGGTAAGACTGTTACATCTAGAGCAATAACAAGACTAGTGCCTAGCCCTGGTAGGATAGTAAAAGGCGAAGTGATATATTATACACCTTACGGTAAGATAAACCTACTAAAGCTTTCTGAAGATAAGCTAAGGGAAATAAGAGGTAAGGAAATAGCATACATATTTCAGGATCCAGCCGCAGCACTTGATCCCCTATACACTATTGGGTACCAAGTAGGAGAAACAATGGTAGAACATAAAACAGTTAAGACGTGGAAGGAGGCATTTAGAAAAGCTGTAGAGGTCTTAAGAAATGTCTTACTACCTGATCCCGAGAAGAGGGTAAAATCTTATCCTCACGAACTCAGTGGTGGTATGAAACAAAGATCCGTTATTGGCATAGGCTTAAGTAATCAACCAAGAATAGTGGTAGCTGATGAGCCTACATCTTACCTTGATGTAACTATTCAAGCTCAGATTATGGATCTTTTAAGGAAGTTGAAGAAGGAGAGAAAACTAACAATAATATTAATAACACATAATATGGGCTTAGTGGCTGAAATGTGCGATAGAGTTGCAGTAATGTATGCTGGAAACATAGTAGAGCTAGGTCCCGTTGAAAGAATATTCAAGAACCCCTTGCATCCCTATACTCGTGGCTTATTAAAAGCCGTACCGAATCCATTAACAAAGATAGAGAAACTTGAATCAATACCTGGTACTGTACCCAATCTTATCTATCCACCACCAGGATGTAGATTCCATCCAAGATGCCAATACGCTATGGACATATGTAAAAGAGAGAAGCCTAGATTAATAGAGATTGAACCTGGACATTATGTTGCATGTCACTTATATTCAAGATTATACATGGTGTAGAAAATGTCATTAGACCTCATTAAAGTAACAAATCTTAAGAAATACTTCCCATTGAAGGGTATCCTCTTTACCAAAAACTATGTCAGAGCCGTTGACGGTATAAGTTTTACCATAAGACGTGGCGAAACATTAGGACTAGTAGGTGAAAGTGGCTGTGGTAAGACCACTACTGGTAGACTCATACTAAGGTTAATAGAACCTACAAGCGGTGAAATATACTTTGATGGAAAGAACATATTAAAGCTTAAAGGTAAAGAACTTAAAGAATTCCGCAGGCAAGCACAAATGGTATTCCAAGATCCATATACCAGCCTTGACCCACGTATGACAGTATTTGATATAATAATGGAGCCATTAAAAATACATAAAATTAAAGTAGATGATCCAGAGAAAATCGTTGTAGATCTATTATATAAGGTAGGTCTAAATGAAACTCACTTGTACCGTTACCCGCATGAATTCTCCGGTGGACAGCGTCAGAGAATAGCTATAGCACGCGTATTAGCACTTAAGCCTAAATTCATAGTACTAGACGAACCTACATCAGCTCTTGACGTATCAGTGCAAGCACAAATACTAAACCTACTCAAAGACCTGCAAAGAGAATTTAATCTTACATATCTATTCATAAGTCACGACCTGGGAGTGGTAAAATACATGAGTGATAGAATAGCTGTAATGTATCTTGGTAAGATAGTCGAATTAGCACCTGCTGAAGAACTCTTTGAAAAACCACTACATCCATATACACAAATGCTACTTGCTGCGCTACCAGTACCAGATCCCGATTACTACAAGAAGAAACCTAAGATAAAGGTGTACGGTGAACCTGGCAGCCCTATTAACCCGCCGCCAGGATGCAGATTCCATCCAAGGTGTCCCTTTGCAACAGAAAAGTGTAAGCGCGAAGTACCACCATTAGTTGAATATGAGAAAGATCACTTTGTTGCATGTTGGCTTAAGAGATAGTCTCTAACTAATGTTTAGGTATTATTTTTACTGTAAAGAATCCTTCAGTTCTATGAATATGTGGAAAGAATCTAATCACTTTATCACTAACACTAAAACCTTGATAGCCACCAGCACCTGGGATATCAGGTTTAGCGAGATCTACATTACTATGCAACGAGATTATATGCTCTATTACCTCTTCTCCTTCCCAAGGTATTAACGAACAAACAGCATAGATCACTTCATCGCCTAGTTTCAAATTAGCTGTTAGTAGTCTTTTTTGAAGTTCTGGAAAACTTTTTACCCATTTAAGATCCTCAAGATGAATTCTTATACTTGGATCTCTAGGCATTGTACCACTAGATGAGCATGGGGCATCAACTAATACTTTATCCAGTTTTTTATTAATTGTAGGCTTAGTGGAATCAGCTATTACTACTTCAATCCGATTAACATCTACACCATACTTCTTTAATAGTTTAACCATATTATATGTTCTATCCCTTGATATATCAATTAATACTAGATAAGCCTTATTCTCCGTTAACTGCATTATGAGAGAAGCCTTGATACCCGGAGCTGAACATGCATCAAGAATTCTTTCTCCCGGTTTCGGTTTAAGTACTTCAACTACCATAGCACTAGCTTTATCTTGCGTTATTACGTATCCCTGCTGTAATAATTGGAGTTGATATAATGGCTTCTTGTAGTCTATAACCTTTAGCATATACCATAAGTCTTTATCGGGTTCTACGATTACATCTTCGGCTTCGAGCAATCTTATAGCTTTATCTACATCTATCTTTAATGTATTCACTCTTATCCAATAAAATTCCTTGTTCAACGATTCAAGAAGTAACCTTAATTCATGTTTGCCTAGATATTTCGATAATAATTCTACAAACCATTTTGGATAAGATAACTCTACTGACAACCTATCAATGAAGTTAAGTTTTGATAACTCTTCATCCAAATCTATTGATCTTGGAAGGGATTTAGCGAATTTACGTTTAAGTCTTTCATATCCTAATATTTCGCTCAGTAAATTTTCTCCGAAATAAATAGCCCATAACATAACGAGTCTTCTATATCCTTTATTTGTACCATAAATTTTCTTTTCAATAAATCTTAGCTTATGATAATTCAGTACCACGTTCCATGATACATCATAGAATCTCTTTAAACTATATCCTCTTAATTTATCCTTGTAATCTTTTACTGTGTATTGGAATGCTTTATCAAACGATAACTTGTACTTATCAATATAGTATAGCATCCTTGCTGTGAAACTCATTAGTGTCTCTAAGTATTTTCCCACCATAATATTACCCTTAACCTAAACATTAGCTTATTATCCCCTAGCCTTGAAAGGTATAACGGGTTTAACTTTTAGGATAACCATCGGCTATATCTGTAATCAACTTAGATACCATTGATCACAGTAACATCAATTCAATATCTCGGGTAATTGAACAGTAAAGGTGCTATGCTTTGAGCACGGAGACACTATACGTCGTATTAGGATTATTTGCTGCTTTATACATAGCTTGGAACCTAGGCGCCAATGACGCTGCTAATCCCACAAATGCTGCTGTAGGTTCTGGGGCTATAAAGTTACGAGATGCCATATTATTATTCTCATTATTCA
>Ga0190363_1000901_pt1 | contig 17791 bp, 18 predicted proteins | sample 48721867_MG_FD_161272 | JGI IMG/M metagenome (GOLD analysis project Ga0190363, IMG submission 161272) | Hydrothermal vent microbial mat bacterial communities from Southern Trench, Guaymas Basin, Mexico - 4872-18-6-7_MG | ecosystem: Environmental > Aquatic > Marine > Hydrothermal vents >... | reverse complement strand
TATCTATCTCGTGGAAATATCTTATACCCTTATCTTTAATTCAATTACTTATAGTTAGGGTGATATATTAATGAAAAAACCTGGAGTAATGGTTGGCGAAGTATATAGAAATTTATTTAGAAAACGAGCTACAATACTTTATCCATTTAAAGAAAAAGATAAAGTCCATTTGCCTGATGGATATAGGGGTAGGATAGAGTTCTATAGAGATAAATGTATTGGATGCCAAATATGTTCCAGAGTTTGTCCTGTAAAGGCCATCAATATAATAGAGGATGAGAGGGGAAAGAGACCAGTATTTATGATATATAGATGTATATATTGTGAACAATGCGCTGAAAGCTGTCCTACAAAGGCCATCAAATTAACAAAAGTTTTTGAAAATATAGCTTTTGAAAAAGAAAAATTGTTTGTGAGGTGAATATATGACTATTATATATATCTTCTCGATTCTCGCAATAATTTTTGCAGTAATATGTATAGAAATAAAGGATTTATTAAAAGTAATATTGACATTTATGATATTGAATATTCTTATATCAATAGTTTTCTATCTAATTGGAGCACCATATGTAGCCGTATTTCAACTCTCTGTGTATGCTGGAGGTATAACGGTTCTACTTTTAGCCTTTATGCATACAGCAAGAAGAGAAAAGGTGAGGAAAGATTAGGCTAGAAGAATTATTGTCGAGAACTTTGTTAATCATCATATTATTATATATATTAATATTTAATCCAGACGTATTTAGGATAACTCTTATAGGATATAGTGCGGAAGAAAAATTTGAGGATAAACCATATTTTCTATGGGTATATCGTGGGATGGACATAATAATACAGGCTTTCATGTTATTTGCGGCTGCAATTTCAATTGCAGCATTATTTAGATCTGAGAAGTCGGAAGAGGAGGTGGAGAAAAGTGGTTGAAGAAATATTTCTTGCAAATATAGCTTTAATACTGATTATTATAGGAATATATGGTATTGCAGCTAAAAGAAATTTATTGAAAATAATTATTGGGATGGAGATATTAACAATAGGTGTAAATCTAAATATTTTAGTTATGGGTTTACGTGAAAAAAACGGGGAAGTTTATATCGATCCACTTTCACAGTCTATGACTATTATCTCAATTGCAATTGGAGCTTGTGTAGCGGCCATAGCTATAGCCATCTTGATAAATGTATATAGACATTATAAATCCCTTGATACAGGTAAATTGAGGCGGTTAAGATGGTAGTCTTATATCCAATTCTATCTCTAGGGTTGCTTATAGGTGGAAGCCTAATAGTTCCGTTACTCGGATTTCTAGGCAAAAAAATAGGATTAAAGAAGATTAGAGAAATATATGTATTTATATTATTTTTAGTTTCAACTATATTGTTATTCTATACAGCTTTGTATGAAAAACTTCCAACGATATATCGTATAATTCCAATGAATATATATTTCGAATCAAGTCTAATGGTAGATTATTTCAGCATATATATGTCACTTATATTCTGTTTTCTAGGATTAATGGTCTCACTATACTCTATAAAATATATGGAAAGGGAAACAGGGCTTGACGAATACTATGTATTATTACTAATACTTGTAGGTGGCATGGTTGGAGTAACGTTTTCAAACGATTTTTTCACATTATATGTTTTCTGGGAATTTATGTGTATAGCATCATATACCTTAGTCTCATTTAGAAAATACCATTGGGAAGCCGTTGAAGCTGGATTAAAATATTTAATTATGAGTACAACCGGCTCGCTATTAGCACTCTACAGTATCTCTCTACTCTATGGAATTACAGGAACCCTATGTTTTGATGAACTCTCCAAAATAATCCTATCCTCGGTAGGAACTATTTCCCCGCATACACTGTACTTTATAATTGCAATAATGTTATCCGGATTTGGCGTAACTGCAGCTATAGTACCATTCCATACATGGCTTCCAGATGCACATCCAGCTGCACCCAGCTCAATAAGTGCAATGCTATCCGGAGTAGTTATAAAAACAGCAATATATGTTATAATCAGAACATTATTTAAGGTATTTCTGCCAACAAACTTTGGATATGGTTTAATTTTACTGTTTTTCGGAATAATTACAATGACTATAGCTAATATAGCTGTTATAACTCAGAAGGATATAAAGAGATTTCTAGCATATTCAAGTATAGCAAATATAGGTTATATTATAACTGGGTTAGGTATAGCTACCTATATATTATATAATTATAGCAATATGTCCGGATTCGCTGGATTAGCTCTACTCGGATCGCTTCTACACATACTTAATCATGCTATTGGAAAGGGTCTGTTATTCCTTACAGCTGGATCATTTATACATGAATTGAAGACAAGATTAATAGATAAACTTGAGGGAATTGGATTAAAAATGCCTTTTTCATCAACTTCTTTCTCTATAGGATTATTAAATCTGGCTGGGATGCCTCCTTTAAGTGGTTTTTGGAGCAAATTCTTTATAATATCTGCCGGCCTTAGTGTCAGAGATAATATTCTGTTTATAACTACAGTAATATTTATTATAAATAGCATTGTGGCTGCAGGCTATTATTCATGGCTTTTAGAGCGAATTATATTTAAAAAATCTTCATCAAATAATAAAAAGATAAAAGACGTATCCATATATATGATTTTACCCGAGGTTATATTGGCCTTACTATGTATACTTATAACTATATTTTTACATCCGGTTTTAGCCTTTATAAATAAATCTATAAATATTCTTCTAGGTGTATAGTATGGAGTATTGGGAAATATGTGGATGGTTTAGCTGGATAACACCAATCATTGGAGCAATGCTTATACCACTGTTATCAAAAATAGGTTCAAAAATTAGAGATTATGGATCAGTATTTTTTTCATTTCTGGCAATGATATTTACAGTCTCATTACTACCACTATTATTTCAAGAAAATATTTCATGGCCTCTACACTCTACATATAGTTGGATACCTCCACTACAACCGTTTAGATCCGGTGTAAATATAGGAATAATGATAGACCCATTAAGCATCATTGTTGCAAATGTTGTGTCTATTATATCATTCCTAATAGCCATATATTCTCTCGGATATATGCATGGAGATCCTAGTCTAACAAGATACTGGTTTTTCATAGACTTCTTTATAGGAAATATGTTACTACTAGTCTTGTCAGATAATTTAATTCAAATGCTCTTTGGATGGGAGGGAGTAGGATTATGTAGCTATGCATTGATAGGATTCTGGTACAGAGATTCGAGGAAAGATTGGTTGAAATGCTGGGTCGGTGAAGGAGATGAAGCATATCCACCATCACATTGTGGACTAAAAGCATTCCTAGTAACTCGTCTAGGAGATGTAATAATGTTAATAGGAGCGTTCATAATATTATCATTAACTGGGACATTAAATTTCATAGAACTCTCCCATATAAATTTAGACCCCAGCCAGGGATGGCTTATACTTATAGCACTAATATTGTTGTTTTTTGGTCCAATAGGAAAATCGGCTCAGCTACCATTAACGGAATGGATTCCGGATGCAATGGCTGGTCCAACAACTGTAAGCGCATTAATACATGCGGCCACAATGGTTAAGGCTGGAGTATATTTGACAGCAAGACTCTTTCCAATAATATTCTATTGGTCTATAAATATACCCCAATTATCTTCGTTCTTTATATTTGTAATGTGGATTGGTGTTTTAACAGCATTCATCGCTGCACTACAGGCGATCGTCTCAACCGAACTTAAAAAAGTTTTAGCATACTCTACTATAAGCCAATTAGGATATATGATGATGGCACTAGGAGCCGGAGGAATCTCAGACGCATATATTATTGGATATACTGGTGGAGTATTTCATTTAATTAGCCATGCCATGTTTAAGGCCTCACTATTTTTAGCCGCAGGATCAGTATTACATTCAGTTGGATCGAGATTTCTAAGACATTTTGGTGGACTAAGAAAGAATATGCCATATACCTTTATCTTAATGTCTGTAGCAGCATTGTCGTTAATGGGAGCTCCCTTTATCTCTATAGGTTTCTGGAGTAAAGACATGGTCTTGGAAGCAGCTCTAATCTCTAGACAATATATTGTCTTCATTATTGGTGTAGTTACAGCATTTTTAACTACATTTTATACTATTCGTATGATAAGTCTAACTTTTTTAGGGAAAAAAAGCAGTTTTATAGTTGAAAGAGAAAGGGAAGGGCGCCATCTACATGAATCCCCCAAAATAATGCTTATTCCTATAGCCATATTAGTAACAGGTACACTTGTATTGGGAGTCACAGGCTTTTATATAAAAGATCTTCTAGAAGAAGTATTTCATGAAACTATGCTTCCGATACATAGTTATGGCAAAGGCGAGATAAATACAGACACTTTAATAACGACTCTATCCTCGATCGTTGCTTTTTCCGTCGGAATTCTAGCTGGATATATGGTCTTCATTGTAAGAAAAATATCCTCAGAAGACGTAATAAATAGAAATAAGATTATTAAAGATTTACGATATATATTGTATAGAAGACTTTTCTTAAATAAACTATATTATGTTATTATCGATAATATTATTTCATTTTCAAAGAAACTTTTATCAAGTTTAGAGCTAGGAGTAATAGATCACATAAATTATGTTATTGCAGAGCTATTTAAAAAACTTAGTGTAAAACTTCTATTTAATCTAGAAATTGGAGTAATAGATCACATAAATTATGTTATTGCAGAGCTATTTAAAGGAGTAAGTAAAGCTATAAGATATATTCATACAGGCTTACTGAATTATAATATAATTGGAATCATTTTAGGTATGTTACTTTTATTAATCCTACTTTTAAGTTTATAATAGATATGGGGTGAGATGGATGGAAGTAAGTGATGATGGATACATGTTGATGCAGACAATATTTATACCAATAGTTTTTTCAATAATAATATTAGCAGTTGGAAAAAGACTTAAGGAAAAAACGGGGTGGCTTACAGCAATACCTCTTATATATATCTCTCTTCTGCTCTGTTACATAAACATAAATATACCTTATTGGAATATATTAATAGCTAGATATAGATGGTCGAAAATCTTTGGAGACTTTATACTAATTGCTGATGGATTAAGTAGTCCAATAGCGTTAACAATTGCATTACTAGGTACAGTTATATCAATATATTCAATATATTATATGAAACATGAAGAAAGACTTGAACTATATTTTGCACTCTATCTTCTCTATATCTCTGGAATGATTGGAACAGTTCTTTCAATGAATTTAGTTGCTTTCTTTATATTTTTTGAATTCATGCTGTTGCCTTCATGGGCTTTGATCGGTATCTGGGGTACAGGCAGAAAGGAATTGATAGCATTTAAATATTTTATGTTTACAGAAATAGGAGCATTATCTTCGCTAATTGGCATAGCTACACTTTATTCCTTTACAGGAACTTTAAATATCCTTGAAATTGGAAAACTTTCTACGAATATAGATATATCTATACTCCTTCCTACAGCGATAGCCCTATTATTAGGATTCTTTATAAAGATGGCTATTGTTCCTTTACATACATGGCTTCCAGATGCACATGCCGAAGCTCCTACCCCTATAAGTGCATTACTATCCCCAGCAATGATAGGAATAGGTGGATATGCATCAATAAGAATAATATATACAGCCATACCTAAATTAACTTATTTATGGGAATTTATGACAGGATTATCTATTTTAGCTCTAATTACAATGATCTATGGAGGATTAATGGCCATAGCGCAGGATGATATAAAAAGACTCCTCGCATATTCAAGTATAAGTCAGATGGGATATATGTTATTTGGAATATCCTCTATGTCAAGTATAGGCATCTCTGGATCGGCTTTGCTCTATGTTAGCCACGGTCTTGCAAAAGCCGTTCTCTTTATGGTGGCAGGAATACTTATGCATGAATTTCATACAAGAAAAATATCCGAGCTACGAGGATTAGCGAGAGTTTTTCCATTAACTACAATAACCGCATTAATAGGATTTTTAAGCCTTTCAGGAGTCCCCCCATTTCTAGGCTTTTGGAGTGAAATATTTATATTTGCTGGATCAATGTATACAGCAATACATGATGGATTAGATATTGTAAAGATGATTATAACATCTTTGGCGATCATACTCTCGGTGTTCACGGCTGGGTATGGCTTATGGACTATAAAGAGATTATTCTATGGTGAACCAAGTGAAAAGGTATTAAAGGTAAAGGGGGAACCGCTTATAGCAGTTATTCCGCTACTCATTTTATCTTTGTTTACAGTTATCCTAGGAATTTATCCAACTCCATTAATAGTAAATTTTATGAACACATTATACAAATTATTTTCATAGCAAATATGAGAGGATTTAATGAAAGCCGTGTTTATCGGAGATAAAGAAACCGCAATCGCGGTCTCTGTAATAGGAGTAGAACCTATAATAGTTAATAATGAAGATGAAATGCTTAAATTTCTCTTAAAACTCATAAATAGGAACGATATAGGATTAATATTGTTAAGTGAAAATTATGCTTCTAAAATTGAGAATAAAATAAATTTATATAGACTAAAAAAATCATTACCAATAATAGTAAAAATACCGTCTAGAAGAGAAAGAAAAATAGCTAAAACCGACTATAAATCTATTTTAAAGAAAGCTATCGGATTCAGCATATAGGTGAGATAAATGGAAGATGTAATTAGTATGATAAACGAGATTTTAGATAATATATTGATAGATTATAGTGAAAAGCTAAAAGAGATAAAGAGGAAGTATATTGAAATGGTTCAAGAAGAGATCGAGTCCAGGGGGAATCAGATTATTGAAGAATATTTGTTAAAAATAAGGGAATTAGAGAAAAGGCTTAATGATCTCAGAAATACGAGAAATCTTATTGAGAGGAGAGAGAGGACTAAGATCTATAATGAAATTATTGAAAAGGTTTTTGAAAATGCATTGTCTAAAATAAGTAAATTTGTACGTGATGAAAACTATGCAAAGGTATTAGAAAAATTGTTTTTAGAGGGATTAAATATAGTGGAATCTAAAAATGTTTACGTTGATATAAGTGAAAATGACTCAGAAATATTTCAAAAAATCTTACCAGATTTAGAAAAAAAATGTGACGTAAAAATTGTAGTGAAAAATAGAATTAAAAGTGTTGGAGGATTAATTATATATAATCCTAACAGGACAATTGTAATAGACAACACTTTTGAAACAAGGTTAGATAAGATAAAGGATAAACTTAGACCCATGGTATATAGAATATTGTTTAAGGGATGTAAATGACAGTTATCGGAAAAATAATCTGGATAAATGGTCCAGTCGTAAAGGCATCTGGAATGGCTAAATCTAAAATGCATGAACTTGTATATGTTGGTGTAGAGGAATTAATAGGAGAGATAATAAGAATACAAGGGGATATGGCATATGTTCAGATATATGAAGATACTAGTGGTCTGAAACCTGGAGAGCCAGTAAGAGGAACAGGACAACCCCTTTCGGTTACCTTAGGTCCTGGACTTATAGGCAGTATTTTTGATGGAATTCAAAGACCTTTAAACAAGATATCATTAACAGCTGGCGCCTTTATATCTCGTGGAGTAAAGGTTAGTCCTATACCTTTAGATGAAAAATGGCATTTTATACCTGAAACTAGAAGAGATAAGGTTAAACCAGGAGATATCTTAGGATATGTAAAGGAGAATGATGTAATATTACATAAAATTATGGTCCCGCCGAATGTTAGCGGAAAACTTATAGATATCGTAGACGAAGGAAAGTACAAAGCTAATGAAACTATAGCTATAATCGAAAAAAATAGTTTGAAAATAAGTCTAACTATGATACAAAAATGGCCTGTAAGGATACCTAGACCATTTAAGAACAAGCTTTCTCCACGAATACCATTAATTACCGGAACAAGAGTTATAGATACATTTTTCCCAGTCGCTAAGGGAGGTACAGCATGTATTCCCGGAGGATTTGGCACAGGAAAAACGGTGCTGCTTCATCAGATCTCTTCATGGAATAATGCAAAAATAGTAATATATATTGGATGTGGTGAAAGAGGCAATGAAATGTCGGAAATATTAATAAGATTTCCTAAAATAAAGGACCCATATTCTGGAAAGTCCTTAATGCATAGAACTATAATGATTGCAAATACTTCGAATATGCCAGTAGTAGCCAGAGAAGCCAGCATCTATACTGGTGTTACTTTAGGAGAATATTATAGAGATATGGGCTATGACGTAGTTATAGTAGCGGACTCTACAAGTCGTTGGGCTGAAGCATTAAGAGAAGTTTCTGGAAGACTTGAGGAAATGCCCGCTGAAGAAGGTTATCCATCTTATCTTGCCTCAAGAATAGCCGAGTTCTATGAACGAGCAGGACGAGTTGAATGCCTAGGAAAACCAGATAGAATTGGGTCTGTTACGATTATTGGAGCAGTTTCACCACCTGGAGGAGATTTTACTGAACCCGTTACAACACATACTTTAAGATACACGAAAGTTCTCTGGGCTTTAGACACTTCTTTAGCCTATGCACGCCACTATCCGGCTATTAATTGGATAACGAGCTATTCAGCTTACACTGATATAATTGGAGATTGGTGGTCGAAGATCGATAAAAATTGGCGACAATATAGAGAAAATGCTATGAAAATTCTTCAGAGAGAAGATGAATTAAGAGAAATAGTTAAAATATTAGGGCCTGAAATTTTACCACCTGAAGAAAGATTAATCTTAATTACAGCAAGAATTTTAAGAGAAGGATTGCTCCAACAAGATGCATTTAGCGAAGTTGACTCATATAATTGTAAAGAAAAACAGGTTGCATTACTCAGAGTAATGTTGAGATTCCATAATGAAGCTGAAAAGGCTTTAAAAAGAAATATTTCCATTGAAAAAATCTCTTCTATGAAACTTATTTCAGAACTCATTAGACTTAAGGAAACTTATAGAAATAATCAGGTTAAAGAGATTTTGAAGTGGGAGGAAAAGATAAAAAGTTTTTTTGAAAAAATATGTGAGGAATAAGTATGAAATATTTGGGAGAAGTCGAATATTCAAAAATTAGAGAAATTAGAGGACCATTAATCTTCGTTGAAAAAACTAAGGATGTTGGATATAGAGAACTCGTCGAAATATATGGACCTGACAATCGCCCTCGTTTGGGACAAGTACTAGAGGTTTCTACAGATTATATTGTAGTGCAAGTATTTGAAGGTACATCAGATTTACCTCTATCAGGTACTAGGATTAGAATCTTAGGTAAAACTTTGGAGCTTCCAGTTTCATATGATATGTTAGGAAGAATCTTTAATGGTAGAGGAGATCCTATAGATGGTTTGCCGCAGCCTATCCCTGAGGACTTTTTTGATGTGAATGGAAAACCTATAAATCCATACATGAGAGACCATCCATCCAATTTTATTCAAACAGGGATTTCAGCAATAGATGGGATGAACTCCCTCCTACGAGGGCAAAAATTACCCATATTTTCATGCTCAGGTCTACCTCATAATCGTATAGCTGCACAGATAGCTAGGCAAGCAAAAACCCTCGAAGACCAAGAAGACTTTGCTGTGGTATTTGCTGCACTTGGAATAAAACATGATGATGCCTTGTTTTTTAGACAATCTTTGGAGAGAAGTGGAGCATTTAATAGATCAGTTCTATTCTTAAATCTAGCAAATGATCCTGCTATTGAACGAATATTAACTCCCAGAATAGCACTAACTACTGCAGAATTTTTAGCATTTACATATGATATGCACGTTCTCGTAATACTTGTAGATATGACAAATTATTGTGAAGCTTTAAGGGAATTAAGTGCAGCCAGAGAAGAAGTTCCGAGCAGAAAAGGTTATCCTGGATATATGTACAGCGACCTAGCAAGTATATATGAAAGAGCAGGAATAATTCGTGGAAGGAAAGGTAGTATCACACAGCTACCTATTCTCACAATGCCTGGTGATGATATCACACATCCTATTCCAGATTTAACTGGATACATTACTGAAGGTCAGATAGTCTTAAGTAGAACTCTATACGCTAGAGGCATTTATCCACCAGTATATGTATTGGATAGTCTTTCTAGATTGATGCCTAAAGGTATAGGTCCGGGTAAAACTAGGGAAGATCATTCTGATGTAAGCAATCAATTATATTCAGCATATGCTAGAGCTCAAGATATTAGAGCATTAGCACTAATTATTGGTGAAGAAAACCTCTCTTCTATTGATAGAAGATATTTAAAGTTTGCAGACGAATTTGAAAACAAATTTATAAATCAAGGTGAGTATGAAAATAGAAGCATATATGAAACATTGGATATTGCATGGGATATTTTAAGCATACTCCCGGAAGAAGAATTGACGAGAATACGTAGACCTATTTTAGAAAAAATGCTAGCGAAAGGAAGGTTAAGGCATGAATAAAAAAATTATTCCTACTAAAATAAATCTAATTAGACTAAGAAAAACTCTATCTGCTGCTAAAAAAGTTCACAGTATTTTAGAAGATAGAAGAGATGTACTATTATATGAAATAAATAGAATGATCGAAAAAGCAAATAATCTTCAGGAAAACCTTTTAAAGTTACTTAAAATAATTTATCAAAAGATAGATTTAGCTGAAAGCGAGATGGGAGATCAACTTCTCGAAATTATCTCCCTTTCATCAAAAAACATTTTAGAGATAGGATCAGAGCACGATCAAGTAGCCGGAATAAAGGTTTTGAAAATAAAAGTAGATAAAATGATAATAAAACCCATACATAGTTTATTTGAAACATCGTCATTAGACGATGCTATGACAATGATGACAGAAGCTTTTAACATAATAATTGAATTAGCAAACGTAGAAAACGTTATTTATAGGCTTGCAAACGATCTCGAGAGAATACAGAAACAAATTAACATGCTGAAGTACATATATATACCTAGTTTAGAAAAAAATATTATTTACATAAAAAATACTTTAGAAGAAAGGGAGAGAGAGGAATTCGTCCGACTAAAATTCTTTAAAACCATAATTTTAGGTAAGAGGTGAATGTGTTGGAAAAATATAAAGAAATATTTTATAAGTGTATTGAAAGGGAAAGGGAAAAAAGAAAAAGAGAAATTATTGAAAAAATAATTAAATTAGAAAACAAATTGTTTAAGATCGTGAAGAAGCTAAAGGAAGAAAATATTTCTAAATATCAGTCTTCTTCTCAAAAATAGCTATAAATTTCGAATTACCAGTTATGTATAATAAAATTAATATAAAAGGTTAATATAAAAATAAGAGTGATAGAATTATGATAAAAACATCAAAAATAGTTATAAATAGTCCAATAATAATGCTACTATTCATTATGTTAGTGTCGACAATGATTTCAGCTTCGGCCATGTACCTAATGCTAGAAGGAGAAATAAAGAATTATTCGAAACAAGCAGAGACAGAAAATGGTTATATTTTTAAGTCTATTTCGATGATGTCAATTGGTCTTACGTTTGGAATGGCTGCCTTGGCCTCTGGTATTGGTATAGCTATTGCTGGTAGTGCCGCAATTAGTGCAGCTGCTGAGAAACCCGAGCTATCTACTCTTGCAATGATTATTACAGCCTTAGCTGAAGCCATTGCCATCTATGGGTTAGTTGTTGTGATAATGATGCTGGCGAAAATATAGTATGGTGTACTTATGAGCTTCTCAGAGATAATTGAAATAATACATTTTCTTCATGATATAGATTTAAAGTTATCTTCGTTAAAGGAGGATATGAATAAGGATATTCAGCAACTAATAAAAGATCTGGAGAGAAGTGTAGAAAAAATTCCCCAGGATATCGAAGATTGTATAAAGGAAAACTACGAATTTATTAGGGATAAATTAATTAGTGAAATAGAGAGAGAAAGAAATAATATAGAGAGAATTCCTATCAAGATAAGAAAAGAAGCTGAGATGATGATGGAAAATTTTAGTGCAGCTGTAGAAAAAGTAATCGAAGAAATTATGTGAAAAAATGTATACTATTTATTCATACCTTTTACCCAAAATTTTTTCTCGGAAGAGCTTGCTCCTATCTAAAAGAGATTTTAAAGAACTTGGAAAATCAAAGACTTTAAGTGAATTTATTAGAAAACTAAGAGAAAAGCCCTATTATAGAAAAGTTTTTGAAAATAGAGAAAAAATTTTTACGCCTCTTCAAATAAAGGATATACTGGAGGAAAACTTAATATATTTTGAAAAAAACATTATTTTACTATCTGAAAATATGGATTTTCTTTTAGCATATTTCCATAGACATCTGATCCCCTTTCTCAAAGTAATATTTAGAAATCTATTTCTAGGAAAAAATTATCGTTTTAATGAAAAAATTTTTGAGGAAATTGTTTCTTTTCTGAATATGGAGGATTTTTATAGAGAATTATGCCAAAGGAAAAATATTTGGGATATATTTAAAATGCTTATAAAGTATTACAAGATTGAAGAAAAGATAGTTAAGATAAACGATATTTATTTTATAGATACCTTTTTGGAAAAAATTTTTTACAAATATTTATTAAAGAAATTCTATGAAATGGACCCTGATGATAGAAATGTTTTAGTCGATTTCATCAAAATACTTCTGATGAAGTATAATGTGATAGCCATTACATATTGTAATATTTGGGACATTGGTCTGGAAATTTCAGAAAAAATTTTATTAAAAGATAAACTAATAGAAGAAAACATAGATAGATTTCTATATAAGTTAGACAAAACTCTCTATAAACATTTTAAAGAAAAAAGAGTGGATCTTCTTGAGAAAGATTTTGATTTGATATTAATAAGGTGTGCAAATAGATTTTTTCTTAAAGATGTTTTTAGTATAGCTCCTTTGCTAGGAATAATTTTTTTAGTTGAGAACGAGATAAATAATCTGATTAAAATAAGTTATTTAATTTCAAGTAAAAATTACGATTATATCCCTATAAAAATTGTGATAATTTAGGGATAAATATGCCAGCAGAAATGGTGAAATTTAGAATAAAGATTCCTAAGAAAAAATGGTTTAGTTTTATGGCATTTATAGCTAGCCTAGGATATTGTCATATTAATGCTAAAGGCGGAAATTTTACTGGAAACAAGATATATTTGAGAAAAGTTAGAGATATTTTAAGAAAGATAGATAGGATATTAAATTTTCTTAAAACGAAAGAAGTAAGTATAGTAGAAATAGGATCTAGGAAAAAATTTATAATTAAGGGTACCTTGGACGAAATTCTTATAAGTTTAGAGAAAGAAACTAATCAGATATATCATGATATACTTATATTAGAGGATAAAAAGGAGATACTTAAGGAGCTTTTAAAGAATAAAAATAAGATTATCCCTATTTTAGAAAAAAATAATTTAATATCGGTTCCATCATTTAAAAATATAAACGTATTTCTCGGGATTACATTAAAACCTTCTGAGAAAAACATAGAAAAAATGCGAGAAAATATTGAAATATACAGAATGGCAAGGCTAGATACAAAATATAGAAAGCTTTATTTGGGCAGTCTTATTTTAATGGTCTCTAAAAAAATAGAGGAAAAGAGTATAGATATCTCTCCTCTTAAAGTCATTCCTATAGATACATTCATACGTCTATCTAGTCTTAAAATAGATCCTTTATCTCTTAAGGAAATATGTATAAATCTGGAAAAAATACTTCAGAATACCTCAAGATATAAGGTTATTAATAATTATTTAGAACTCTCAGGGTTTATACCCTCTGAAAATAAAAACGATTTTATCAGGAAAATAAGAAAAAAATTCCATGAAGCCAGTATTACGATAGAAAAAACAAAGAATAATCCTATTTATATAAAGTCTGTATTTAGACATATAATAGGTATGGCTGGGTATCCAATGCAAGGTGAAATTGACCCTACCCCTATATTCAGCATAACCTTTCCACTTTTCTTCGGACTTATGTTTGGAGATATAGGTCATGGCTTGGTCTTATTAATTGTTGGACTTCTGTTATACAAATATTCTCCATATCATAGTAGGCGAGACTGGGGTAAAATACTTATCTTCATGGGTATTTCCTCACTTTTCTTCGGAATTTTAACAGGTGAAGTATTTGGAATACATTTAAAAATGTATAAACCCTTAATTACAATATATAAGGAAAACGAGCACTATGAAATAGATATAAACAGTTTAATGACTTTATTAGGCGTCTCAATGCTTATTGGAGTAATACATATAACTATTGGATATATATTAAGGGTAATGAATCTAATGAAAAATAAAGAATATGATGAAGCTATTTTCTTCTATATCCCACTAATAATAATGTATATTTTCAGTATATTATATATTAGCTCAACACCATTTGTAGGAAAAATTGTTTCAAGAGATATAGGAAACCTATCATTAGGCGTTTTAATCGCATCTATAATAGTCATTCTTTTCAGTAGACCTGAAAAAATATTTCATAGTTTTATTGAACTATTTATTAGTATTCTGGAAATGGCATCAAATACTATATCCTACTCAAGGCTAATTATATTATTTCTAATACATACTTTCTTAATGCAAGCTGTAAACTTAGCACTTCCCTTGGGAATAATGGGTATACCAATACTAATTGTAGGAAATGCTGGGATAATAGCATTGGAAGGATTAATGGTGTTCATCCAAGCCTTAAGATTACACTTCTATGAATTCTTCAGTAAATTCTATAAAAGTGGAGGAATACCTTATTTACCATTATTGATAGAATCAAGGTACTCATCTCTAATAATTAAATCTGATAAGTATGTTATCAAACTATAATCTAAAATGGCCAGCCATTATAACCAGCAATAAATTTAATTTGTTTTAGCTGAATATCTTTAACCTATTACATTTATATCAGGATTATTCATTTTCTAAAAATATATTTTAGAAAATTATAATTTATCTTATTTCACACATGTAATTTTTGGGCTTATTTCTATCAAAATCCTCCCTTATATTGTTCAATGAAAATAGAAGTATATTCTCTTTCCTCTGAAAAGTAAAACCAGTCTTACAATATAAAAAGTATATATTTTCTTTATCATTTTTCCTCCATTTAAATTTTAGTCCACATTTTACCTCTATAAAATATGCTTTTCTCGATCTCTCATCTATTGCTATAAAATCTATTCAATATCTTTATACCATTATAATGGTAGAAAAAATCTGGATTGGAACAGATTAAAAATCTGCTACTTTCTTTGTTTATATGTGTTTAGTATTTTTGTTGTAGCTATGTATGATGATGTAACTATTAGCATTACTACATATGCTGCTGTTGTTATTGTTAGTACTAGATCTAATGTGAGTATTTGTGCCATTATTGATGCGATTAGTATTCCCATGGTTATGTATGTTAGTTTTAGCGATGTTTTCTTTGTAAATATTTTTCTCTTAAATATTCTGTCTAATGTCATGTTTACTGGTGTTACATATATTATTCCCAGTAGTGTTGATATTATTGTTCCTGCTAGGTATACTGCTAGTTCACTATTTAACGGGACTATTGGGTTTACGATGGTTGTAGCAAATAATAGTGTTCCTAATAGCGGATATAGTACTATTCTCATAGGTATTTTTAGTTCTGGACATTTTAATATTATTTGTGCTATCTGTGGACTCCATGAATAATAGAATGTATTAAATGCTGTGTAGAATCTTTGTCCCGCATATGTTGATAGTACTATGTTGTCTCTAAATCTTCTTAGTAGGTTTACTTCATCGCTTACTTCTGAACCATATGTTGCTGTTGCTATAATACACTTCTTTTCCTTTATTGTTATTATGAAGGTATCTGTTTTCTCTTTACCATCTCCTGTACCTTTAACTATTACTGTATATGCTCCTTTTGCTGACCCAGTGTTTATTGTTAGTACTGCTGATCCAGGTGGTGTTACTTTCATTGGGCTTAAAGTATATGTTGCTCCGCTCGGTACACCTATTGCTGATAATGATACCGGTTTTGCTGTTCCTGATACTAGGTTTACTGTTATTACTACTTGTGCTGTTTCACCTTGATTTACTTCTAGGCTTTTCGGGCTTACTGATATTGAGAAGTCGAATTTTGTTATTTTTAAGGTAAAGCTATCTGTTTTCTCTACTGTTCCATGTTTTCCCTTTATTGTTACTGTGTAGGTTCCTGTTAATCCTGTTGTTTTGATTGTAAGTACTGATGTTCCTGGCGGCGTTATTGTTGTTGTGCTGAAGCTATATGTTGTTCCTGCCGGTAATCCTAATAGTGATAATGTTACTGGTTTTCCTGTTCCTGATAATAGATCTACTTGTATTGTTATTACTGCATCTTGTCCCTCATCCACTGTTATCGTTTTTGGTGATACTTTTACTATGAAGTCGAAGGGTTTCTCAGTTATTGTTAATGATAATGTTGCTGTTGCCTCCTTACCATCTTCTCCCACCCCCTTAAACACTACCGAATATGTTCCCGGTGTGGCTGATGCTGATACATGGATTGTTGCTGTTGTTGAGCTTCCTGGGTTTACTGGATTTGTTGAGAATGATGCTGTTACTCCTGGCGGTGCGCTTATTAGGCTTATTGTAACCTTTTTGTTGTATCCTGAGATCGGGTTTACTGTTATTGTTGTTGTTCCGCTTCCTCCTTGCTGTATTGTTAGTGATGGTGGTGATAATGATAATATGAATGCTGCCGGTTTTACTACCTTTAGTGTTATCGTTTTTTGATCTGATACTCCTGTTCCTATACCTTTTACCGTTATTGTATGGGTTCCAACCGGCGTTGATGATGATGTTGCTATTGTTAGTATTGAGTTAAATGGCGGTGTTCCCTGACTGGGGTTAAATGAATATGTCACTCCACTCGGTAATCCCGTTAGGCTTAACTGAACTATTCCAGAATAGTATTGTGCTGCTACTGTTACCTGAAAGGTTGTTGATTCTCCCTGTACCACTGTTTTAGTTGAAGGTGATACTGAGACGCTAATGCTCGGTAAATTGTATTTAATTATTAGTTTAGGTCGATCTTTAACGTTTCCCGTATATTCTCTAGAGTAGAAATAGACGTAGCCGTCGGCTGTTCCAGCAGGATATATAATGAAACCATAGTTTGGCTTATTATGCTTATGTAATTCTATAACTAAAGTTGTTACATCTATTTCATATGTTTTAATTGTGGGATCTGTTTTATATATTACGAAGTAGCTGTATGGTGATGTATAGTAGTCTCCACCATAGTTAGACCATGAAAGTGTGTTTGTCCTTTTTTCCCATGTTGCATAGTTTTCAAACCAGTATTTTGATAATAATTTTACATAAAATGATTTAAAACTTGTAGTAAATGCTGCCTGACTATATTTTTTGAGAACTAGTTTTGCCGATATTATTACTGCATTATATGGTATTGTTGATAATTTGAAATAGAGAAGTACATGCCTTCTTTTTCCTGAATATGTTCCTAAAAGTAAATATTGATGGGATCCAAAGTTACTTGTACTAACTTGTTCTGATATAAATGTGTCTTTAGAAGCATATATTGTTGTAGTATAGGATGCTTTTAACTTAGGTATTTTATTCACTATTAGGATTAATGATATTAGGGTTGCTAAGATTATTATTGTTTTTATTTGTGTCTTTATCATATGCATCATTTATCAATATTTATGGATAATGTATATATTTATTATGCTTAACACTTTTATTTTCAATATTTTTCATAATTATATATTTTTTTAAAAAATTTTAGTTTTATAGAATAAATGTGCATGCTT
>Ga0190363_1000900_pt1 | contig 17798 bp, 18 predicted proteins | sample 48721867_MG_FD_161272 | JGI IMG/M metagenome (GOLD analysis project Ga0190363, IMG submission 161272) | Hydrothermal vent microbial mat bacterial communities from Southern Trench, Guaymas Basin, Mexico - 4872-18-6-7_MG | ecosystem: Environmental > Aquatic > Marine > Hydrothermal vents >... | reverse complement strand
GTCTAGCTAGGCGTGTCTCTGAAAGTCTTTCTATACTACCTTGAGCCATTTCCAATCTCATATCAAAGGGAAGTCTTCCAAGGAGTCTTAATCCATATCTTTCTGTCAGGTCTCCAGTTCTAGTTTTTCCAAATAACTTTACCTTACCCTCTTTCATATCAATGTAGCTCATGTTTTCAATTACACCTATTATTGGAAACCTTATTTCAACTAATAGTTTTATGACTCTCTCCAATACTCTTTGTGATACTATTGAAGGCGTCGTTATTAATATAGCATTTCCATTATCTCCTAAAATTTTTATAAAGTCGAGTATCTCATCTCCGGTTCCAGGAGGCATATCTACTAAAAGGTAGTTTAGCTTTTCCCAATTTGTTATAGCCATAATCTCTTTAAGAATACCTGTTTTGGCAGTACCTCTAAACGGGAGGGAACGGTTTTCGGTGAAAAAGGCTAAAGACATGATTTTTAAACCATTAATATTGGGTGGAATTAAACCAGATTTGCTTTCACTATACTCATATTTTTCTATACCAAGTATCGTAGGTATTACAGGTCCGTGAAAATCTAGGTCTAATATACCTACATTAAATTTTTTTCTAGATAATATTATTCCAGATAATGCTGTAATAATGCTTTTACCAACACCACCCTTACCACTTAAAAATGCGATGATTTTCTCAATTTTATCTAATTTTCTTTTAATAGCAATATCACGTGGATCTATCATACATTCACCAATGAGCTTCATTCTGATTATCTTAAAATATTCTAATTAAAAATCCTATTTCTATCAATGAACCCTAATTCTAATAGACTATAAAAATATTATCAATGAGTTTCATTTTTTAATTTGTTAATTAAGTTTAAGGCACGTTTAACTATTATTTCTCCTATGCCTGGCTTAAGGAGCGACGCAGTTTCATATCCACCTTCTTGATAGGCACGCTTTGTTGGTATATAGCCTATAGATCCATTTGCTAAAGTAACTAACATTGTTTGTTTAGGCCGTGTTTTTCTTTTAATTTCTAACCCTAATTCAACGAAAATTTCTCCTGGTATGGCTGTTAATATAATGTTTCCTAAAGCAAAAACTTGTATTTCACATATTCTTTCCTGATCTAAAGACAGTTGAGTAACTTGCTTTATATCTTTATCATAAACGCCTAGCCACTGAGGAGGTAAAGTTATAGTTTTTCTAGAAACCTTATTCAGGAAAATTAACCTTTCTCTCAACTTCCTTACTTCTCTAAAATTCTTCTCATCTAATTTTTCCTTTATTTTTCTTTCTATTTCATTTATTAATTTCTCAACTTTATGTAAAGGAGGAACCTCCCTAAGAGGTACATCAAAAACTGTATCGATGGTCTTAATTTCTATATCGGGAGGAAAAGTTACCATATTTTTCATAGTTTTTAATGTGATAGAAGCTAATGTAATTCCTATCCTTTCAGCCTCCTTAAATGAACGTTCAGAGTAAAATGGCCTTATATTTCCAGAAGCACCTTGTGTAAAGAGCATGATCGTATTTTCCGTTTCTTCAATAAAAGCTCTTAGATAACCGGGGTAATCGGCTGAAATTAAAAGATTTGAAGGTCCAAGCGTTACCGGATGACATGAAAAATTAATAAGAATAGCGATCGGCTTACCCCTCATTGTTTCAAATCTAAGAATCATTAATTCAGGATCTATTGGACCAGTCGGTATCCCCGGAATAGCATCTCTCTCTATTAGTTCAAATGGCATCCCCCATTCTTTATATTGCTCACGTACAGCATTTCTCATTCTCCCGGTATCCATGATTAGCATGCAGGCTCCTTCAGGAACTATTAAACGTCTATTATAACTTAATCCAGTAACGTATCCTTTACCAAACTTAATTTTAGCTCTTACTAAATTATTGGATGCATCTTCAGAAATTTCCTTTATAACTAAATGAAAGTCTTTAAGCCACTTAGTTATAATTTTTTCTTGCTGTTTCATCGGAATCGAACTTAGTGGATTCGGTTTAAAAGAAGGTCCTGAATGAGTATGAGAACATGATATCATTATCTCTTTAGAAGAAATTCCTAACTCCTTTCCTACAATTTTCCTTAACTTATTTACTTCAGTTCTACCTAATCCTATTAAATCAAGGGTAATTAAAGCGATTCTAATATCCCCTTTCTCTAATAAAAGTATTTTTGCATAAAGATCATCATGAATCCCCTGAGAAACTTCTGTTCTTGCACTAAAACCAGCCATCGGAATTCCTACAGGAGGAGTTATTATTCCAGAAGAGGCTCCGACTTTTAAAGACATTGTCCCACCCACTATAAAATATTATATGAATTAAGACTAAACTTATATTAATCTATAAGGATTGTTTCAAATTATAAGGACTATTAGGTGGATCGGCAGCTCCGATAATTTTAGCTATTTTAATACCTTTTCCGGAAATTATATTAAAATCCTTTGAACCACACTTGGGGCAACTGGTAAAAGAGTAAACTAAGTCTGGAATAAAATGGACGGGATTATCTTCTCCAAATTCTCTAATCAATTTTTCTTTAAAATCGTTAAAACTCCATTTATATCCACAAACACTACATTTCAAAAAGGTTTCTTCAATTATAAAATTAAATACATTTTCATCTAAACTATGATTTTTAGAAAGTTCTCTAAGAGCGAATTTAAGAATATTTAGATCTATTTGGGAGAGTTCACCAACAATAACATCAACTCTATCTACTCTACTTAACCCTCTTTTCCGAGAATATTCTAAAACAGTATATAATATATTGCTGGCAATACTCCATTCATGCATACTATTCCACCATAATAAGATTCATTAATTAGTTATAAAAGGATATCTACTTAAAGAAATATTATTTCATCATATCGATTATCATAACTAATACTTGGGACAGTATTGTGGTCCCAATTAACTGAAATATAGATTTTATATCAACTAACCAGGGCTTTATATCCTTTATTCTTTTTTCAATTCTAATTAATTTGTTTAATAATATTAGGTCACTTATAGAAGCTGCATCCTTATCGGGTATCTCCTTTATCTTACTATCTATTAAATCTAGTCGACTATTCTTAGCTCTTGAAAGTATTCTAAAAAATGTGTAATGTGGGATTACTGCAGTAGGTATAAACATTATTAATGATCCGATTATCGGGTGCATATAGTGTTATTTTAGACCATATAGTTATCGCGAGAGCACTTATCAGTGCTGCGGAAAATGTTTCTATAAGTATAAGTTTTTTGAATTTGGATAAATTTTTTATACCTTTTGATGAAGCTATTTCAGGCTTAAATATATTGCATTTATACATCTTTCTATAAGCTAAATTTAGATTTATGGATATAAACGCCATATATATGCCTCCAAAGAGACATCCATTCAATCCTTGAATCAAATAACCAAGTACATCAAATATAAATGGAGAATTATATTTAGAATAAACCTCCCATCATCCATCTAAATTATATACGAATACGTGGTAAAAGCTGTAGATCATCCAGAAGACAAATATTATCAAATAAGTTTTTCTAAATATTTCTTTCTTAATCTTAGCTCTAAAATCCCTCCATTTTTCATCGTCTAATACTGTATATTTCTTAACATAGGCTAAGGATTCATTAAAAATTCTTTATTATGAATAGTGTTAGGACGATAGTAATATATCCAAAAATGTTCATTAAAATCCATCACGGGTTAGATAGATATACAGCTAGATCATTTAGCAAATACGATATTAAAAGGCAAGTTAGATATAATGCTATAGAGAGTAAAGCAAAGAAAAGTGGATATCTATTTTTCAAAATAGTTTTTCTATCCAAAAATCCAAGGTCTCACAACCATCTCATGCGATAATTAAAATACATATATTATATTAATAAATTTATTTCTATGAAATCTTAATAGGGGAAAACTTATAATTTGTCAAAATAAGATGAAAGAAAATTAAGTAACATGAAATGTCAAAGTAATAAAGTGGCTTAAAGCTAAGAATATATAGGAAACAGCGAATTATTTAAATGATGTCAAGCGTCTTAAAAAATTTAAGTTTCATATACCAGCATTTAACATTTAAGTTCATTAACAAGTTCATTCTACTTTTCATTATCAGTATAATGGGATTGGTTAATACAAGTTGTCAGCCATTAGATGTGCCATATATAAATCAATTCTATGATGTTCCCTCCTAGTTTGATGGAAGATACTCCTGTGGACCTACTTCTGTTGTAATGATCTTAGCATACTATAACTTATTAGAGCCATGGAATTTAAACTGTAATAACCCATATTTCCATGTAAGTCCTTATGGAAGATATATTTGCTGTATATTTAATGTAAACAATTTCATATTTGATCTTCGTCAGCCAGATGCGTCTAGAAGACGTTATGGATACGGCGTGTATGGATATGTTTATATACCTGGTTTAGGGGCATCTTGGGATAAGATGGTTGAGGTATTTAAAATATTTGGTTTTCAAGTATATATCGATACCGACCCAAGTTTCGATAAAATTGTCAGAGAAATAGATAACGGTTATCCTGTAATAATAAGTACTCAATTAACTTCAGCCGGACATATAGTTGTTACAACTGGATATATATCGAATGGAAGTGTAATTGTAAATGATCCGGCTGGGGATCTGAATAGAGGACGATATTTCAATTATTATGGTAAGAACGCTATATATGATTGGCCAGGTATAAGCAATGGACATAGAAATTTAAATAGAGTTAAAGCACTAATAATTATAAGGCCAGGAAACAAAATGAAAAGAGCATATCCTGTTGAGGAAAAAATAGAAGAGATAAGTTACCTAAATATAGGTACAGTAATAATAATAGTGGTACTGACAATATTTATTATAATGGCGTTATATTATATTAAAGATTTTTATAAAAAGCTTTCTAATCATAGAAATATATGATATTTTATTCTACAAAATATTCTCATCGATTCCAACATTTAGTAATATATGTCAACTAGTTGCTTAATCACATTTATTTGCTATAATGAAGGCGGCGGAGGTGGTATAGGACCCCTACCCTCAACAGGGTTCATCATGAATTTTAATATATTCCTAGCTAACTTAAAGTTATCATATTTATCTTCCTTAAATGTAGTAGAACATGAGAATCCTATTAACCATCCCTTGCCACGCGGTGCTAATATAAGGACTGGTTGTCCAGGCGGATATACATAATCTGTAATCGCTAACACCTTTACGCTGTCATCCAGTACTTCAAATGGTAGTCCTCCATAATCTAGGAAACATACTGTGTTTACATTCTCTGTTAACGAATGTGTTGCAAAGTCGTGTATAATTACATGATCTTCGTATTTACCCTCATGATGCTCCTTATCTGTAATTTTTAGATCCGTGTAGATTACACTAAAATTAGCCATAAAACTATTTAATCCATGATAGGATTCTTCGAGAAGGGGTAATGCGGCAGGAGTGATAAATATTATTCCACCTAAATATACATAGGTTATAAGATTTAGTAGTTCTCTTCTAGACATAGTCTCCCATTTCTCAATGCCACCTAATATAATTCCAGCCGCCTTTGTAAGAAGATTTGTATCTTCAAAATAATGTTTATTCCATTCTCCCTCAAGTTCTTTAATTATATAGCCTAGTTCTTTGGCAATTTTTATAAAAGTATAACTATACCTTAGAGTTTCATAATGTGTTTTATCAAAAATTATATATTTACATTCTAAAGGTTTTATCGGCTACCATGCTCCACAATAAGGACAATATAAAACCCAATTAAATAATATTGCGTTCAATTAAAACATTTCATTACCATATTAAATTTTATGATTTAAATAAATATTAAAATTTATTATTAAAATAAAGTAACATAAAATTTTATTCTGGTTTTATAAAATATTTGATTTATCTAAACATAGATTATAAACCTGCTATTTAAAGTAAATATATATTGGTTTTAGTAATGTTCTAATAATAATTGATTAATATGGGAGAAAATATTGTTTTCTGAATAAATTTTTGTATAGGGTTAAATATAATTATTTGGGTGATTGGTTGAGGTTTTATTTTATTGAACCTAAGAAGGTTGGAATGAGCGATAAACTAAATTATCTTGATAAGTTTTTAGCTGAATGTATTAGATCTAAGGCTTTTCCCGGCGCAGTATTGCTTGTAGCTAGAAGGGGATTTATAGTGTATTTTAAAGAGTTTGGTTATTCTATGATTATTCCTAGGAAAAGGAGGATGCATAAAGATATGTTATTTGACCTTGCATCTCTAACAAAACCTATTGTCTCGGCCATGCTTGCAATGATATTGGTTGAAAATGGACTTATTAGACTTATGGACAAGGTTATAGATCTAGTTCCAGGTAAGTATAGAAAATATTTTGAGTCTGAGGATAAGGATAAAATTACGGTAAAAAATTTATTAACTCATACGGCCGGTTTTCCTGCATGGATTCCACTATATTCTCAATGTAAGAATAGGGATGAAGTTTTTGAAATGGTAATGAAATGCGATTTAAAATATAGTCCTGGAGAGAAAGTTGTATATAGTGATCTTGGAATTATAATGCTAACCTATTTAATTGAACATGTCTCTTGTAAGAGGATAGATTTACTTGCATCCGAGAAGATTTTTAATCCTCTCGGTATGAAGAATACTATGTATAATCCTCCTAAAAATATTTGGAAGAATGTTGTTGCAACAGAGAAGTGTGGATATCGGAATAGAGTTTTAGTTGGAGAAGTTCATGATGAAAATGCATTTAGAATGGAAGGTGTTTCTGGTCATGCAGGACTCTTTTCAACTGCCATGGACCTAGCAATCTTCTCTCAAATGATGTTAAATAAAGGATCTATAGATGATATTCAAATACTTTCCAGGAAGAGTATCGAATTGATGACTAAAAATCATACTGAAGGACTTAACAGTAGAAGGGGTATTGGATGGGGATTAAAGACTGAGAATGCTTCATGTGGAGACCTTTTTAGCGCCGATTCATATGGTCATACCGGTTTTACGGGTACATCTCTGTGGATAGATCCTAGAGAAGAATTATTTGTAATATTTCTGACTAATAGAGTTCATCCATCACGGGAGAATAGGAAAATACTTAGAGTTAGACCTTTATTACATAATATTATTGCTTCCTCGATAAAGGATTAGATTTTTTCCTCAATTTTTCAGCAAGCTCTATAGCCTTTGTAGGAATATTATTAGACATTTTAAGTAACCTTATAGCTTCATCGTATTCGACTTTCGCCTTACTCATAACTATAGCTGCAGTAACATTACCCTTAGATTCTTCAAGTATTTTTGAAGCTGTATTATAATCGACCCCACTCTCCATCATTATAATCCTCTTAGCTCGTTCAATCAACTTCTTACTCGCTGGATCAAGAGATATCATAAGATTACCCTTAACTCTGCCAAGTCTAACCATAATTGTTGTACTTAACATGGTTAGAATCATCTTTTGAGCTGTAGCAGCTTTCATTCTAGTTGAACCGGTAATGACTTCTGGACCAGTATCTGGACAGATAATTATATCTGCATACCGCGTTATAGGGGAATCTTTAACAGATGTTATTGCTATTGTCTTAGCACCGATGTCTCTAGCATATTTTAATGAACGAACTACAAATGGTGTTCTACCGCTTGCAGATATACCTACAACTACATCATTACTATTTAATCTCTTAGCTTTTAGTTCTCTTACAGCCATTTCTTCATTGTCCTCAGCTCCCTCAATGGGTCGGAAAAGCGCTCCAGGACCTCCAGCAATAATTGCTTCACAGGTCTCAGGTCCAATATTATATGTTGGTAGCAATTCAGCTATATCTATTACACCAAGTCTACCACTAGTCCCTGCACCAACATAAAACCATTTACCTCCATTTTTTATTGCTTTCACTATTATCTCGACAGCTTTAGCTATATTTGGGATTTCTCTCTCCACAGCATATGCCACCTTTTTATCTTCATCATTAATTATCTTTAAAATATCTTCAGTAGACAATTCGCTTAAATGCTCTGTTCTAGGATTTCTCTGTTCAGTTTCAAGTTCTAATAGTTGATGAAAAATTTCTTTACTCATATATCAATCCCCACTTCAATCCACTATTATATATATTACTAATAATATAATTGTCTATATTTATACCAATTTCTCTAAGTCCTACTAATCCTGCACCTATAACATTTTTAAATACGGGTTTAAAAAGCCTAAATTTACCAATATATTTTTTAAGTTTTTTTTCAAGCAGGTCTATTAAGGGCTTACCTATATTAAATACGCCTCCAAGATAATATATGTCTGGGTTATCTATATCTAATTTTTTCTGAACACAGCTTATAGCTATAGCCATTTCTTCTGCAGCTTCCTCTAATATTTCTCTGGCCGTAAAATCATTTATCCATAAATCTCCAACATATTTTGTTATAGATGTTATTCTATTAATAAAATTTTTGTCAGAATATACTTTAATTAAAACCTCATCTAGATCTTTTGCATCAAATACATTTAGAACTACTTTTAATAGAGCTGTAGGCCTATCTCTACCATCAAAGGACCTGAAAACTCTATTTAAAATTTTTTGTCCGATCCAATATCCACTTCCCTCATCGTCTATTAAATATCCCCATCCACTACATCTTTCAATTTTCCCTTTATCATTAATACCCATAACAATTATTCCGGTACCAGAGTTGATCATAATTCCCTTAGAATATCTCGTAGCTGCTATTAGAGCGATATATCCATCTGAAAAAACCTTTAAATTCTTTGAAAAACAATTTTTTATAAGTTTTCTATAAAATCTTTTAGCTACCCTTTCTCTGCCAGCACCTGCAAGTCCCAGTATAGCTATATCAGCTTTCTCTATACCAGTCATGTCCATAGATTTTCTTATAGAATTTATTATTGATTTTACTGCTTGATTAAAGCCGACGATATTTATATTGCTGGGTCCAGTTATACTATGCCCCAATATTATTCCTTTATTATCTAAAACTATTGTCTCGGTCTTAGTTCCTCCTCCATCAACGCCTATAATGTATTTTGTATCCACCATATCACTCAATATATAGTTTAATTTATATATCTTATTAAACTATCTAATATGGGTTGATAGAGATGGGTGAAGAGATACTTGAAAAAATTAAGAACCTTATGGTGGACCTAGAGATAGATAGAGTTAAAGAAGCTGTTCAGGAAGCTTTAAATAAAAATATTCCACCCTTAACTATTATTGATAAGGCTTTATCTCCGGCCATGGAGATTATTGGAGAAAAATATGAAAAAGGAGAATACTATCTAGCCGAACTAGTTGTGGCTGGAGATACATTTAAAGAAGTTATGGATATACTAAAGCCATATCTTAAAAAACAAACTTTAAAGAAGCTTGGAAAGGTAGTTATAGGGACCGTTAGGGGAGATTTACATGAAATAGGCAAAAATATTGTTGCAACAATGTTAGAGACAGCCGGATTCGATGTATATGATTTAGGTGTAGATGTGCCTCCAGAAAAGTTTGTCGAGAAAGCTAAAGAGGTAGATGCAGATATCGTCGCATTATCAGCATTACTTACAACAACTATGATCGAGATGAAGAACGTGATAGATGAGTTTAAAAAGGCGGGCTTAAGAGATAAGGTTAAAATAATAGTTGGAGGGGCTCCAGTCACGGAGGAGTATGCAAAGAAGATTGGTGCAGATGCATATGGAAAGGATGCTGTAGAGGCAGTAAAAATATGTAAACAATTAGTTGGTGCAGAATAATAGATGAAAATAAAGATAGTTTCATTAGATTTAGATAATACTTTAATAAAAAACCTGTCTGTCCCGGAAATTTTTTATAAAATTCTTTTAGAAAACAATATTCATATAAATATTGAAAAGATATCGAGTTCCTGGAATTCCATTTCTAATAGAATTGAGTTAGAGCTTAAAAGTCTTCCAATACCTATATCTAAAAAAACTTTACTTCAATATTATATCGATTTAAACTACAAAATATTATGTAAAATAGGTGTAAAGGACTATAAAATTGCGAGAGAAGTATATAATAAATGGTTTAAATGGTCTAAACTCTATAATGATGCAATACCCTTCCTAAAATTTTTAGATAAAAATAAGTATATTATAGTTGTTTCAAGTAATAATCTAAGTGACGATGTATATAGAGTTCTTAAAAATATGTCTATAATAAATGTATTTAAACATGTCTTTACTCCAGATAAAATAGGTTTCCTAAAATTTTATCCACAATTCTACAGAAAGATCATTGAATTCTTTAACGTTTCTGGCGGAGAGATATTACATGTAGGTGATAGTCTTAAAAATGACTATATTCCAGCTATAAAGGCTGGCTTAAATTCAATATTATTAAATAGATCTAATAAAACATATAATAAAAATATTAAATCTATTAGAAATTTGATTGAATTGGCTAATTTTCTGGAGGATTAATTTGAGGAAATATTTAATAAGTTCCTTGGGCGCTGTAATACTATGGTCGATGGGAATAATATTTATAAAATATCTCTCAAAATATTTTACAGTCTCAATGCAAAATTTTCTAAGATACCTATCTGCAGCGCTTTTCTTGCTAATAATATCTCTATTTTTAGGTAAATTTAATATAAATTTTATTAAGAGAAATTTTAGATATATTTTTCTAGCAGCATCTACTGTATTTTTATATCAAACAATTTCCATTAACGGTGTATATTTAATTTCAACTACAATTGCAACCATATTAATGAAGCTAAACGTATTTTTTACAAGTATAATGGCATATATAGCATATAGCGATGAGAGGGAATTAATTTTATCTAAAAGATTTTTAATCGGATTATTCTTAGCATTTTTTGGTACAATGGGTATAGCTACAGATGGATTTAATGTTAAAAATTTATCATTTTCAAATCGAGACTTTATTGGATATATATTGATAATACTTGGAGCATTTTTCTGGTCACTATATACAATTATTATGAAAAAAATTGTTGCCGACATAGATAAACTGTTTTTAACAGCAATAATATTTATTTTCTCCTCTCCAATGTTTATCCCATTAGTCTTTTTTGAAGAAAATTCTCTCCAAAATATTGGCTTTGAAATATTTTTAATATTAATTTTATCTGGAGTTTTATCGGTCGGGCTTGGAAATGCCTTAAACTATATATCTATAGAGGGATTGGGAGCATCAATAGCGGCCGTCATACAACTATTAACACCATTTTTCACGGGAATATTTTCATACATATTTCTTGGAGAGAGAATTTCACTTATAGATATGTTTTTTGGGATAATGGTTATAATTGGTTGCAGCATAATATTGTATAGGTTTAATAGGTAGATCAATTTGGATAAAAATATTTTTGATATAATAGTTGATTCAATATACTTTGCCAGAAAGAGGGTAATGGGAATATTTCGTAAAGATATTGCATCAAGGTCTTTAGGGAGAAATATTAGTGGAGATATTACTAGATATATTGACATAGTCTCAGAGAAATCTATAATAGACTTCTTGAAGAAAGGTCTCAAATCCTTTTCAATATTAAGTGAGGAAGCAGGGTTTAGAAAATATGGGGCAGATTATCCCTTAATTATTATAGATCCAATTGATGGAAGCTTTAATGCGTCCCGAGGAATACCCCTTTTCTCCGTATCGATTACGGTGGCGTATGGAGACACTATTAATGATATAGTTTTCGGGGCAGTATGTAATATCGTTACTGGAGATATTTATACTGGATATAAGGATAAAGGTGTGTATCTAAACAATATTCCGATAGGGAGAAATATTAGAGGTTTTATGCCGGTTATAAGTATAGCGTTTTCACAGAATAATTATCCAAAGATGAATAAATTTATCCGTAGATCTTTAGATAAAGGTTGGAAGATTAGGGTTATAGGTTCATCTTCACTTGAAATCTGCATGGTTGCGGATAGAAGTATAGATGCTTATATAGATATTAGAAATGTGCTTAGAATAAGCGATATTGCAGCTAGTATACTCATCTTAAAAGAATCTAAAGGATATATTTATAATAGGAACATATTTAATGAAGTTTTTCTAGGAGAAAAGAGATATAATATTATTGCCACAAATTCTTTATCTCTGTTAGATGAGATATTAGCAGTCTTAGATTTTACTAATAAATCTTATTAAATTTCAACATATTAAATATATTTATGAATATTCTTATTACTGGCGGATGTGGATTTATAGGAAGTTATCTAGTTAGAAGATTGATTGATTTGAAAAATATTTCTAGGATAGTTGTATTAGATATAAAAGATTGTGAGTATGGAGATGTAGATTTTATTCGTATAGATATTAGAGATAAAAATATTGCTTATATTATGCATAATATCGATATTGTTATACATCTAGCCGCTTTAATAGATGTTAGAGAAAGTGTTTTAAATCCCAGTCTATATCATGATGTAAATGTTAATGGAACATTAAATATACTTGATTCCTGTATTAAAAATCATGTTAATAAAATTATATTTACGTCATCGGCTGCAGTATACGGTAATCCAATGTATCTTCCAATAGATGAGAAACATCCATTAAATCCTCTAAGTCCATATGGTGCATCTAAAGCTGCATCCGAGTTATATATATCTGCATATCATTATTCATATGATATAGATGCAGTAATATTTAGATTATTCAATGTATATGGATATGGGCAATCAAGTAAATATGCGGGTGTAATTAAAATATTTATGGAAAACGCTTTAAAAAATAGGCCATTAGAAATATTTGGAGACGGTTTTCAGACAAGAGATTTCATCTATGTAGAGGACGTGATCGACGCGATTGTTAAATCTATGAAGATGGACATAGATTTCAATATATTTAATATAGGTAGTGGAAAAAGCTTATCGATAAATAATTTAGCAAAAGCTTTTTCAAAAATATTGGGTAGGGAGCTGAAAACAATACATAGTAAGCCCAGGAAGGGAGATATAAGACATAGTTATGCAAATATAGATAAAGCTAAAAAAATTTTAGGATGGGTTCCAAAGACAAGTATAGAGGATGGATTAAGAAGAATGCTTGAAAAATATGTTAAGGAAAGTTTAGATTCCTAATCCATGTATTCATGAAATTCTTATCTGAAGCAAGTTCTATAAACTTAGCTTTGCTTACAATTTCTTCGCTTATCTTTCTAGCTTTTTCAGATATTAACATTAATTTTGCACCAATTCCAGCAGCATTTCCCAATACAAATATCTTTTCTAAGGGCATTTTAGGTATTAATCCTATATTTATAGCGTCTTCTAAATCTAGGCTTGAGCCAAAGGATCCACAAATATAACATCTATCTATATCATTGACACTCAAATCATTTTTCATTAATAGTAAACTCCATGTGCTCGATATAGCTGCCTTAGCTTTCTGGATTTCTCTCAAATCTCTCTGGGTAATAGTTATAGGTTTACCTGTACTACTTTTATCTTTAGAAACTATTTCAAAGAAACTTTTATCACCATAGAATCTACCATTTTTGGATATAATATTTTTTCTAAGCATTTCCGAGACCAGACTTATTATACCTGAACCACATAGTCCCAATGGGGTTTCGCCGTAAAGTAGAAAATTCACTCCATCTTTCTCAATCCTAACCCTATATATTGCACCATTAAAAGATTTTACTCCACAGGATATTTGTTCTCCTTCTATCGCTGGACCCGCGGGAGCAGATGCAACAAATATCTCTCCATTTCTTATTAATGCTACTTCACTGTTTGTACCTATATCGATTATAAGAATATTTTTATTAATATCTTCTATCATTAAGGTTGTAACAATATCTGCTATTGCATCAGCTCCTATGAATCCTGTTATGGCTGGAGGAATATATATCCATGCATCTCTTAATAAGTTGAAGCTAAATCTGTCTCCATAATCTTCTATTTTCGTAGAGAGATATGGGATGTACGGAGATCTGCCTATAGGTTCTGGATTTAAGCCTAAGAATATGCTTATCATAACAGTATTTCCTACGATTACTCCAGCCAAAATATTTTTGATTTCTATATTGTTTTTCTTAGCCATTTCTTTAATCATTTTCTCGATAGAAGATAATGTCATTCTATTCATCTCATATAATGTATTCTTATCATTTATCACTGCAGTAATTCTAGAAATAACATCGTCTCCATATTTTGTCTGGGGATTAGGTATATATATTTCAGAAATAGTTTCACCATTATCTAGGTCAACTAGATAAGTAGCTATTTTAGAGGTACCTATATCTACCGCAAATCCATATATCTTCTTATACCCATTCAATATATGAGTAACATTTTTCCCTCTCTTACATATAGTAATTCTAGAAAAATTTTTTGCATAAACCAGGTTTCCTATACATTTTCCCGTAAAGCCTTCCGCATCAATACTTTTCAATAAAATCTTGTCAACTGGTATAGGTTTATGATATGTAGAATATTTTACCTCAACAATTTTTTTCTCTAAAATTGGGGTAATTACATCTACTTTAGGTTCATATCCAGATATCAATGCTCTATATTGTTCGAATACGGGTATCTCTATAACGAGATCTGATAAAACTTTTGCTTGGCATGAAAGTCTTTCTCCCGTTTTAAGATTATGTAATCTCTCATTTCCAGTAACTTCACTTAATTTTCCCTCCAAAACCCTTACCAAACATTTTCCACAGAAACCTCTATTACCACACGGTGTAGGAAAGTTTGGAATAGCCTTTTTAATTACATGAGACAATAGGTCTCCAGTCTTACACTTAATAATCCTATTATATGGCTTTATAACTATCTTAGGCATTTTAACATCTCCTATAATTTCACTACATTGAAACACTTTTTATATCTAAAATATTTTATATAAGAGTTATGGGATAATCTATGAATAGAAGAAGAATTGGATTAATACTTGGACCAATAGTATTTCTAATAACAATATTTCTACCAAGACTACCATATATGTCAATGGTAGCGGAAAAAGTCGGAATATTTGACCTAGCTCCACAATATACCTTAGGACTACTTCTATGGATAGCTATATGGTGGGTTACTGAATGCATACCTTTAGGAGCAACAGGGTTGCTTGCGCCATTATTTTTATCTTCAATAGGCATAGTTGAATGGAAATCTTCTTTACAAGCATTTACGCATCCAATTATATGGATATTTATGGGTGGATTTATATTGGCAAAAATGTTCAATAAATGGGGTTTAGATAAGAGGATAGCGTATAGAATGGAGTTAATATATAAGGGGGATAATCCGATGATAGCGTCTTTCTTCATAGCATGCCTACCAGTATTCATTTTAACAACAACTGGATCTATAACCGCATCTACATCAATAGTATATCCACTGGTGTTAGCATATATAACGTCTCTTGGATTTAGGAGGGGTAGTAAATATGGTGAGGCAACTATGCTCGCATTAGGCCAAGCAGCAACTGCTGGAGCAACGTTTCTTCTGATAAGTACACCACCAAATTTGTTTGCAAAATATTATCTTGAAAACAATTTATCAATATCATTAACATTTATAGACTGGTTTATTGTAGGTACACCTCAAGCAATACTTGGATTAATAATTTCATGGATAATTGTCTTCAAAATAATTAGGCCGGAGATAAAAGAGCTGAAAATTGATAGAGAAAAGATTAAGAGAAAAATTTTAGAAATGGGTCCACTAACAATTCAAGAAAAAATAGTGTTAATTCTATTTATACAAACATTAGCTTTATGGATGCTTCCGGGGATAATGCTACTAATCTCAAATACTTATCCAAATCTAGATTGGCTATATCAGATAATAAAAAATATTCTACCTGAAGCTGCACCAGTAATAATATTAATGTTATTAAGTACCATTTTATCTATAGATGATAAAAAGATTATAGAATGGAACGAACTACTTCAAAGTATTAACTGGAATGTAGTTTTCCTATTCGGTGGAGGAATAACATTGGGATACGGGTTAAGCAATAGCGGATTTGCAGAATGGCTTGTAATATTAATCACAAAGGAGTTAAATAAAAGACTGGATATTTGGAGTGTCACGGCAATCAGCGCGTTACTCGGTTTTCTGATAACATATCCAGCGTCAAATACGGCTTCGTCAATGATAACCGTACCTATAGCTACAAGCCTGGCGATAAGTTCTGGAATAAATCCGTTACCAGCAGTAATCTCTGCAGCACTAGCTTGTTCCATTTCAAGTGCACTTCCATCAACAACACCACCAATGGCAATAGTATATGGATCCAAGTATATCAAAACATGGTCTATGTTTAAAGCAGGAATGGCATCAGACATTATAAGACTAATTCTACTAATAATAATAGAACCGTATTTATCAATAATGTTATGCAATATTAAAGGGATACCAATCTTCATAAGTTAAGTATAGAAAACATTTTATTATTTTAACGATCGTTAATCGGAGAAAATGATTATCTATATAGTCAGTTTAACTCTGATTCATCATCATTCAGATAAATGCCTTAACATCATCTAATTAAATTAATGTATATGTTTAATTAAAATGTTTCTATCGGTATTAACGTTATATAATGATGTTTATACATTTCTGTAATTTACATCTAAGATATTTTATATAATAGATAGATTTTTATATTATTTTTAGCAAAATATATTAGAATCAGGTAGATTGTATGAAGGGAGGTATAGATATAAGGTATGTTGCCTTAACTCAACTTAGAATCATAAAGAACTTTTACAAGTACAGAGAATTAGAAAAGATGTTTAACATACCTTCTGCACTGATTTGCAGGTATGTTAAGGGCGATGTTGTTCCGGGTGCCGATAGAGCTAAAGAGATAATCGAGAAGATTAGAAAATTGAATATTTTGGAGAGTTTGATTAGGAAGAGGATTAAATTTGTTGAGAGAGAGTATGTAGGTTTACTTGACATAATATATGATGTAAATTTATTAAGAATGGCGGCTATGGAGGCATATAAATTATATAATGATAGTGATATAGATGATGTTTTAACTGTTTCTGTTGATGGAATTCCGTTAGCAACATATATTGCGGATATTCTTAAATCAAAGCTTGTTATAGCTAAACCCTATCGAGACATTGGTGTAGAGAAATATTATGAGGAAACATATTTCATGCTTGGTCCACCTAAGATTACATCTATATATGTCCCTAAAAAAATGTTAAAGAAGAGAGATAAAGTTTTAATTGTAGATGACCTGATTCGTACAGGTAGGACTGTTAAGGCTTTAATAAAAATTATTGATAAAGCTGATGCGAAGCTACAAGGAGTATTTACAATGATAGCTATTGGAAATGTCTGGGAGAAGGTTTTAAGTAATTATATCGAAAAAATACATCCGTTGATAAAATTGCCTAAAAAATTGATATAAATGTATGAGGCAATTATATTTGACTTAGATGGAACATTAACCGAAGTAGTTTGGCCTAAGAAATATTATGATCAAATAAAAAATCAGTTGCTTGAAAAACTTTTTCAGCTAGGTGTTCCAGAAAATCTTTTCAGTAAAATAGATATGTTCTATGTTATCAGAAGCAAGGTTAAAAAATGGGCTGAGAAAAAACATCCAGGTAAAGCAGAATTCTACATAAATATAGTAGACGAATATATAGATAAATACGGATATTTAATTCTAAAAAATAGTCGTCCTAAGCAACATCTAATAGAGGTATTAACATATCTGAAAAATAAGTTTAAAATGGGTTTATTTACATTTAGTAGTATTGAGCTAACTAA
>Ga0190363_1000897_pt1 | contig 17803 bp, 17 predicted proteins | sample 48721867_MG_FD_161272 | JGI IMG/M metagenome (GOLD analysis project Ga0190363, IMG submission 161272) | Hydrothermal vent microbial mat bacterial communities from Southern Trench, Guaymas Basin, Mexico - 4872-18-6-7_MG | ecosystem: Environmental > Aquatic > Marine > Hydrothermal vents >... | reverse complement strand
TACGTGTGCTGGAGGATAAAATTGCCAAGCTTCAGGCGGAAATCGAGCGGGAGTGAGCTTCCAACCCCAGAGGAAGCCCTTGCACTCCTCAAGGAGGCAGGCTGCTCTCCAGACGTGATAGCCCACTCACTCACCGTAACCAAGATAGCCTTAAAGCTGGCGAGGAAGCTGAAGAGCAGAGGCTTCAACGTAGACCTAGGTCTGGTTGAGGCGGGAGCACTCCTCCACGATTTAGGACGCTCCAAAACCCACGATGTCAGGCATGGATACCTGGGCGGTGAAATCGCCCGGAGCATGGGGCTTCCTAAGCCGCTGATAAACATTATAGAAAGGCATGTGGGAGGAGGAATAACAGCTGAGGAAGCTGAGAAGCTTGGAATGCCCAGACGGGACTTCACACCTAAAAGCCTTGAAGAGAAAATCGTAACCTACGCAGACAAGCTTGTAGCCCGAGACAAATCCGTAAACTTCGAAGCAACCCTAAAAGAGTTCAGCGGGAAACTCGGCCCCAACCATCCAGCCCTCAAAAGACTTAAAAAACTACGCAGGGAAATGCTTGAAAAAATGGGAGACCTTTAAACGTAAAACAGGGAACAGAGGGCTGGTGGTCTAGAGGTATATACTCACCCGGTTGGGAAATGTTGAAGCGGCATCCTATTTAGGGCTATAGACGGAGTTTTTCCTTGATTTTTTGGAGTAGGTCGTCTACTTTTTCTTTTTCTGCTTTCCGTTGGAGGTATTGTGTGTCTATTCTGTCTTTGTGGGCGGCTAGGAGGATGGCTGCCTGCTCTAGGTCTTCTGGGTAGTGCCAGTACTTGGCTGAGCAGAGCCTTTGAACTATGAGGTCTTCAAGCCCGTAAAGGTTAAGGGTGAAGGAGCCAGCCTTAAACCTGCGTATCCTGTTCTTATCTTCAACCTCTACAAGCGAGGAGGCAACTATGTCCACGGCAATATTCCATTCAGGATGTATCCAGATGCGGCCCTCCTGTCTAAACCCCAACTCTCGCAGCACTTTTTCTGTTTTTCCGCTATCAGATACGGCTTATTTCCGCCTTTGTAGACAAGAATCAACCTTACAGCCTTAACGTTTACTTTGTTATGGATGTTGTGCGTATGAAACCTCAAATAGTCCTTCAAAGGCGGATACTATTTCTTTGCGGTGAGCTTTTTCATTCATAAGAAATAAGGCCGGAATTTTCAGCATTGATGTCATGTCAATAAGATGTCTCGTAAATTTGTACGTTGCTTCAAAACCTACCATCAAAATGATGTCAGAAAGATTATCAAAAATTAAGGCTATATGATTTTTACCTTCAGAAGATTCCTCTTGTACGATTCCTAGGATCCGAGATAAATCTGCAATCGGTAGGATGGTCTCAGCTTCTGATATTTTCTGAATCTTGGGTGTGATAGGTGAAAGTAGGAAAATGCTAACATCGTGTTTTTTCATACTTATTTTATGAACCCTGCTGTTGCGTCTTGTAAAAATGCAGCATAACCTTCCATAAGCCAAATTTTCTATTAAGAAGTCGTTAACAATTTGTTCATAGTTTTTATCAGGGTCAAACTTAAAAAGCACACTGCATCCCAGCAATTGCTGAGGTGAATATCCGATTTTTGAGGAGAATCTGATAGCATCTTTTTCGGTAAAGCCTTCAATTAAGCAAAAAGATTTTGCCAATTTTTCAGGTAGTGAAGAAACTATAACTTCAAAAAGATTTTGCTGAACATTTAATTCTCTTATTTTACGCATATTTAAATGAAAAATCTTTCTGAACTTTTCTACCACTGATTCCAGTTGAGGACTGTCCGTGACACTATCAATAAGCCAAGCGATAAGGGCATTGTGACTTTCTTTAAGTCTCCGTATTCTTTCATTAACAGGCATTTCTTCAAGGATTCTCTCAAGTCTCTCCGTAGACGGTACACCAGCAAATTTTAAACCCTCAAAATTAACATAACGTATTAGATCATAAGTTAATGCCCTCTTAAAGAGTTCCTCACCTACTATGGCGTAGAAGTCTTGCAAGGTTGCAAAGAGCAGTCTTTTATAGATCTTAAGTGTAGCCCTCCAATCTTCTTCAGCATCTAAGCTTTCATCCTTCTCGATGAAGTATAAAGCAGCCCCATTAGCTAAACCGTAAAGCGCATCAGTAAGCTTCAAAAAGTCATCATATTTTTCAACGATATTTTTCAAAAATAATTGTGCAGCCTCTTTTCCTGCTAAACACTCTAATTCGTTATATACCATATTTATAACGCAAACAAAACTTTCAACAAGCTTTGGGTTCCAAGGTTTTTTCTTCAAATAATTCAAAACATTAAAAATAAGTTGGGAGAACTCGTTAATGTCTTTTTTGTTAAGTTCGCTTCTTAAAATTATGAGCTTATTTTTTTCTAGCCTAGCAGTACTGCTAAGACCGCTCCTATCAAGAAAATCATTAAACTCGAAAATTTTCCTGCCAAATATTTCCCCTGGAATACTGTTGAAGGCTTCGGTCAAAAAGAAAGAGAGGCCCTCCTCAATTTTTGTGCGGGTAGGTGTAATCGCCGTCCTTAAGGGGGTTTTTAACTTGAAAGAGTATGCAATAAAAAGGAACATCAGAAGCGAAACTATGCCACCTAAGGGAGGAAAACTTGGATACCTTGGAAAGATTATGAGGTTAACAATCAGGATGATTGCTATATAAATGAGGTATCCACTTAAGATCACCATGAACTTGTTTCTCAAAGCGGGGAACTTCCAGATAAGAACAATTAGGGTTACCAGAATGGCAATTACATAAAGATAGAAAACCCATAGGTTTACCAGTGAAATTGGATCTTCTAAAATGGTATATGACCAACCATAAGCCGTATAATAGAGTTTAAACCTTACAAGAAAGAAGCTTGGCAAAACTACCGCAAGCGGAGAGAAAATAGCTACGTGTAATCGATTCCATCCTCGAATATTAAGAATAGTCAATAGCAAAAATTGTTGTGCAAAAATTGTGAATAAGATATCTATACGAAGAAATAGGTCAGACAGTTCCGGTCCAGGAGCATTTCTATGTAAAAATGCCGTTATTTCCCATATTGCGATACATAATCCAAAAACGAAGAAAGATTGATATGAGCGTTCCCTAACATTTTCTTTCAACACGTATATAGATATAAGTAAAGAAACAACCATACCACCCAAGTATTGAAAGGTGATAGGATGAAACTGCTCAAACACTTCAAATACGCCTTAAAATTTCAAATATATCCATTCTATCAGGCGGTATAAGCTTAGGAGGTTTTACCTGGCCAGGAGGAACACCTTCTTTAACTCTTTTGTGGAAGTATCTGAGAAAAGCTCCTTTCTTTACATATTCAACCTTAAATATGTCGGTGGCTTTTTTAACCCTAAAATCTTGCACATAACTTCTAAAATCTTCTGACATGCCATAGAAAGCATCAAACATTTTTTTCGCAGCCTCTTCTTCCGAATACTCCCATTCTTTTTCCATTATTAAATGAAGATATTCATCTGGCGAAAACATTTTGGCGAACGCCCATTTATCAGAGGCGGTTAAACCTGCTCTTCTTAGTGCTTCAACAGCCATAGCTTCTGTAAGTATAAAATATCCATAAATACTAAGCCGAGTATTTCTTCTGCTCTCAAAGGCTAGAAGAGGCATCCCATCATCACGGAAGCTGACAACCTTAAAGAGGTCTCCAGTTTTGTATCTGCAAATAGTTGAGCCAAATGGGGTTCCAATACATTCATATACTTGTCCCTTTTTCAACTGGTCAATTTGCCATATTTCACCTTGGTCGTCTAAGAACTCAGAATAGAATAAATCTAAGTATGGCATAAGCAATTCCTTTCTGTCTGGTATTCCACTCATGACCCCGCCTAGCTCTGTGGAGGCATAAGCGTTAAGCGGTTTAATATTGAAGAATTTTTCAAATAAAGGATAGTATAATGAAGTATCTATTCCGCTTATCACTAAGCCTTTAACCGGGAATAATTCTCTTATGTTTTTTCGTTTTCGCTCGATTTTTGCTTGAAGATATTTCAATAACATATAAAATTTTGCAATCCCGAAAGCTAGTGACCTATAAGTTTCCCAATAGAATTTTTGTGGATTCTCAAAGTATGATATAGCCATGTAAAAAAACGATGCCACACCGGGTCCACAGTCAATTCCGTCGGTCTTTTCAATTTCCTTAAGGGTGACCATAAGTTTTCTTCTAATGTCGGTTATATTGTCCGTTATTTCAACGGAAGGAACCGGCTTGAAGAATTCCCTACCAACCCATGCATAATACCCAGCTATGTATGGTATTGGCGCTAAAATATTTAGCAATCGATCTCCTTTTTTTACCTTGCTTTCACCCCAGCTGTCACTTCCAGAAATTAATGCAAATCTGCAGGCGCTTACCTTCAGGTTTTCCCAAACAGTCTTACCGTGAATGAGCCATTTACTTTCTCCAAAAGTACCTGAAGTTTTTGCTGCGAGCCCAAAAGGCTCGGGTAACCATTCAGAAAAGTTAGGAATCACTTGGTTAAAAATGGTATTATAATAATCCCACCAAAGTTCACCTTTTCTTCGTTCTCTTTCGTTAACAATTTTATTGACCTGTTTTCCAAAGTTGATTAACACTGAGTAGTCCGGATAGTCCGTTAAGGGGACATCATTAAATTTTTGGATTTTAACGTTAAATTTAGAAGCTATAGATTTGGCTATTGCACTTGCTCTCCATCTTTTAAGAAAATGTTCTCTCATTTTTATACTCTGGTATTTTTGTTCAGACAGATCTTGCTCCAAGAAACTGCAATACTTCTGCCAGAGATTTGACATTTCCCCACCTTTTCACATTATTTCAGGATACGGGTTGATTTTGAAGCCCTTTTCTTCAATATTGTACTGGTAGTATTTCAGGCTGTAAGGTGTACCTCGCATTTTAAGAATGGTGAGTCTTCTCTTTAACTCGTTCCCTAATGAAACCGTTTCAAGTAGGATAATGCCGTCGGCTATAAATTCCTCGATCCCTGTTCCGAGTATCTTACTGCCCCAAGGAGTTTCTGTTGTTAATATGGTTGTACAATCCAGACTTCGAAGTATTTTTTGTAGAAGTGAAATAGTTGTTCTAATCTCAGCATTATTTTGAAATGCGATTGTTACGGCTGTTAAAGAGTCGATGACGAGCCTCTTTGCGTTAAGGCTTCTGACTGTTTCAATTATTTCATCCAAAATTAACTCCATACTATTTTTCTTTTTTACAGACAGTAGATCCAGTATTTCTATTTGTTTGAGATCCTTCAGTTTACCAAAATCCCAACCCAAAGTTAACATATAATTTGTGAAAGTTCCCGCACTTTCCTCGAAAGAAACATAAACTCCTTTTTCGTTGTACTTTGTAGCTCCTGAATGGATGAACTGAGCGGCGAAAATTGTTTTACCCGTTCCCGGGCCGCCAGCAACCAGTATAATGCTTCCTCTGGGGAACCCCCCTAGAAGAATTTCGTCAAGTGTAGATATTCCTGTTTTAACTCTTTCTAAATTATGCAAAATTATTTGCCTCCTGGACTGAAGGTGATTTCTACATAAGAAGTACCATAGGCTACTTCTTTAACGATTATCTTTTTTTGAAAGATCTTCTCGAGACAACCCGAAATTATTCCATAAATTATGCAGTTTGTGTTGGGAGTTCTGAACGGTATTTTTGTGATAAGAATTCTGCCGGAGCAGTTCTCAATATCCAAGTTATTAAAAGTTAGTTTGCCCCATCCTCTCTCTGAAAAGACCTGGCTGAATATTTCTAAAGCCTGCTCAGGGTTTGATTCCAAGATTTTTTCAGCATATTTTTTACCTATCCCTGCACCTATTTGTCTTAATATTATAATGGTTCCAGTACCGAAAATTTCTATTAGAGACTGCGTAATGCCTTCCCATTCCATAATGTCCAGTCCTACTACCTTAGGCTTAGGGTTAGAAAGAAGATGCTGCATCATATCGTCAGAAATTTTAATATAATATCCTTTTATTATTATGCCTTTACTTTCCATCTGTTTAATTCTCCTAGCCACGGTTTTATCAGATACGCCTATCTTTCTCGCTATTACTTTACACTGTAGTTTGGGGTTCTCCATTAGTAACTTTAAAATTTCAGCGTCCACCCTGTCGAGCCTACTCAAAGCTGAAGCCTCAATAACCTATTACTGTAGTAAAGAGGCATTTCATAGCCTTTTCAAAAAGGATTGTTATTTATATCTTATTACGTGATCCGAAATACTCTTCTAAAACTTGGAGTAGGTTTCGCATCTTTGTCACATTCGATTAAAGAGATTGAGTACTGTTGCCATTCGAAAAGTAGATGCTCTATTGCTTCAAGTCTCTTAAGAATCCAAGCTTTACCTTTTTCCGTGAGGGTGTAAGGTCCTCCTCTTCTTGCAATCTTTATTCTCTTTACGATTCCCTGCTTTTCCATTGAATAGAGAGTTGGATATATAACGCTGGGAGCAATCAAAATACCGAATCTGCCATAAATAAGTTCCATAAGTTTGTATCCAGTAAGCGAGCCGTTCTCTAAAATCATCATACCCATAACAATATCTAAAAAAGACTTAACGAACTTTCCTTTCATTTCTTTAAAGACTGAAAAACTCATTGGAACTCCAACCGTGATCAAAGTACTTAGAAGTTTTCTTACATAAAAAATATTTTCTACTTAAATTTAAGTAGAAGAGTCAAGCAGACATGTCCAGAAGGATTAGGTTTGAGATTCCTGAACTTCCAGAGTATGGGCTACGCAACATCTTTGGGAATACTGCCTTAGCTAGGATACTGGACTTTCTCACCCTGTACAGGGGCTCAGCTAAACTTTACCGGCTTGCTACTCCAGAAAAACCCTTTTGTGCATAGGGGGTTATCGGCTATCAAGGAGGTGAGGAAGAAAACTCAAATCAATATTGCCTAACCTGCCTAGAAAAGATTATTAGCCCTTCCCCGATGAGGATGGAAAGTTAATAGGGGGCTGTTTGATTAGTATTGTTGGGGTAATGGTTTTGGTGGAGTCTGTGGCTGTGCCTAAGGAGTTATTAAAGGAGTTTCATGAAGGCCTCCTCAAGGTTGAAGAGGCTCTCGCCACCCTTGAAGAACTAATGGATAGGGAAGGCCTGGAGAGGATACGTAAAGCCCGAGAAGAATACGGTAAAGGCGAATACGTAACCGTAGAGAAAAGCTCTGATATTAGGAAGCTTGCTGAGGAGTAGACGCTTGACCTATAGAATCGCCCTAACCAGAAACTTCCTCAGAAAATTCAAGAAACCCCACATTAACTAATAAAACAAAAGATAACTGTAAACCATTAAAGAGCCGTAAAAGTAAATTAGACATACCCTAGGGCCGGTGGTCTAGAGGCTAGGATACCACCCTTACGAGGTGGTGATCGTGGGTTCAAATCCCACCCGGCCCACCATCTTTGATGCTTGTTTGGGGGCTTGTCTGGGGTTGTTTTTGGGTTTTGTTGGTGGTTTATCGGAGGTTTTATATGGTTGGTTTTGTGATTGTTTTATGGGTTTGAAGTTTCGGGTGTGTTTCTTGTTTGGCCGTAGTGAGCGGTTGATTTTAGGGTTTTCAGGCCCACAGCTGGAAAGGAGTTGGCGGTGTCGTAGAGTTCAAGCCTGTATGAACGTTCCATGGGCTTGCTCATCCCACCACCCAAAATACCTACTCGCGGAGGACAGGTTTCACCTTTTTTATCACGCACATTTCAAAACTGACCTCCTGAAAATTCTTCCCTCCAATTTTTTCGACACCTCCAAGTCGGCAGCGATTTAAAGTCGCATAGGAATATAAGCAGCATAAGCAAATCCGCGGTAAAAATCCCAAGTATTCCAAAAATGGAAGCCAAGAAAACCGCCCTACGAAAAACCAGGTCCTTTAGGCCCAAAGAAAAAATTTACTTATAAGGAAACCTGAAAAATATTGGGGAATCATGGGTTTAGGAAATTTCATAATTTCTCAAATAGTTGCTGTACCCGTCGCATGGGCCTTCTGGATGATCACTCCCTCAATTCCGATAAAGGACTTCCCTGCAATCCCTGTAACCATCATAGTATGGGGTTTTGTTACAATTGCGATTCTATTTGGTCTAAAAAATAAAAATCCAAGGTTTAAAACAAATCCTAAGCCTTAAGGCTTTCGAAGAGTGAGACGGGCTAACCTTTTAAATGTTTAAGACTGAAATGGTTTTTGGTGTGCAGAATGGTTGGTATAAATATAACTAGGATTCATGCTAAGGCAGAATCCTTTAGTCCATGCCTTGAAGTTTATGTTAAAATCACCAATACACATACGTTTCCTATCCTCTTGTGGGGTTTAAGTGGTAATCTATATGTCTCAGATGCTAAGGGGAGAAACCTTTTTGTATGTAGAGCTTTTCTCCGAGGATCCCTTCATCGCTTTAAATCCTAATAATTACAGAGATATCCGTTTTCACGCATATTTTGATGAAGTCAGAGTTGAGCGGATTGAGAAGGTTAGGGAAGGTCGTGACCTGCTGTTTAAGTTCCATGTGATGGGAGTTATGGTGCAAGGATACCAAATGACAGGCCAACAAACCGTTCTTGGCCCTATCTCTGAATTTTACGGTTGGGCACGCTCTGAAACCTATGGTGATGGCTATTTAATTTCCAAATCTGCTTGGGTTGAAAACTTTCTGCCCGTTTTGATCGGAGAAAAAATAAGCCTGATTGAGCTTCCTAAGTTTGAGCCCGCAGCTGAACTGAGCGAGGCCGTAGGGTTTATGGAGGAAGCCTGGAGGCATTATCGATCTGGCGATTATGATGAAGCCCTAACAAACTGTCGTAAAGCCTTAGAGTCTACCACAAAAGCCGTAATGGAGAAGGGCTTCGTAAAAAAGCCTGAGGAAAAGAAGGAAGTAGACTGGAAAGAACTCTTTCAAAGTGAAAAAATAGGAAAAGAAATAAGAAAAGTGGAAGAAGGACTGAGAAGCTTCACAGCCGGGGGCGGCCCTCACCTCAGACCCATATCAAAACCCGAGCCACCTTCGCCGTAACAACAACCCACGCCCTCCTATCCTACATCATCAAAAGATATCCCAAGCACTAAACCCGAAACTTAAAACAGAACCCTCAATTAACCCAACCCACCAAAAAGAAAAGGGGGCGGAAGGTTTTTCCTGCTTATTTTTTCATGGCTTTTCTGAATTCTTCGTAGGCTTTTCTAACTTCTTCTACGGAGGCTTCGTTTTCTAGGGTGCTTAGGTCTCCGATGGGAGTGTTCAGGGCGACTGCCTTGATTATTCTCCGCATGATTTTGCCGCTTCGGGTCTTAGGCAGGCTGTGCACGAAGTATACTGCTTCAGGGGTTACAACGGGACCTATGACCTTGCGTAGGTGTTCTTTGATCTCGGAGGCAAGCTTGTCAGAGGCTTCATAGCCTTCTCTGAGGATGGCGAAGACCAGGATGGTTTCGCCTTTTACAGGGTCCGGCTTACCTATTACAGCTGCTTCTGCCACAGCCGGATGCTCCACGACGGCGCTTTCGATTTCAGCTGTTCCAATCCTGTGTCCTGCTATTTTCAGAACTTCGTCGGCTCTGCCAAGCAGCCAGAAGTATCCTTCCTCATCCTTCATTGCGTAGTCTCCTGCAAAGTATACGCCTGGAAACCTTGACCAGTAAGTTTTCTTGTATCTTTCAGGGTCCTTGTAAAGCGTCATAAGCATTCCAGGCCAAGGCTTCTTTATTACAAGGTAGCCTCTAACCCCCGGAGGGCACGGCCTTCCATCTTCATCTACCACGTCGGCGTCGATGCCTGGAAGCGGGTAGGTTGCGGAGCCGGGCTTTAAGGGCACAAGCCCTACGCAGGGAGCAGGAGAAATCATTATCCCCCCGGTCTCCGTCTGCCACCAGGTGTCAACGACGGGGCATCTGCCCTTCCCGATTTTTTCGAAGTACCACAGCCAGGCCTCCGGGTTTATAGGCTCTCCAACGCTTCCCAGAACTTGGAGGCTTTCAAGGTCATGTTTTTCAAACCATTCCTCCCCGTACCGCATGAACATTCTCACAGCCGTTGGAGAGGTGTAGAAGATGGTTACCCTGTATTTTTCGACTATGGACCACCAGCGGTCTGGAGCTGGATAGTCTGGGGCGCCCTCGTAAACCACGATGGAGGCTCCATGGCTCAGGGGGGCGTAGACTATGGAGCTGTGGCCTGTAACCCATCCTACGTCGGCGGTGCACCAGTAAACGCTGTCCTCTTTGATGTTGAAAACCCAATGGTACATGGAATGGTTGAAAACCATGTAGCCTCCGGTGCCGTGGACTATGCCTTTAGGCTTGCCGGTGGTTCCGGAAGTGTACAGTATGTACAGGGGGTCTGTGGACTCTAAAGGTTCAGGCTTAACGTAGTTTTCCGCTTCCCTAAGCAGCTCGTGAAGCCAGAGGTCTCTACCCTCCTCCATGTGAATCTCTGAGCCTGTTCTCTTAACCACCAGAACCTTTTCCACAGACTTCACGGTTTCCATAGCCTTGTCAACAGTTGCCTTTAAAGGTATGATTTTACTCCGCCTGTACCCTCCATCAGCCGTTACCACGATTTTAGCTTGAACATCGTTAACCCTGTCAGCCAGGGCTCCAGTGCTGAACCCTGAGAATACGACGGTGTGAGGAGCTCCAATCCTAGCGCAGGCAAGCATGAAGATGGGAAGCTCCGGTATCATGGGCAGGTACAGGGCAACCCTGTCACCTTTTCCAACGCCAAGCTTCCTGAGGACAGAGGCAAACCTGTTAACTTCTCTGTAAAGCTCGGCGTAGCTTAGGGTGCGGCTGTCGCCTGGTTCACCCTCCCAGTAGAGGGCAACCTTGTTTCTACGCCAGCTTTTCATGTGAACATCCACGCAGATATAGGAAGCGTTAATCCTGCCTCCTACAAACCACCTGGCGAAGGGCGAGTCCCACTCTAAAACTTTATCCCAAGTTTTAAACCATTCAAGTTTTCTGGCTTCCTTATCCCAGAAGGCTTCGATATCCTGCAGGGACCTCTCATAGTATTCTAAGTATTTCCTTGTAGGCCAGTGCTTCTCCTTGAAGGGTAAGCTTATCTCTTCCGGCAAAGAGTTTCACCTCAGCTAGTAATAGTCCTACCTTACTACATTAGAGGTTTCCCCTAAAACTAACTTTAAATCTTAGAATAGATCGGGGTCCGCCCCGCAGTTTGAGGTCAACGCCTCCAACGGCTCCCCTACACCAGGGGTCTTCATCCCCCAATTTTAAGGTAAAAAGGAAGCTGCCATTTAATCTTAGCCTTTCAGCCTAAAACTAGAACTGCTACAAGGAAGTAGATGGTTAACCCTATGGCGTCGGCGACCGTGGTCACTAGGGGTGCTGAGATGGTGGCGGGGTCGATGCCTATCTTCGCCACGAAGAGAGGCATGATTCCGCCCATGAGGTTAACCACGAAAATTATTATGATGATGGCTAAGGCGAGGATAATGGAAACCCAAAGCTGGAAGGTTACGGCGAAGCTTAAAGCGAAAAGGAAAGGCGAAATTACGAGGCCTAGAAGCGTTGAAACCATGGATTCCTTCACGAGGATTCTCAGGAGGTCTCTCAGGCTTAGCTCTCCTGTTGCGAGGCCTCTAATCACGAGGGTTGAGGTTTGAACCCCGGAGTTTCCTCCGGTTGACGATATGAGGGGGATGAAGAAGGCTAAGGCTATGGTTGCCGAGATAACCTTTTCAAAGGAGCTTATGATGAAGGCTACGACCACCTCTACGAGGCAAAGCATGATAAGCCATAAAACCCTCTTCTTCACGAGGTCGGTTATTTTAGCTGCCAGATACGGGGCGGTAACCTTCACGGTGGCAGCAAGCTTCAGGAGGTCTTCACCGCTCTCCTTAACTATCACATCTATAACGTCGTCGACGGTTATGGCTCCCAGCAGCTTTCCCTTGTCGTCTACCACCGGCAGCTCTATGAGGTCGTACCGTGCCACTATCCTGGCAGCCTCCTCCTGGTCTGTTCCAGGCTTAACCACGGCTAAGGGCGGAGACACCACATCTCGAAGCTTTTTATCTCGCGGAGCCAGAAGCAGCTCCTTGCTTGGGATTACTCCCTTAAGCTTCTCGTCGGAGTTCACGGCGTAAATGTAATGGCTTGTGTCGTACTCGTCGAATTTAAGTCTGACCGTGAACTCTTTTATGACCTTGTCAACTTCTAGCCCTTCAAAGAAGATGGGTATCCTGTTGGTCATCAGGCCTCCTGCAGTGTCAGGCGGGTAGGCTAAAAGCGGCTTAACCTCGTTCAGCTTCCAAGTTGGAAGCCACTTTGAAAGCTTCTTCTTCCAGTGGAATGGAAGCTTGTTGAAGAGGTCTGAAAGCTCGTCGGCAGGCAGGGAGGTTGCAATTTTAATCAGTCTCTCCCTCTCGATTTCTACGACGACGCTTTCCAAGATTTCGGATGGAAGCTTTGGCAGGATTTTCCCTGCAACCTCGTTTGGGAGCAGGCGGATGAGCCTTCCCCGGTCCTCCCTTGGAATCCTCTCGAGAATGTAAGGTATGTCTTGGGGGCTGATTTTGGATATAAGCAGTCTGAGGTCTTCGTCTGCCTCGATACGCTCGATGATTTCTTCAGCTTCCAGCCTGGTTTTCACGTTTTCAGCTGTCATTGGGGTCAGTCCAACCTAGCCCTAAACCAGAAAGATAATTGAGAGCTTTTAACCTATTAAATGTCTTGTGCAGTCCTACCTTCCCGCGAGAATCTGCTCAAGCTTTTTTATCTGGTCCCGCTTGCCTATGGCGAGGAGTATGCATCCGCTTTTCAGGATTGTTTCCGGTCTGGGTGTGATGTCTAGGCCGTCTTTATGGCAGACGGCGAAGATTTTAGCTCCACTCTGCTCTTCAAGCTTGGACTCGGTTAGGGTTTTCTGGGCGATGGTTGAGGCTTCGTTAATGCGGAAGTGGGCTATTTCCACGTCCTTGGTTAGGGCAAGCGTTTCTAGGACTTCAATTACGTGGGGGCTTGTTAAGGCTCTTGCCAGCATTTTTCCTCCTTCAAGCTCTGGGGCTACAACCCTGTCGGCTCCAACCTTGTAAACCTTGTCGATGACCTCACGGTTGCTTACCTTCGTCACCACGTAAATGTGAGGGTTCAAGGCTTTAGCGGTTATAGTTATGAAGACGTTGTCGGAGTCTTCGTCTAGGACGGTGGCAAGCCCTTTAGCTTTTTCCACGCCAGCCCTCCTTAACGTTTCCTCCTCTAGGGGTGAACCTTCGATTACCGGTATGCCTTTCTCGGAGAGCTCTCTGACAACTTCAGGGTCTCTTTCTACTACTACGAATTTTTCACCTGTCCGGCTGAGTTCGCTCACTATGATCTGTCCTATTCTCCCGTAACCGCAGATTATGTAATGGTTTTCCAGAAGCTTCTTCTCCGGTGCCTTAGGCTTTAAAACCTCCATAACGCTTCTCCTGGTCACCTCTTCCACGATTGTTTCTAAGGCTACGGCGAGGATGCCTATTCCTATAAGTATCAGCATGGATGTAAATAGTTTGCTTTCAGGCGTCACCGGGTAGATTTCCCCATAGCCAACTGTTGAAAGGGTTACAACCGTAAAGTAGAAGGCGTCGAGTAGATGAAGCCTTAGAAGCACAGAGTTGCCGATGGTTCCCACAGCGAAAACCATGAATAAGGCTGCCATGGCGAAGATTAATCGCTTCCTAACCATAGCTTAACCCGTTTAAAGGTCACATCCGTAGGAAAAAAGAGTTCCGCTCAGCGCGGTTTGAGATGTGGGCTTAGGTCTGTAGGCTGAATTCTCTCAGGGTAGGTTTCCTGAACTCTTATGAGTTCATTGTATTTGGAAGCTCTCTCCCCGCCTATGACTCCTGTTTTGATTATGGGGCAGCCGTAGGCTAGGGCGAGATGAGCCAGCTTGCCGTCGCAGGTTTCCCCAGACCTGTGGGATGCAACGGGAACCATGCCAGCGTTTAAGGCGGCTCTCACAGCCTCCCAAGTGTCTGTCAGCGTTCCAACCTGGTTTGGCTTGATTATCACGGCGGTGGCAGCCTTAACACGTATTCCAGCCTCCAGCCTCCTACGGTTGGTTACGAAAAGGTCGTCACCGCAGATGAGGCATCCAAACTTTGAGGCTTTAGAGGTAAGCTCGGAGAAGCCTTCAAAGTCTTCCTCGTGGAGGGGGTCTTCAACGTAGGCAAGCTTAAACTTTCCGATGAGCTCCAGCATGAAGTCAAGCTGGCTTCCTCCATCCCTCGTTTTACTCTCGGAGGCGTAAACGTAAACCTGTTTCCCCTCGTCCCAGAGGGATGAGGAAGCTACGTCTAAGCCCACCCTAATTCTGAGCCCTACCTCCGATGAAACCTGCTCGGCGGCTTCAGCAACAAGCGCTAGGGCTTCCTCGCTTCCTATCCTTGGAGCCCAGGCGCCCTCATCGCCTTTGCCTCCGGTGAAGTCTGGAAGCTTCCTTTCAAGAGTTTTGCCCAGAAGCCTGTGGACTTTGACGGCTGCAGCGTAGGCTTCCCAGATTTTCTCAGCCTTCTCAGGCAGGACGAGGAATTCCTGGATGTCAGGTGCACCCTTGCCAGCGTGTTTTCCTCCTCCTAAAACGTTTCCAAGGGGTAGGGGAACATGGATTTCATCCAGCTTCGCCATGTGGAGGAATAAGGGTTTACCAAGGCTTTTCGACGCGGCTTCAGCTGCAGCCATGGAGACAGCATAAGCAGTGTTGCCTCCTATATTGGAGAAGCTTTCTGTTCCATCAGCTTCGCGAAGAACCCTGTCAACTTCCTCCTGGTTGGAGGAGTCAACTCCGAGGAGTTTAGGTTCTATGAGTTCTCTGACCTTCTCCACTGCCTCCTCTACTCCTCTTGGAGGATAGTATTCAACTTCGTGCAGTCCACGGCTTTTACCAGCTGGAGCTGCTGCTATACCTGCTCCTCCAAGCGTTTCAACGGTGACCTCTACGGTTTCCTCTCCACGGCTGTTGAAGATTCTTCTGGCTTTCACTCCCTGAATTATGGTTAAAGCTGAAGACAACGTTCAGCACCGATTAAAAGTTTTAGGCGGAAACAGTAAATTAATGCTTCTCTTCTCCCTGAAAGGGTTAAACAGCTTCCTCCCTGCCGAAAAACTTCGAGTAGTCTAGGACCTCGTCTATGAGCTCCACGTGGGAGAGAAGCATCCTCCGGCAGCAGTAGCGGGTGACACCCAGGTCGTCTAAGACTTTGGCAGGGTCTTCTCCGCTCTCAACCCTACGCTTGAAGTCCTCCCACTTGTCGCCTATAAGCGCACCGCACGTGAAACATCTTATCGGAACCATTAAAGCCAAAACGGTTCCCCTACCCTCACCAAAGGAAAGCCAGCCTCCTATATACGCCTTACGCTTCAACCCTAAAAGAAGGTTTCACCGCTGAGGAACCTGGCAGCCTCAGGATGGGTGGGACTGGAGAAAACACGTGAGGCTTCCCCCTCCTCCAGAAGCCTTCCACGGAAAAGTATGGCAAGCCTGTCAGCCAGCCTTCTCGCTTGGAAAAGGTTGTGGGTTGAAAGCACCAAGGTGGTTTCAGGTTTTATCCTGCTTATGAAGGCTTCAACAGCGGAGGCACTGGAAGGGTCTAGGTTGACTGTAGGTTCATCCAGTAATAGAACCTCTGGCTTGAGGGCGATGGCTCTGGCCAGGGATAGCTTCTGCTGCTCTCCCCCGGAGAGGCTTCTAGCCTTCCTATCCCTCAGATTTCCAATGCCAACTTTTTCCAGGGCCTCTAGGACACGTTCTTCTACCTCGGCTTTGGGTAGGCCTCTGATTTTAAGCCCGTAGGCTACGTTTTCATAGACGGTGGTGTTGAAGACTGTGGCACGCTGGAAGACCATGGTGACCTTCCTTCTGAGCTGCCGGCTTAAACCAGCGTTAACAGGGTTTCCCTTGTAGAGTATTCTGCCTGAGTCTGGGGAGAGCAGCCCGGCCATAAGCTTTAGGAGGGTTGTCTTGCCTGCTCCGTTAGGCCCTAAAACCACGAGAATCCTGTTCCTCCTCACCTGCAGGCTTACGTCTACTAGGGCTTTAACATCTCCGTAAGCCTTGCTGACTTCCTCCAGTTCTAATACGATGTCAGCCATGGTCAGCCCAGCCTACGCTTGAACAGGTTCACAGCCAGGTTTAGGGCGAACACGATTAGGAGGAGGATCACCGTTAACGCGATGCCAAGCTCGATTTCTCCTCTAACGGTTTCCAAGGCTATGGCTGTGGTTAGAACCTGGGTTAAGCCTTTAATGTTTCCTCCAACCATCAACGCGATGCCAAGCTCGGCTACAGCCCTGTTGAAGCTGGCAGCTACGGCTAGCAGAATCCCGGTGGAGGCTTCTCTAACCACGGCTGCAGCCTCCTGAAGGTTGGAGGCTCCGAGGGTCCTGGCTAAAAGCCTCACATCGGGGTTCACAGCCTCTAGGGCGCTGGTGGTGAAGCTTACGATTAAAGGAGTTATCAGGACGGCTTGACCCAGCATTATGCCAACCGGATTATAGAGGAGGTGCAAGGGTCCTAGCGGACCTGTCTTGGAAAAAAGCAAATACAAAATCAAGCCTAAAGCCACAGTCGGCATGCCTATCATCGCATTAAAGAAGCCTAGGAGAACAGGTTTGCCCCTGAAGCTTTTAAGCACTATGGCCAAGCTTAAAGGGATAGCGAAGGAGGCTGCCAGCAGGGTGGCTGAACCTGAAACCCCAAGCGACCTTACGGTAACTGCCACCACTTCATGGTTTCCGGAAGCCAGCAGGTGGAAGGCTTCCCCCAAGCCTTCAAGTATCTCGTAGGTTATGGCTGAGCCCTCCTATACTGGGCCGGGCATTCCTCTCCTTCTAGGAAAGCATATTCCGCAATCCACTGGGCTACCTGCGAGCTTTTCTGCTCTTGAATCGTTTTCACAGCTGGGTTGAAGAGAGGCTGCCCATATTTTTCAACGCCGAATTGGGCTAGGAGCTTTTGACCTTTATCTGAGGTTAGGAAGCTTATGAGGGCCATGGCTGCTTTAAAGTTCACTTCTTTAACTTTTCTAGGGTTCACAGCCATGATGCTGTAAACGTTTAGAAGCTCCTTGGATTCGCCTACGTGGACTTTTAAGGAGATCAGCCCGTCTCCATGGTATTTCAGGTATGTTCCAACGTCTGAAAGGGTGTAGGCGTTTTTCTCGTTGGCTAGGAGAAGGGTTTTACCCATTCCAGCTCCTGCCTCCAAGTACCATGCTTCCCCCCTAAGCCTTTCAGGGTTGAAGCCTGCCATTTTCCACAAGGCTTTCTCCTTGCTGTGGGTTCCAGACTCGTCTCCACGGGAAACCCATAAGGCTTTTCCAGCTCTTCCAGCTTCAACCATCCTGGTTAAAGCTTCTACAGCCTTCAAGCCGTTAATGCCGGCGGGATCTGACTCCGGCCCAACTATCAGAAAGAAATTGTAGGCGATTATCCGCCTGTTCACACCGTAGCCTTCCCTCATAAACTTGAACTCTTTAGGAGGCGCGTGAACGAGCACCGCATCAGCGTCCCCGCGGGAAGCATACTGCAGAGCTATGCCTGTCCCAGCTGAAATGAAAGCCACATCATAGCAGGGATAATCTTTTTCAAAGGCTTCTTCAACCAAGTCGAGCAGCCCTGTGTCGTAGAGGCTGGTGGTGGTTGCCACGGTAAGCCTCTCAACCTTGCTCTGCCCGGTTGCTTGAAAGTAAAGAACAGTGCCAAGAACCGCCAGCAGAATTATGGCTGCCGTTAGAAGAGCTTTGCCTTGCATTTCAATTCGCCGA
>Ga0190363_1000892_pt1 | contig 17829 bp, 18 predicted proteins | sample 48721867_MG_FD_161272 | JGI IMG/M metagenome (GOLD analysis project Ga0190363, IMG submission 161272) | Hydrothermal vent microbial mat bacterial communities from Southern Trench, Guaymas Basin, Mexico - 4872-18-6-7_MG | ecosystem: Environmental > Aquatic > Marine > Hydrothermal vents >... | reverse complement strand
TAAACGGGAAGTCAATTTACCATTGCGTTCGCATAAGCCCTGAGGAAGCCGTGGTCATGGTGGCTTTCTTCCTCAGGAAAGAATTTAATAAAGGTCAAATAGTCTTTAAGTAGCTCTCGTATGGTGGGGGTGAAGTTGGCTAAAGTCGCCCTTATGGTAATTTCACTTGTTGAGGAGGCTGAAGACTTTACAGACGGCCAGCTTGAAGCTGAGATAAAAGCGAATATCGACCCGTCAAAAATCCCTTGGGGGAAACGCCTGATCAGGGTCTTAGTTTTCAACACCACAAATTAAAACATGTAAGCAGGGAAAAGTAAGCCTGAAAGTCTCCGGGTAAACGCTTTTCCTAGCTTTCCCTCTTTTAGGCTACTTACCGAGAGGTCTGGCTAGGGCTTTCCATAGTTCATCCTGGCTTGGCTTGGGAAGCTTCTTAGTCCTTCCATGCCTGTCTATTATAATCCTTCTTGAAGGGTCCTCTAGGGTTTCGCCTACCAGGCAGACTTCCACTCCAACCCTCCTTACCGCCTTCAAAACTCTTTCAGCCGCCTCCTCTTCCACGGCTAGGAGAAGGCAGCCGGAGGATATGAGAGCCAGAGGATTAATGCTGAAAAGCCTGCAAACCTCTAAGGTTTCGCTTCTAAAGGCCACCTGCTCCTCCCATATTCTGAAGCCCACCCCCGAGGCTTCCGCCAGCTCGTGAAGCCCGCCTGCCAGCCCTCCCTCGGTAGGGTCATGCATAGCTTGAACTCCTCCCGCCCTGAAGGCTGCTAGGGCCTCCCTTACAACGCTGATTTCAAGGTAAAACTTTTGAGCTTCACGCGTAGCCTTCCACCCTAGGCTTCCAGCCACAAGCCTTTCGAAGTCTGAGGCGAGGATGGCTGTCCCCTCAAGGCCTGCCGCCTTGCTCATCAGGAGTTTAGCTCCAGGCTTGGCTCCCCCCGTCCTAACATATTTTCCGCCTCTAACCACCCCGGAGGCAAAGCCTACAACGATAGGGTGGGAGATGCCGGGGGCAGTTTCACTGTGCCCTCCAACCACGGCTACACCCAGCTGGGAGGATGCCTCGTCTATCTGCCTTGAAATTTCCGTTAGAAGCTTACTGGTTGAGCCTTCTGGGAGAAGGATTACCGTGGAAAGCCACTGGGGTTTCACGCCTCTCGTTGCAACATCGTTGCAGGCTACGTGGGCTGCAATCCATCCAACCCTGCGTACAGCCCCGCTTACAGGGTCGCAGGATAAGGCGAGAAGCTTCCCGCCAGCCTTAACTATGGCCGCATCCTCGCCTAAGGCAGGCCCTAGAATAACATCTTCCCTTTCAGCACCCAGAAACTTGAAAACGGTTTTCTGGAGGATTTCTTGGGGAACCTTTCCAGCGGGGAGCTTCAACCTTCAGCAGCCTCTCCGGCGGATTTAACCTCCAGGGTGGTGCTGCTGGTGGTGGCGATTTCAACTCCTCCCGCGAAGCCCTCCTTAACCGTGACTCCCTTAAGCTTCACCTTCAAGCCTGGAGGAAGCTTTGAAAGAATCTCCCCGATTTCCCTCCAAGCTGAAACCTTCACGCTTCCTGTTTCATCCTTAACAGTCAGCTCGGCAACCTTCGCCTTAGAGCCGTCCCTCAGGGTCACCTCTTTAAGGTTTGGGGCTTCAACTATGGTGCCCTCGATGGTTACGCCTCTAACTCCAGGCTGCAGCTTCCCTATCGGCGTAGGCTCCGCTTCCACAACCTTAACGGCTGGTGGGGGAGCAAAGGAGGGCTTAACCTTCACGTGGGAGCTCCTCCTAACATGGATTTCCCGTCCTCCCAGCGAGTCCTCTTTAACCTTCCCCATAACCACCTCCACGAGGTCTCCAGGCTTAACCGAAGCAGCCTCCTCAACTTTTTCATCCCAGAAAACAAGGGTGGCCTCGTTTCCGTCGTCCAAGATTTTAACCCTCAAAACTTTCCCTTCTCCTTCAGGCCGGGGGAAAGTTCTAACCTGGGAGACGCTGGCAACCACGCCTCTAACGTTGGCCTCCCCGCCGGTTCCAAGCTGGGAAACCTTGGTGAAGAAGCCGTCTAAAGGAGGAATATCGGAGGCTTCAGCTGCCTCCTCGGGGAGCACCGTTAGGCTTCCCCTTTCCGCTAGGTGGAGTTCAACTCTTCCAGAAAGCCCCTTACGCGTGTATCCCTGCTCGACTTTAACCAGCAGCCCCTGCGAGATTCCAGCTTTCTCAGCCTCCTCAGCCTTCTCATTCCAAAGGTAGACCTCCACCATCCCGCTTGAATCTCCCATAAGCATCTTAACAAGCTTCCCTTCTTCCCCGCTGGGCCTCCTGAAGGTTTTAGCAGAGCCCACCGCCAGAACCCTGCCAGCCAGCGAAATGTTTCTCAGGCCCGGAGCCAAATCCCTGATTCGGGTTCCCGTTGAAAGGTTTCTGTCCCAAAGCTCTACGCCCAGTTCTGAAGCCACTAGGAAGGCTGCTCCGTCAAGGTTCAGCAGGTTTTGAGCTTCACTCCGCTTTCTTTCAACCATTTCGAGGATTTGCTCTCTGGTTAGGTCGGGGCGGGCCTTAAGAATCCTAGAAACCACGTCTTCCAAACTTTCAGGTTTTCCTTCAGCCATCTTTCAGACGCTCGCTATAAGGCTTACAAATTCTATTGATGAAACCTTGTTTTTAAAGGTAGCAGTCTTCATGTTTCATTTTGCTTTGCGATACGCGACTTTTTATAGGGGTTTCAAGTTCATTTTAGGTTGAGGGGTTCACGGTGGCACGGAAAGAGGAGGTTTTCAGCAGGCTTCGTAGGATTTTAAGAGACGGCGACGTTGAGGCTGTAAAGCCTTTGATGGAGGAACTTAAGAGAGTGAACCCGATGGAGGTTTTAGACGTCTGCACCGATGAGATGAGGAAGATAGGTAAAGAGTTTGAAAGGGGAGACCTCTACCTGCCAGACGTGATGGTGGCTGCCGAAGTCATGAGGGAGATAGCCTCCACCCTAACACCGAAGCTTAAGCGTAAAAGAAAGTTTCTGGGCAGGGTTGTCATAGGCACCGTTCAAGGGGACATCCACGACCTTGGAAAAAACATCGTGGCAGCCCTACTGGAGGCAGAAGGCTTCCAAGTCTTCAACCTAGGCAAAGACGTTCCAGCAAAGGTTTTCGTGAGAGAAGCCAGAAGGGTTAACGCCGACGTTGTAGGGGCTTCAGCCCTCATGACTACGACCATGCTGGAGCAGCAGAGGCTTGCGGAGGAAATCAGGAAGGCTAAACTTAAAGCTAAATATATTGTTGGAGGCGCCCCGGTCACCGATGAGTGGGCTGAGAAAATAGGAGCCGACGCTAGGGGTGAAGACGCGTTGGACGCTGTGGTTAAAGTTAAAAAGCTTCTTGGAGTCGATTAAAAATTTAATGTTTAAATATCGCAAGCCGCTACTGGAAACAGGTTTTAAACGGCTCCCGGAGGTCTTGTGCTTGGCGAAGTTTAAAATTGTTTTTCAGCCCTCCGGTAGGAGGGGAGAGTTCGACGGGGAATTGACCATCCTAGACGCTGCCAAGAGTTTAGGAGTTCCCTTGGAGTCCCTCTGCGGGGGAGAAGGATGGTGTGGGCGGTGCAAAGTAATCGTTGAGAAAGGCTCCGAAAACCTTTCGCCCTTAACCACAGAGGAGAAAAAGCTGCTCTCCGACGAGGAGCTTTCCCTGAACTATCGGCTGGCGTGCAGAGCTGAACTCCGCGGAGACGTGGTAGTGTCAGTGCCAGAGGTCAGCGTGGCCAGGGTTCAAGTAGTCAGAAAACCTCTGCTCGAGATTCCAGTTGAGCTTAAGCCAGCCCTGAAAAAGTATTACGTAGAGCTTCCCCCTCCAACCCTGCAAGACCCCACGGGAGACCTGGAAAGGCTGCTTAAAACGCTAGAGGAAACCCATGGGCTGAAAAACCTTAAGGTGGACTACCCCGTTTTGAAGGGGCTTTCAAAGGCTCTGAGGGATGGAGAATGGAAGGCCACGGTGACGGTGTGGTGTGGAAGCGAAATAGTTAAGGTTGAGCCTGGGAGAAGCGAAAGGCTTTACGGGGTAGCCATCGATGTGGGCACAACCACCATGGTAGGATACCTCCTCGACCTAACCACCGGAAAGCTTGCAGCCTACCATTCGCTCATGAACCCTCAGGTCCCCTTCGGAGAAGACGTAATGTCCAGGATAACCTACGTCATGGACAACTCAGACGGCTTGGAAAGGCTTCACCAGAAAGTTATCTCCGGAATCAACTCCATAACCGAAAGCCTAGCCAAGCAGGCCGGTGTATCCCTCTCAGACCTCTACGAGGTTGTGCTCGTGGGGAACACATGCATGCACCATCTGCTGCTTAAGCTTAGCCCCGAACATCTCGGATGCTCACCTTTCCCTCCAACCCTCCACCAGCCCGTGGACGTTAAGGCGAGAGAGCTTGGAGTGAGAATCCTCCCCTCCGGGAACCTTCACGTTTTACCCATCGAAGCCGGGTTTGTTGGAGCTGACAACGTAGGCGTCCTAATCGCGGTGGAACCCTGGAAGAGCGAGGAAGTCCAGCTCATAATAGACATTGGAACCAACGGTGAAATAGTGCTGGGGAACAAGGACCGCATTCTCTCAGCTTCATGTGCCACAGGGCCGGCCTTCGAGGGAGCCCACATAAAATACGGGATGCGGGCTGCCCCCGGAGCCATCGAAAAAGTGAAAATCGACGCTGAAAGCTTGGATGTGGAATACGAGACCATTGGAGGCGAGAAACCCAGGGGAATATGCGGCTCAGGCATAATTCAGGTTACCGCTGAAATGTTCAAGGCGGGGGTAATCCTCCACACAGGTTCCTTCAACAAGCAGCTTGAAACCCCCAGGATTAGGAAGACAAGCGAAGGCTACGAGTTCGTTTTGGCGTGGAAAGACGAAACGGCGGTGGGGGCGGACATAGCCGTAACCCAGAAGGATATCCGAGCCATCCAGCTGGCTAAGGCCGCCATGTATGCTGGAGCCAAAGTCCTCATGAAGCGTTTCGGAGCAGACCATGTGGAGCAGGTTATCCTGGCGGGAGCCTTCGGAACCTACATAGACAAGGAGGCAGCCATGGTCATCGGAATGTTCCCGGACTGTCCCCTAGAAAAGGTTTCAAGCGTTGGTAACGCTGCCGGTGAGGGAGCAAGGCTTGCCCTTCTGAACCTTTCAAAGCGGGAGGAGGCGAAATGGATAGCTGAGAAAGTCCACTACGTGGAGATAGCTGTAGACCCCCACTTCCAAGACGAGTTCGTAGCGGCTATGATGTTCCCGCACCAGAAGGACAGCTTCCCCCACGTGGAGCATCTGCTGCCCAAGGAGGAAAGCTGACAGGGAGGCTACCGTTTCCTAGCATGCCTGTAGCTTATGCAGCATAGGAAGACGGCTTCCCCGGGACCTGGGTTGGCAACCTTGTGGGGTTCGCCTGGTCCAAGGTAGGCGTACTGGCCTGCCTTCAACAGAGCTTTCTCACGTCCTGTTTCAACTTTTACTCTGCCTTTAAGCACGTAGAAGGCTTCCTCGTAATCGTGCTCGTGCATGGGGATGACGCCTCTAGGCTTCATGGTGAAGTGTCTTAAAGCGAAATTGTAGGGGTAATCCTCCCCGGCGGTTTCCTCGTTCACAAGCCACCTGATGACGGTTCCCCTAGCCCTCACAGGTTTCCCTTTAAACTGGAGGGCAGGAGGTTTCCTGGCTTCTATCTCCCGGAAATGCTTTACAATCAAGGTTTTCCACCTTCCTATTCTTCGGCTGAGCGGGCTTTAAGCTTAAGCTCAGCCCATCCCTCATCTACCAGCTTCTGCAGTTCAGCTAGGTCCTCCTCGGTTAAATGGTCGAACCTCCGTTGAGCCCTTAAATATTCTCTTACCGGTTTAGGTGTTCTAGGCTCATAGGTTATCTTCAGCCTGCCCTTCTCCACCTCGTAGAGGGGCCACACCCGGGTGGCAACGGCCAGCCTGGCAAGCTCAACAGTTTTAGATTCATGGTATCCCCAGCCAACCGGGCATGGACATAACACCTGAATGTATTTTGGCCCTCTGATGTCTGCAGCCTTCTTAACCTTCTCCATGTAGTCGAGGGCGAATCCTATGGAGGCAGTTGCAACGTAGGGGGCTTCATGGTCAGCCATTATCAGCGGAATATTCTTTTTAGGCTGAAGTTTACCCCTGAAAAGCCTGCCTCCAGGAGTGGTTGTGGTGGCGGCTCTCAGAGGGGTGGCTCCGCTCCGCTGCCCCCCAGTGTTCATGTAGGCTTCGTTGTCAAGGCATATGTAAATGACGTTGTGCCCTCTTTCCACCATGGCTGAAAGAGCTTGAAGCCCTATGTCCGCTGTGCCTCCATCACCTATGAAGGCAACCACGTTGACGTCTTTAACTCCCTTCGCCTCCAAGGCGGTTTCAACCCCTGAGAGGAGGGCTCCACCCGAAGCGAAAGGCCCCACTAGGAGGGGGACAGCTGAAGCCCCCATTATGAGGGCGGCTGACATGCAGCCTGGCACCGTGATAACAATGGTTCTCCAGCCTAAGATTTTAAGTGCAAGCCGCATGGCAAGGCTTTCACCGCATCCGGCGCAGAGTGCATTACCCGGCATGTAATACTCTTCCGAGGGAAGCTCCTCGATGGTGAGGTGAGCCATCAGCCTATCTCCCCCAGCAGCCATTCTACTTCTCTCTCACCTTTTCCTTCCTGGGCTGCCCTAAGCGTCTTCTTGGCGACAGCTTCAATTTCCAGGGGGGTCACGTCTCTGCCTCCCATCCCCGCCACAAAGTTCAGGATGCGAGGGCCGTCTGCCACTTTGTAGAAGGCTGAGCGTAGTTCAAGGAAAACAGCTCCCCCCCAGCCTCCCACAGAATAGTTTCTCTCAAGCACTCCCACAGCCTTCACGTTTCCAAGTAGCTGTTTAAGCTCCTCCCTTGGGAAGGGCCTGAAAGATTTAAGTTTCAGCAGGCCCAGGCGGAACCCTAACTCTCTAAGCTTGTTAATCACGACCTTCGTGGTGCTGGCGAGGGAGCCCATCGTTAAAACCACTGCTTCCGCATCGTCGCACCGGTAGGCTTGGAACAGGCCTCCATGAGACCTGCCAAACCTTTCAGCGTATTCGGCTTCGGCTTCAGCTATAACCTTCCTGGCGGCTTCCATGGCTTCGTCATGCTTCTTCTTGTACCCCATCCAGTGGATGGGAGGGGCAAAGGTTGTAAGTATCATGGGGTCTTCCACATCCAGCTTGTAGGGCGGCTTGTAGGGTGGAAGGAAGCTGTCAACTTCCTCTTGGTCCGGTATGATAACCTGCTCGTAGCAGTGTGAGGTTACGAAGCCTTCAAAGCAGACCATGATGGGGATCAGAACCCGCTCGTCCTCGGCAACCCTGTAGGCTTGAATCACCGTGTCAAGGATTTCCTGTCCGCTTCCACAGTAAAGCTGTATCCATCCGGTGTCCCTCTGCGCTATGGCGTCATCGTGGCCTGCCAGAATGGTCCATGGGGGGCCCATGCTCCTGTTAACCACGGCCATGACGATGGGCAGCCTGCTTCCGGCAGCGTAGAAGAGGCCTTCCTGCATGTAGGCTAAACCCTGCGAGGAGGTGGCTGTGAAGGTTCTAACCCCGGTTGAGGCAGCGGCCACCGTAGCCATCATGGCGCTGTGCTCCCCCTCGATGGTTATATACTTGGAAGCCATTTCGCCTCTAGCTATGAAGTCGGCGATGTACTCTACGATAGGGGTTTGAGGCGTTATGGGGTAAGCACATACAACGTCTGGACGGCAGAGTTTAACCCCGTAGGCTGCTGCAGCGTTTCCATCTATAAACCTGCTTACAGGCATGTTTCTCACCTTAAAACCATGGTTATAGCCTTCACGGGGCATTCGTTGGCGCAGATGCCGCAGCCCTTACACCGGGCGTAGTCCACTTCAACCTCCCCGTTTTTAACGGCTATCACACCCTCCGGACAGTAAAGCCAGCATAGCCTGCACCCTATGCATTTAGCCTGGTTCACCTGGGGTTTACCGTGGAGATGCCAGGGGGTTTCAACTAGCCTGGAAACTCCGGCTTTAATCAGAGGAGTTATGGGAAGCTCCCTGTAAGACTCGTATTTAAGCTTGAGCTTATCACTCATTTTTCCCGTAGGCTTCCACCTCCCAGTAGGCTTTTAAGGCTGCCTCAACGTTTTTATCGGCAACCCTTGCAGGTAGAAACTCCCTTATGGCCTTCGCAAGGGCTTCCATGCCTATGAGGCGGCTGGCGGCTGCGAAGGCTCCGCACATAGCCGTGTTCACGATGGGGACCTCCAGAACTTCTAAGGCTATGCTTAAAGCGTCCACCACAACCAGACGGCTAACTCCTATGGCTTCAGCCTCATCGCGAGATTTAGCGTTAACCAGGAAGAGGGTGGACTCCCTAACCCCAACCTTCACCGAGGGATGAGTTAAAAGGCCGGAGTCGAAAACCAGCACGTAATCCGGATTGTAAATGAATGATCTGTCGAGAATCTCGTTTTCGCTTATTCTTAGGAAGGCCATGACGGGGGCTCCTCTTCTCTCAACGGTGAAGGAGGGAAAGGCTAGGGCGTGTTTCCCCTCTCTAACGGAGGCCAGCCCTATTATTCGGGCTGCTGTAACTCCTCCCTGCCCTCCTCTACAGTGAATTCTAACTTCAACCATTTCCCGCAGCCTTCTCAAGAAAGCCTGTTTAAGGCTTCTGAAATTCTGTCCATGGCTTCCTCAAGCTTCTCGTAGGAGGCTGCATAAGAAATTCGAATGTAGCCTTCCCCGTACCGGCCGAAGGCTCTTCCAGGAACCGTAGCAACCCTGGCCTCCCTGATAAGGTAGCTGGAGAACTTCTCCGAAACCATCTCCGTAGCCTTGATGTTGGGGAAAACATAGAAGGCTCCCTTCGGCTTTATAGCCGAAATCTTAGGCATATCGTTAAGCCTGCTGTAAACCAGCTCTCTCCTCCTAGCGTACTCCCTCCGCATTTCCTCCACGAAGCTTTGAGGCCCCCTTAAAGCTTCAACGGCAGCCTTCTGGGCGAAGGATGTTGCACATACCGCAGTGTACATCTGAAGTTTAACTATTTCACTTACTATCTGTTCAGGTGCCGCCAGGTAGCCCAGACGCCAGCCGGTCATGGCGTAGGTCTTAGAGAAGGCGTTCACCGTTATGGTTCTCTCCTTCATCCCGTTTAGGGATGCAATACTGCAGTGAGGCTCCTCGTAGACGATTTTCTCGTACACCTCATCGGAGATTACGATTAAATCATGCTTCACGGCGAAGTCTGCCAGCTCTTCAAGGTTTCCACGGGTTAAAATTGAGCCTGTAGGATTGTTAGGCGTGCTGATGATAAGAGCCTTGGTTTTACCGCTTACATGTCTTTCAAGCTCGTCAACGTTAACCCTGAACTCTTCATCCTCCCTTGTTTCAACCTCAACGGGCACTCCCCCCGCGAAAATCACGGCGGCACCGTAAGATACGAAAGTAGGGCTTGGAATGAGAACTTCGTCTCCCTCGTTTAATATGGCGAGGATGGACAGGGTTAAAGCCTGCGTCGCCCCGTTTGTCACCATCACCTCGCTTTCAGGGTTAACTTCAACCCTGTTTTCACGCTTGAGCTTTTCCGCTATGGCTTCTCTCAGCTCCGGTATGCCTATGTTAGGCGTGTAGTGGGTGAAGTTCTCGTCCAGTGCTCTTTTAGCTGCTTCCTTAATGTATTCGGGTGTGTTAAAGTCCGGCTCTCCCAGCCCAAGGTTGATTACGTCTTCCATTTTGGAGGCAAGCTCGAAAAGTTTTCTGATTCCGGAAACCTTAATCACGCCAACCTTTCTTGAAAGCTCAAATACCATTTACACTCCTCCAGCCTGCCTCAAAAATACTTTTAAGAGCTTTAAAGCTTTAATTTCTGTCTGAAAAATTTTAATCATTAAAGTAATTTTTCAAGCATTCTTCAGCAAGAATGCATTTAAAGCTTTCACCATAAAAATTCCCCATGATGCGGGGGGCGGGATTCGAACCCGCGAAGCCCTACGGCACAGGATTTCTAAGCCCATTACATCATGCAGAGGGATCTTAAGTCCTGCCCCTTTGTCCTGGCTCGGGAACCCCCGCTCACCCGTAATTATTCGTTAACTCATGCTAAAAGAATTAACCTTTAATAGGTTATTCCTGTTCCATTTAAGAATGGGGGAGCCTTTTTGCCTGCATCTGCGGTAGGAGGGGCCTCCTAAAATATGCTGCTACTGCCGTAGTGGCTGGTGTGGTGGCAGGTGTGGGAGCCGGCCTAGGTGGCTATACCGCTGGGAAAGACGAGGCTGAAAGGCTGAGAAAATGGTTTTCAGAAGCCATGTCCAAAGTTAAAGAGTTAGAAGGCCAGCTTGAAGACTTGAAAAGCAGGATACCCCCCGCTGTGAAGGCTGAGGAGGTTAAAGTGGACGCCTCTAGGACGGCTCTAGTCATCGTAGACATGCAGAACGACTTCTGTAGGGTGGGAGGCATGCTTGGCCCCGCAGAGAAGGCTGGAGAAGAAGCCATAACCGCCATAGCCTTAAACATAAAAGCCGTTAAGGAGGCTGGTAAGCCGAAGGGCATGAAGGTGGTTTACACCCAGGACTACCATTACCCTGACGACCCTGAGTTCAAGATTTGGGGTCCCCACTGCGTTGTTGAAAGGGAAGGAGGCGTAGACAAGCCCACCTGGGGCCAGCAGGAAATTTCCGAGCTAGCTCCAGACCCAGACGACCCCGTAGTGCGGAAGGGCGGTAAAACGGTCTCCTACGACTGTTTCTATGCCACCTACAAGCCTAATGAAATGGAGGAGACGCTGGCAGGCCTAGGCGTAGACACATGCATCGTAACGGGGACGGTATCTAACATCTGCGTTTACTGCGCCGTGGTGGGGTGTGCTCAGAGAGGCTATCGAACCATAGTTCCCCTAGACGGCATAGTATCGTTGCCTTTCTGGAAGTTCACCCCAGCCTGGTCTCTCTTCCAGTGGACCACCCTATACAAGGTAACCATCACGGAAACCAAGAAAATAAAATTCGAATAAACCTTTAACTTCCTCCTCTTTATTTTTAACCGTAAAGCTAAAACCCAGCCAACTCTTCAACAGATATGCGGGGGGAAGGGCCCGTAGCGCAGTCAGGATAGCGCGGCAGCCTCCTAAGCTGTCGGCCGTGGGTTCGAATCCCACCGGGCCCGCCACCTTAAAAATTAGACTTTAAGGCTGGTTTCAGCCTTGAACCGTTTAAGGTATTCCACTATGTATTGATGTCTTTCTTCTGCGAGTTTTCTGCCTGTTGGGGTTTGCATGAGTTCTTTAAGGTGGAGAAGCTTGGAGAAGAAGTGGTGGATGGGTGTCTCCGGCCCCTTTGAGGCTGGAAGCCTTACAGGTTTTTCAGGGTTCCACCGGACTTTCCCAAGCTTTTTCACGCCGTAGTAGCCTGCGGTGGCGAAGGCTCGGGCTATGCCCCTCGCCCCTATGGCGTCCAGGAAATCTGCGTCCCTAACCACCTTTGCCTCCAAGGTTTCAGGTTCCACACCTTTCAGGTGCATACTGTAGGATGCTGGAATGATGGCCTGCCGGATTCTTCTTATATGGTTCTGGGGGAACCCTATCTTCCGTAGGAAGCTTTCAGCCTCCCTTGCTGAGTCCAGTGTGGAATAGCTGAACTTTCCTTCCGCTTCCTTCGGGGGTAGGTCGTGGAAGTAGGCTGCTGGAACTGCTATACGCAGATTAGCCTTTTCAGCCCTACCAATCTTCCTGGTAAGTCTTACCACGCATTCCACATGGCTGAAGTTGTGGGCTAAGTCTAAGGCTTTCATTCTTTTCCTTACGAGGCGTCTTATCGTTTTTTTCTCGCGGGCTTCAAGGTCCTGCAAGAGGCTTCCCTCCTTACAAACCTTATATGTTTCTTTTCATTAGTTTTGGTTTAGTTCAGGCTGGGCTGGTGTAAGGGTTTGTCGAAGCGTGGAAGGGTCAGAGACAAGTGGAAGCTTAAAAGCTGGTATTCTGTTTATTCGCCTCCCTATTTCGGAAGTCAGGAGATAGCTTTAATCCCGGCTAATGACCCTTCAAAACTTCTTGGAAGGGTGGTTGAGGTAACCCTCTACGACCTTACCAGGCAGGACATTCAGCACATGAACATTAAGCTCTACTTCAAAATCATAAAGGTTGACGGGCTTAAAGCTGAGACCGTTCTGAAGGGGCACGAATACTCCAGGGAATACCTGAGAAGCCTGGTTAGAAGGTGGAGCAGCAGGGTTGACACCGTTGTAAACCTTACAACGAAGGACGGGTTTAAGGTGAGAGTTTTCCCTGTAGCCTTCACCCGGAAGCGTATAAGGCTTTCACAGGAGTCCGCCATAAGGAAGATAATGGTTGAAGTTGTCCTAGAGCGGGGGCAGCAGTTAACCTTCGACCAGCTGGCTCAAGAATGCGTGCTTGGAAAGCTTGCCTCAGACATCTTCCACAGGATAACCAAAATATGCCCCCTAAGACATGTTGGTATAAGGAAAACTAAGCTCCTCTCCATGCCTGAGCAGCCTGCCCAGCAGGCTTCCCCACCGAAGGCTGAAGTTCAACCCTCCCTTCCAGGTTAAACATGGTCCGGCCTGAAGTTTTCCGGTGAAGGTTAAGCTTATGCGGGCTGTTGTGCTGGCTGCCGGAAGAGGTGTCAGACTTCAACCTTTAACCTTAACCAAGCCTAAATGCATGCTTCCCGTGGGAGGCAGCCCCCTCCTAAAATGGGTTTTCAAAGCCTTAAAGAAGGCTGGCGTCAGAGAGGCTCTAACAATCTTAAACCCTGAAGGCTGGAAGGCTAAGGGCTTCCTTGACGGTTCAAAGCTCGGCTTAAAGGTCTCCTACACGAGAGATAATAACCCGAAGGGCACCGGCTCCTCGCTTACCCTAGCCGAACCCTTCGTGAAGAACAGGGTTTTCCTGGCGGTTTACGGAGACCTCTACCTTTCGCCCAGCATGGTTAAAGGCTTCCTAGAGGAAGGCTTGAAAAGAATTAAGGAAGGCTGCCAAGCCATTCTGGCCGCCGTTAAGGTGGAGAACCCCCGAGAATACGGCGTAGTCCAGGTTAAAGGCGAAGGCAGAGTTCTGAAGATTCTGGAAAAACCTGAAAAGCCAAGGTCAAACCTGGCTAACGCTGGAATATACCTTTTCAAGCCCGAGGTCTTTAAGGCTGTAAGGCTTGTTAAGCCTTCGCCCAGAGGCGAAATAGAGCTGACGGAAGCCGTGAACCTGCTGGCTGAAGAAAGCGAAGTCTACGCTGTTACGATTCCCGGTGGAGGATGGCTGGATATTGGGAGGCCCTGGGACCTCTTGGAGGCTAACCGCAGGGTTCTCTCGGAGATGAAGGGGAAGGTTGAAGGCGTAGTGGAGTCTCAGGTTGTGCTTCAAGGCGGAGTCACTGTCGAGAAAGGTGCAACCGTCTGCTTTGGAAGCGTGGTTGAAGGGCCTGCCTTCATAGGCTCAGGCTGCGAGGTCGGGCCTTTCGCCAGGATTAGGCCTTACACCAGCCTAGGCCGGAACGTTAGGGTTGGAAGCTTCTGCGAGGTTAAGAACAGCATCGTGATGGATGGAAGCCGGATATCCCACCTCTGCTATGTAGGCGACAGCATCATAGGGGAAAACTGTAATCTGGGGGCTGGAACGCTTCTGGCGAACCTGAGGCTTGACGAGCAGCCTGTGAAGGTTGAGATTAAAGGGGTTAAAGTCAGCTCAGGCCTCAGAAAGTTCGGTGCAGTCCTAGGCGACGGAGTTAAAACGGCTGTGAACGTGAGCATAATGCCCGGGGTGAAGGTGGGGCCCAGAAGCCTGATAGGACCTGTTCTCACGGTTTCCAGAGACATACCGGCCGACACGCTGGTGGCTGGAATGCAGAGGCTGGATTTCAAGCCTGTTAAGGGGTGAAGTGAGGGCTGTTAACGCCTATGCTGGGTCTCACGGGCAAGCCTAACGTGGGTAAAAGCACTTTTTTCGCTGCCGCAACCCTCGCCATGGTTCCCATAGCCAACTACCCTTTCACAACCACCAATGCCAACCTAGGCGTAACCTATGCAACCCTCGAGTGCGTATGCCGTGAGTTCGGTGTTGAAGACCAGCCGGTGGGTTCAGCCTGCACGGGGGGCATACGCTTCGTGCCCGTTAAGCTGGTGGACTGCCCGGGGCTTGTTCCAGGGGCATGGCAGGGGAGAGGGCTTGGAAACCAGTTCCTAGACGAGGTTAGAAGGGCTGACGCTCTCATGCTGGTGGTCGACGCCTCCGGCTCAACGGACGCTGAAGGAAGACCGGTAAAGCCTGGAAGCTTCGACCCTCTAGAAGACATCAAATTTCTCGACGAAGAATTCGACATGTGGTTCTACCAGGTTTTAAGGAAGGACTGGGATAGAATCGCTAGGAGGGCTGAAATGCTCAGGGAGCCCCTGCCCTCACTGCTGGCTGAAAAGCTAAGCGGACTCCAAGTGGAGAAGCCATCTATAGTTAAGGCTTTAGAAGAGGCGGATCTGGCTTCTAAGAAGCCCAGCCTGTGGGGTGAAAAAGAGCTTCAAGCCTTCGCTGGCAGGGTTAGAAGACTTGCCAAACCGCTTCTGATAGTGGCGAACAAGGTAGACCTAGAGCCAGCTGAAGACAACTTGGAAAGGCTTAAAACTTCAGGATACCCGGTTGTTGCCTGCTGCGCCGAGGCTGAACTGGCCCTCAGAAAGGCCGGCGAAAAAGGGCTGATAGACTACAAGCCTGGAAGCTCAGACTTCAAAATCCTCAAGCCCGAAAGCCTCACGCAGAAGCAGCAGCAGGCTTTGAACCTGGTGAGGGAGAAGGTTTTAAGCCGCCATGGTTCAACAGGCGTTCAGAAGGCTGTGAACACGGCGATTTTCAGCCTCCTACGCCGCATAGCCGTCTTCCCCGTGGAGGATGTGGAAAAGCTTACCGACCATGAGGGGAGGGTTCTCCCAGACTGCTATCTTGTTCCTGACGGAACCACAGCCAGACAGCTGGCAGCCCTAATCCACAGCGAGCTTGCGGAAGGCTTCATACATGCGGTTGAAGCACGCTCCAAGCGGAGGCTTGGCGAAAACTACCAACTCCGCCACCGTGACGTTATAAAAATTGTTTCATCAAAGGCTAGAGTTTAGCTTTCATCCTCACATTTATACTTAAGGGTTTTAAACGGTTGCGGTTGCCTTCTATCTTGGGTTTGGAGGGTTGAAAATGGTTAAAGTTCTCGTTTCGGACAGGCTTGGTGAGGAGGGGCTGAAGCTTCTGAGGCAGGAAGGCTTCGACGTGGATGTGAAGCTTAACCTTAGCCCCGAGCAGCTTAAGGAGGCTGTCAAAGAATGCGACGCCCTACTGGTTCGAAGCAAAACCAAGGTGACCAGGGAAATCCTTGAAGCTGCCTCCAACCTTAAACTTGTGGTTAGAGCCGGGGTTGGACTGGATAACGTAGACCTGAAGGCTGCTGGAGAGTTAGGAGTTAAAGTTGAAAACACGCCTGAAGCTGTCTCCTTCGCCGTAGCCGAGCTTACCGTCGCCCTCATGCTGGCTGTTGCAAGGAGGCTTCCGGAAGCCGACCGCATGGTTAAGAGTGGAGGGTGGAGCAAGGAGAAGTTTGTAGGGCTGGAACTCAGAGGTAAAACCCTCGGCATCATAGGGCTTGGCAGAATAGGCTGCCTGGTAGCCAAGACATGCCGTGCCATGGATATGAGGGTAATCTTCTACGACGTCGTCGACAGAAGCGAGTATGCGCAGATGTACAGCTGCGAGCCCGTTGTCTCCCTGGAGAGGCTTCTCTCCGAAGCCGACATCGTAAGCATCCACGTGCCTTTAACGCCTGAAACCCGTCACATGATAGGTGAAAAAGAGATAGCCCTCATGAAGCCTGGAGCCATCCTCATAAACACTTCCAGAGGAGCCATAGTAGACGAGCGGGCGCTGCTGGCAGCCCTTAAATCGGGAAGACTTGGAGGAGCAGGCCTAGACGTCTACGAGGAGGAGCCTCCGAGGAACATGGAGCTTCTCTCCCTGCCAAACGTCGTCTGCACCCCCCACATCGGAGCGCAAACCTCGGAAGCCCAGAAGCTTGCCTCCATAACCGCAGCCAGAAAGGTGATAGAATTCTTCAAGCAGGCTTAAAGTCCACAATTTTTTTAAGCTTCCACTTCTTTAACCCTTTAAGCCTTTCAAGGATTTGGTGTTAGACTGATGCCTGGAGCCTACGCTTATCTTTCACAGCTTTGGAGGAGCGCCGGCAGAAACCCCGATTTGAAAGAGTCTTTAAGGCAGAAGCTTATCCGCTGGCGTAGGGGTCCAGCCATAGCCAGGGTTGAAAGGCCTACGAGGCTTCCAAGAGCCAGAGCCCTAGGCTGGAGAGCCAAGCAGGGCTACGTGGTCGTGAGGGTTAGAGTTCCCAGAGGAGGCTTCAAACGTAGACGTCCGAGGGCAGGACGCCGCCCCAAACGTATGGGTGTAAAAAAGGTTACCGGGGCGAAAAGCATAAGGCAGATAGCTGAGGAAAGGGTTGCCAAGAAGTTTCCGAACCTTGAAGTTCTGAACAGCTACGAGGTGGCTGCCGACGGACGCTACCGATGGTTCGAAGTAATCTTGGCAGACCCCCACCATCCAGCCATCAGAAACGACCCTAAAATAAACTGGATATGCGGAAAAAACCGTGGGAAAACAGTAGTCCACGTCCAAGTTTAGGCTTCTTCAAGTCCTTTAGGCCACTGGAGGCTTCTGGGCATCCTGTATTCTTTGAATCTTCTTTTTACCGGTTCAGGCCAGCTTTCAGGGTTGAAGCCGTGGGTTGCCAGGAAGGCTGCCACCCACCTGGTTACTCCAAGACCTGTGCACCCGGTCCAGAGCGGCCTGTTTCTCGCCTCCCTGATGCTGAAGCTTTTCACGAACTTGTCCTTGTGGACGAAGCATCCGGCTATTTCAAGCCATTCAGCCCTGTCTCTTTCACCACGGTAGGGCAGGTAGATTTCCAGGTCGTAGGCGGCTACGTTCCGGCTTTCAGATATGTCGCCTACTTCGCCTCCACGCATGTAGAAGGGTAAGGCTGCTACAACCCTCCACTCCATCTCCAAAAGCTTGTCCGCCACCCTCACGATTTCATCTCTAACCTGGTCTCGAATCTCCACCACCTGGTCCGGGCTTCCGAAATATACGAGTTCGACTCTTCGAAACTCTTGAACGCGTACCAGGCCTTCAACGCCTCCCCCCTCCCACCGGTATGTCCAGCCAGCTCTGTCATAGAACTTGTAGGGCAGGTCCTCCAGCCTCAAGGTTTCATGGCTGAAAAGGTTCCAGAAGGGTTCACACTGGGCTGGAGCCAGCACGTAGTCAGGCTCCTTTAAGGCCTCCCTCAGAAGCTCTCTTCTAACAGTTCCGGTAACCCTTAAAGCCTGCTTGAACCGTGAGAAGGCTTCAGGGTCCCTGGGTGGAGGGCAAACATAGTACATGCCTTCAGGGATTTCTTCCAGGTAGCCCGGCATCCTCCGCATAACCTCCAGCGGGATAAGCTTCGGAAGCAGGAAAGGCTGGAACCCAAGCTTCTCGGCAACTTCCTCCACGAGGATTTGCTCGACAGCCTCCAGAAGCCTCACGTAGGGAGGAGTGTAAACCCACTGGCCGCGGCCTGGGAACTCTTTAACCCATCCGAGCTTAACAGCCTCTCTTGCAGGGTCTCCCCGGAACTTCACTGGGCGCTGGGGGCCCTGCATGACCACTGGGTGAACTTCAACGGACTGCGGCTTTTCAGCTTCCTCAGCCAGCTTCAGGACAAGCCCTAAAAGCCTGTCCACAGCGTTGCGTCTAAGCTCAGCTTCA
>Ga0190363_1000890_pt1 | contig 17852 bp, 22 predicted proteins | sample 48721867_MG_FD_161272 | JGI IMG/M metagenome (GOLD analysis project Ga0190363, IMG submission 161272) | Hydrothermal vent microbial mat bacterial communities from Southern Trench, Guaymas Basin, Mexico - 4872-18-6-7_MG | ecosystem: Environmental > Aquatic > Marine > Hydrothermal vents >... | reverse complement strand
AAAGTTTTAGACGCGAGTTAAAACCAGAAACTGATCTATTGTATCTTGCAGATAATTCGGGAGAGACATTCTTTGATAAGATATTGTTAGAAGAACTAAGGAAGTTTAAAGCTAGGATTGTATATGTGGTTAAAGGTGGGCCAATTCTTAATGACGCGACAATTGATGATGCAAAAATAGCCGAAATCGATAGGGTTGCTGACATTATTTCCACTGGAACGGACTGTGCGGGAATAATTTTCGATGAGTGCTCAGAGGAGTTCCTCGAAGCTTTCAAAAAAAGTAGTATTGTGATCAGCAAAGGACAGGGAAATTATGAGTCGCTTAGTGAGGTTAAGGGTAAGAAGATTTTCTTTCTTCTGAAGGTGAAATGCCCTATCGTAGGTGAAAAAATCGGTGCAACGGTTGGATCTATGGTGCTTAAAGCAGTTTCTTCTTAACTTTTAAAGCTGTAAACCCTGCTTCCCTGTAATAGCCTTTTCTTGGAAGTTCAAATTAAAAATCTAGCAATTTTGTAAATAGAATTATGCCTCCGTTATCCGTTAAGACTTTTAATGTTTCTGCGAAAATATTGAGAATTTGAAAACAAACAATTTTTCTAACATTTTTAGATTTTCTTAATTTCTTTCTAACCTTTTTAGGATAATTTCCATATGTCCCTAACGTATATCTAAAATTAGGGTAACCTAAAAATTTGCAGCAAGAACGGGTAAAAAGATAGTGAAGGACTGTTCTATTTTTTATTAACATGATTCATGCTCCCTACTGTGTCACTTTATAGAAACCCTTAAATTATCATAGGCAGGCGAAAGTTAAGCTGTGAAAGGTGTAAGAATTGGGTTCGCAGGAACTTTTGGAATTGTTGAATAAGGCGATAGCGAGGGAACTGCAAGTTTCAATACAGTATATGTGGCAGCACGTCCAATGGAAAGGCGTTAAAGGTTTCGCCGTGCAAGAAGAGTTGAAGAAAATAGCAGTAACAGAAATGAAGCATGCTGAGGCAATAGCAGAAAGACTTGTCTATCTGGGCGGAAAGCCAACCACAAAGCCTGAACCAATTTTTGTCGGCGAAACACTAAAAGAAATGATTGAAAGAGACAAAATGGACGAAGAAAACGCCATAACGCTTTACAAGCAGATTATTCAAGCTGCAAACAATGAAGGAGACATAACCACAGCTAGTCTGTTTAGAAGCATACTGAGTGATGAAGAAGAGCATCATGATTTCTTCACAAGCCTTCTTGAAGAGCCGTAGGTGTTAAAAGAAATGACCGAGCTTAAACAAGTTTATAGATGTAATGTTTGCGGAAACATAGTCGAGGTTCTACATACTGGTGTTGGAACACTTGTGTGTTGTGGTCAGCCTATGGAATTGCTAACTGAAAAAACAGAAGATGTAGGTCTTGAAAAGCATATTCCAGTTATAGAGAAGACTGAAAATGGCTATTTGGTTAAGGTTGGCAGCGTTCCGCATCCTATGGAAGAAAACCACTATATCGAATGGATAGAGCTCATCGCCGATCGGAAATACTGCAGAAAATTCCTAAAGCCAGGCGAAAAACCAGAAGCATACTTCGAGATTGAAGCAGAGACTGTTTCGGCGAGGGAATACTGTAATATCCACGGACTTTGGAAGTCTAAGTAAATGGAAACTCTAACTTCATCTCCAATTTTTACATATTGCTATTTTCAAAGCGGTTGGTGAATGAGTGGTTAAAAAATTAACCAAGAGTGGTATGACTCTCTATGTTTGTGAGGAATGTGGACTGAAATATAGAGATAACGAAACAGCTATGAAATGTGAAGAATGTTGCCGAGAGCACGGTGCATGTAACCTAGAAATTATCAAGCACACCGTGGAATTTGAAGATGGTCAAGAATGAAGAAAAAGGTCCTATTTATTTGCACGCACAACTCAGCCCGCTCGCAGATGGCTGAAGCTTTTCTGAATAAACTATACGGAGATAAATACGAAGCTTATAGTGCGGGGTAGAGCCGAGAGAAATTAATCCCTATGTTGTTAAGGCTATGGCTGAAATTGGCATAGATATTTCCAAACAGAGTTCTAAAAGCATAAAAGAGTTTTGGGGCCAAAATTTCGATTACGTGGTAACCGTTTGCGATAATGCAAAGGAAAACTGCCCATTCTTTCCAGGAGAAAAAATAATTCATAAAAACTTTGAAGACCCTTCAGAATTTAGAGGTTCAGAAGAAGAGATTATGAAGAAAGTTAGACAAGTTAGGGACGAAATTAAAGAATGGATACGGAAAACATTTGAAAAACTAAGCCGCGGGTAATACCAAGTCTTATATTCTTTATCCCAACATAAGGTGAGTTGGTGATTAGTTGGCTAAAAATGAGGAAATACTTGAAGAATTGAGGCAGATAAGAAAGCTTTTGGAGCCTAAGCCCGCTCCTCCGCCTACGCCTCCAAAAGGTTTGTGGGCTGAATTTATAGACTTTATCTCGAAGTATAAGGTTATGGGAATGGCCGTCGCTTTTATTCTAGGCTTATATCTCGGTGCTTTAGTTCAAGCTTTGGTAAACGATTTGATAATGCCAATAGTAGAATTGGCAACTCCTGGAGTAGCATGGGAAACTATAGAAGTTGGACCCTTTCGCATCGGCCACTTCATAGGAACAGTTATCACATTTCTAATCGTAGCGTTCGTAATCTTTCTCATTGTAAAAATGACTAGAAAGTGGGGCATAGAATAGCAATTTCCTCTCCCTATTTTTCAGCCATTGACATGTTTATTTGGCTGTATTGAAATGTTTCTTAAAAACTAACCATGTATCTTCCGGTTTTTCAAGCATATATACGCCTTTCTAAGAATGTATTCGGTTGCTACCTTCTTTGGGCTTCCGCAAACCCCAACTATCATGTTCATTCATCAACTTAATATTTGACGTTTTGAAACAACAAAACTTGCTGAAAAGACAAGTAAAGTTCTCAAATAACTTCACAACATTACATTAAGAATAGGCTTATATTATGATACGAACAATCATAAAGTTCGAGTAGGATGAAAATATGCTGAAAGTTCTCGTAATTTATTATAGCCGTACTGGAAATACTGAAAGAATGGCTAAGGCGGTGGCAGAAGGTATCCGAAAGGTTGAAGGCGTAGAAGTAGACGTGAATTATCATGTTGACGCCGTTGAACTTGCCAACTACGATGCAATAATTGTTGGGACACCAACCTATCACCATGATACTGTATTGGGAATGAAGGATCTCTTTGAAAATGCCGCTGTGAAAGGCGTTAATTTGAAGGGGAAAATCGGCGCCACGTTTGGTTCATATGGCTGGAGTGGAGAAGGCCCAAAGCTAATTCTTGAAATAATGGAGAACAAGTTTGAAATGCACGTGATTAAGCCTCCACTACTCGTTAAATATGCTCCTGACCAAGCTGCTCTCGAAAAATGTAGAGAGTTCGGAAAAATGATTGCAGAAAGAGTTTTACAAAAAGAGTAAGGTGAAAGAATTTGAGTTTAGAAGAAGAGCTGATAAGGTTCCTTAAAGAACAAATCGAGATAGAAAACAAAATAGTTGATTCATTGAACAAGTCTTTGGATGACATCAAGAATCCTTCAGTTAGGGGAGTTTTGAAGGGAATATCGCTAGACTCTGTTAAGCACGCGGAAATGTATGCCTCAGCCATAAAACTACTAACAGAGATAGGGCTGGCGCTCAAAGAAGAACACCTAGATGAACAAAGAAGGCTCGTTGAAGAGCACATTGAAATGGAGGCTAGGCTAATTAAAAGAATAAGCGAGAAACTTCCAACAATAGAAAATGAGAAAGTTAGGCTTCTGTTGGAAGCAATACTAACAGACGAGCGTAGGCACCACAAACTACTAAATGAAGTGTTAAAGATTCTGGTTCGAGGGGAAACTATAACCGAAGCTGACTGGTGGGATCTCCTATGGAAAAATGTGCCGTTTCACGGCGCCCCAGGCGGATAAAATATGAAGCTTATTGTAGACGTTAGAACCCGAGAGGAATACGTCAAAAACCACATTAAGGGAGCAATAAACATTCCACTTTACGATATAGAGTTTTACACCGATTTTCTGAAGGATAAAGAAATTCTTCTCTATTGTGACAGTGAGAAAAGGTTTAAGGCTGCAGCTGAGAAACTTAGGGATAAGGGAATAAACGCCAAAGTTCTGTCCTCAGAAGAACTGAAAAATTATGAATGGGAAAGAAAGAGCATAATCTGCGCAGTTAACTACGTCGAAGTCAAACCTGGCCTCGAAGAATTATTCGAGCAAGCAGCCAAAGAACTATGCAGCAAAACCATACGAATGGAAGGCTTTCTAGGCTCAAAGATACTCAAGATTTCCGGAATGTCATGCATAGGAAGCGGCTTACCTGAAGACTGCACAGAAATCGAATTTAAGCCCACAAAATACATTTTAATGACTTTTTGGGAAAGCAAGGAGGCGCATGAGAAATCGCATAAGCATCCAATATTTGTTGAAGCCTTTAAGGAAATGCCCCAATACCTTGCGAAAATGCCCTACGAAGAATTCTATGAAATTATAAAGTAAGCCTTAAACGCCTAATCGTAAACATTCGGTGATGTGCACAATATGCCTAGAGTAGATGAGGCTAGAAAGGGCTACTGGAAGAAAGATTACGATAAAGTCGCGAAGGCGCATGAGAAAAAGCGTATCGAGGAAGAGCCTTGGCATGATGTTGCACGCGGCCGCTACATAAGAGACATAATCTATGGTGCAAGCGATGGAATAGTCACGACATTCGCTGTAGTTGCAGGCGCGGCTGGAGCTTCTCTTTCCTCCGCAATAATCCTCATTCTTGGCTTTGCAAATTTACTGGCGGACGGCTTTTCTATGGCAGCTGGAAACTATCTTGGAATTAAATCTGAAATCGAGTACTTCCAAAAGGAAAGAGAAAGGGAGAGCTGGGAGATTGAGCACATTCCAGACGCAGAGAAGGAGGAGATTAGGCAGATTTTCAGAAAGAAGGGGCTGGCGGCGCATTTAGCCGACAAACTTGCGGAGATAATAAGCTCCGATAAGCATGTTTGGGTTGATTTCATGATGACCGAAGAGCTTGGAATAATTCTGAGCGAGAACCTTTCACCTTGGAAAAATGCCCTCGCAACTTTTTTCGCCTTCCTAACAGCCGGATTCATGCCCTTACTCTTCTTCATCTTCTCATACATAATTAGCCTTGCAAACCCGTTTATTCTCTCAGCCATTACCACAATGCTCAGCCTATTCGTTGTCGGTGCTTTAAGAACTCTGATTACTGGGAGAAATTGGATAAAGAGCGGATTTGAAATGCTAATTGTTGGCGGCGCAGCAGCCACAGTTGCCTATCTTGCTGGTTTTTTGCTCAGAGCCATGGTCGGCTACACTTAGCTTGACTAGTTATTCTATGCTTATGACCTCTACTGGACATGATTCCCTGGCGCTTTCAACACATGAAGCCAATTCTCCTTCGATTTCCCCTTTATCTGGGGCCATCTTTCTGATATTTCTCGACTATGCTTGATTTTCCCTCATCAGCCAGCTTGAATACTTCTGGGCATACCGCTTCACATGCTCCGCATCCTATACAATTTTCCCTGTCTATGGTTACCTTCATACGTTTTCATCTCGGAACTCTTAAATATGACATATGTCATATTTAAACCTCGCCCCAAAGGGAACAAAATGAATAAACATAAAGCGCACTCAAATCACATGGCACATTCTGAACATAAAAAACCTGTAGGGCAAGGCAACCACACTGGCCATGCCCACCACATAATGGAATTCAAAAGGAAACTTCTGGTCTCCCTAATACTAACTGTTCCAATTCTGCTTTTGTCTGAAATGATTCAGGAATGGTTTGGCTTCAGCATAAAACTGCCCTTCCAGAAGGAGATTCTGTTCATATTAGCCTTAATTGTCTACGTTTACGGCGGTTTTCCTTTCTTGAAAGGTCTGGTTGAGGAGATTAGGAAGCGGCAGCCTGGGATGATGACGCTTATAGGAACCGCCATTTCAGTTGCCTTCTTCTATTCGGCTGGAACAGTCTTCATTATAAGTGGAAAGGGCTTCTTCTGGGAGCTAGCAACCCTAATAGATGTTATGCTTCTAGGCCATTGGATAGAAGCCAAAAGCGTTCTAGGCGCGTCAAGAGCCCTAGAAGAACTCGTCAAAATAATGCCTACAATAGCCCACCTAATAAAGAACGGAAAAATCATAGATGTGCCAGTCTCAGAATTGAAGGTTAACGACATAGTTCTTGTTAGGCCGGGTGAAAAAATTCCCTCAGACGGCATAGTAATCGAAGGAGAATCCTTTGTTAACGAAGCTTTACTAACTGGAGAGTCTAAGCCTATCCATAAAGAGAAAGGCGATGAGGTTATTGGCGGTGCAATAAACGGCGAAGGAATGCTGAAAGTGAAGATTGAGCGCACAGGCGAAGAGACCTATCTATCGCAAGTTATTAAGCTTGTTAGGCAAGCTCAAGAAAGCAAGTCGAGAACGCAAGACTTGGCGAATAAGGCTGCCGCTATGCTCTTTTATGCGGCTCTCCTAGTCGGCATAATAACATACCTTGTATGGTTCTCCTTCGTAGGTCCAGACTTCGCCCTTGAAAGAACAGTAACCGTGCTAGTAATCGCTTGTCCGCATGCCCTAGGCTTGGCTATTCCATTGGTCGTTGCGCTTTCAACCTCGATAACAGCGAAAAGCGGGATTCTCATAAGGGACAGAACGGCCTTCGAAGCTGTAAAGGACATAAACGCGATAGTTTTTGACAAGACGGGCACATTAACTCTAGGAGACTTCGGCGTGAGCGATGTGATCGCCTTTATCCCGGAAAAGGAGCTTCTAAGCTTAACAGCAAGCGTTGAATTAAATTCTGAACATATAATTGCAAAAGCAATAGTCGACTATGCCAAAGAAAAGGGAGTAAAAATACCAAATGCTGAAGATTTTAAGGCTTTACCCGGAAGAGGAGCATACGGAAAGGTAAATGAAAAAGAAGTCTATGTTGGAAGTCCCAATCTGCTAAAAGAAATGAAGATAGAACTAGACGATCCGAAAATCAAAGAGCTTCAAAGTCAAGGAAAAACCGTAGTTTTCACAATCGTTGACGGAAAACTTGCCGGCGCATTCGCCCTATCAGACAGAATAAGAAAAGAATCTTATGAGGCTGTTAGAAAACTTAAGGAACTAGGCATTAAGGTTTTCATGCTTACTGGTGATTCAGAAGAAGTTGCTCAATGGGTTGCCGGAGAACTCGGTATAGACGATTATTTCGCGCAAGTTCTTCCAGACAAGAAAGCTGAGAAAATAAAGCTTTTGAAAGAGAAGGGCTTCAAGGTTGAGATGGTTGGCGATGGAATAAATGATGCTCCCGCCCTCGTCACGGCGGACGTTGGAATAGCCATAGGCGCCGGAACAGACGTCGCCATAGAAAGCGCCGATATAATTCTCGTCAGAAATGACCCAAGAGACGTCGTGAAACTCATGGACCTTTCAAGGAAAACATATGCAAAGATGGTTCAGAACCTCTGGTGGGCAGCAGGCTACAACATAGTCACCATACCATTAGCGGCTGGAGTCCTACACAGCTACGGCATTATCCTTCCGCCAGCAATTGGCGCCCTAATCATGTCACTGAGCACAGTAATAGTTGCATTCAACAGCCAAACCTTAAGAAAGTATGAACCGAAAAGTGTAGAATTTAAAGAGAAAAAGTACATTACCGTAGATCCTGTCTGCGGAATGAAGATTTCACCTGAAGAAGCCTACGGCAAAGTTGAACATGAAGGATACATAATCTACTTCTGCTCGAAGCACTGCCAAGAAGAATTCAAGAAAAAGCCACAGAAATACATGCCAAAAATAGAAAAGAAAGGAGAAGCAAAGCACAGGCATCATCATTAAATTTCATTTAGTCCAAAACTGCATAATTAACTTATTTAGATGTTAGTCGATACGGGGCTAATACGGTTAAGGGGAAGATTTCCCTTTCTTTTCTCTTAGTTTTTCGCCGTTTGGTGTCCGGCATGAGCTTTTCTAGTGTTTCTGAGTCCTTAGTTAGCATGGCTGTTGCTGCGAGAAAATCTGCAACCAGCTTACGTATTTCATTTAGCATTATCGCCGTTTTAAATCCTTTTTCCGTTAAAGTATAGGTTTTCGGCTGTTTCCTTGCAAATACAAGCTTTTTCCGTCTTAACCTTCTTATATACTTATATGTTCTTCTAAGCGAAATGCCTGTTTTCTCTGCAAGTTTTCTGGTTGGAATTCCCTCAGCCGGAATGTTCTCGTAAACTCTCCTTTCTGTAAGAGAAAATTCCAGTTTGCTTGGGTCTCTCCTTGTCTTAAAGTAGAAAATGTAATCTCTTTCCTTCGGCGCATAAATTAGTCCCGACTTTTGTAGTCTTTGAAGAACTCGTGCAACGCTTTTTGCTGGAATGAACCGCTTCAGTTCCTCATAAGTCCTAGATTTTTCTATGAGTATGCTGATGGCTATTTCCTCATAGCATTCAGAATGCGTCGGGAAGATTTCAGCGATTTCATGGAAGTCTTTAATTAACTCGTTAATCTTGAAGCCGAAAATTGTTGCATAGTATCTGTTGTTTTCTCGCCCGACTAATCCAACGTCTATTAGTGGTGCAAGATACTCTCTTGCTATTGTCTCTTGACTATGATGATAGCCATGCTTCTTTAATTCTTGCTGAACGCTAGGTAATGAAAGCTCCCTCTTTGAGAGCATTTCAAGTATCTGTAGCCTTCGCTTATTTTTTAGCGTATTAAGCAGATTAATCATATAGTTTGAAGTCTTCATAATTTCATGCAGTCTTCTAAATTCCCTTTTTATTTTCCAGAGTCTGCACTTTGTTGCACATGTTATTGGCGTCAGAATAGTGCATTTTCCGCATTCTCGTTCTATTTCTTCTATGATTTGTGCTGGACTTGCGGGCTTTTCTACCCCTTTTGTGTGGTCTGTTTTAGGTTGGGTTTTTATCATGCCGGACACCTTTGACGTATGTCATAAGGTTTGGCCTTGCATTTCAGTAGGTAAAGGAGGGAAGAAGGGAGAGATGCGCGAGTTAGCTTCATTGGCCTCCATTACTTTATGACATACGTCATATTATATGACATACGTCATACTTATATACCTTTCCCCACTACACTACAACGGTGAAACTTTGATAATACCATGCGAAATAGCAGTAAAATCAGTCATACCATCGATAAAAGCGGCAATAGCAAAAGAACTTGTCGAAAAATACGGCCTAAAACAAAGCCAAGCAGCAGAACTTCTAGGCATATCCCAATCAGCCGTAAGCAAATACACAAGACATGTTAGAGGGAGAATGATAAAAATAGAAAATGTAGAAGAGATAAAACCCCTGATAAATGAAATGGTAAGCATACTCATCGAGAGAAAGCAGAAAAGAATAGAATTCCTACAGATCTTCTGTCAAACATGCCTACTTATCCGAAAAACAGGGTTAATGTGCGAATTCTGCCGAAAAACAGAGCCCAAAATAACCACTGAAGAATGCAAATTCTGCCTATCCCAAGACTGCTTTTACAGCAAGACACTATTTAAGTCCGACACAGCAAATTCCAAGAGGTGAATACCTTGTCAGCCTATGACGAAAAGGCAGTTCTCGACATCCTAGAGAAAGTGAGCAAAAGTGTCGTAAACATAAGCACAATAAAACTTGTGCAAAGCATATTTTATCGAGCTGTTCCAGTAAAGGGAATGGGTTCTGGAACCATAATAGACCCTAAAGGGTATATCCTAACAAACAATCATGTCATAAAGGGAGCAAGAAAGATAGCGGTAACTTTGTGGAACGGCGAGGTTCTGGAAGGAAAACTTGTAGGTGCATGTAACATACACGACATAGCAGTAGTAAAAGTCGACAAGGAAAACCTACCAGCCGCCGAACTTGGAGATTCAGACAAGCTGAGAGTCGGCCAAAGAGTGTACGCCATCGGAAACCCATTCGGCTTAGCCGGCGGCCCAACAATAACTTCAGGCGTAATAAGCGCAGTAAACAGAACAATAGAATCTAGAGGAGGCCTACTCGAAAATCTAGTTCAGACAGATGCCGCAATTAATCCTGGAAACAGCGGCGGCCCACTTGTAGACCTCGAAGGAAAGGTTATGGCAATAAATACTGCCATAATTCCCTTCGCCCACGGAATAGGATTTGCAATTCCAATAAATACCGCCAAGAAATGTTCAACCGAAATAATTCAAAACAGAATAGTTGAAAGGCCATGGATCGGAATAGTAGGGTTAACCATAACTCCTGAAATTTCACGCTACTACGATTTGCCCGTAGAACGCGGGGTTCTAGTAACCAAGGTTCTTGAGGGGAGCCCGGCTGAGCAAGCGGGAATGATGACTGGAGATATAATTCTGAGAGTAAATGGGACACTAATCTATCGTATTAAAGACTTACTTAGAGAAATTCACAAAAGGAGAGTTGGAGAAAAAATAACCGTGATAGCCATTAGAAGAGAAACACAGAGAAAATTCGAACTAGTTTTGAGCAAAATGCCATAGGTGAAGCAAAGTGACAGAAACCATTCTAGAAATAGATGCGGAAAATTGGGAAAAACAAGTTTTAGAGTCCGACATGCTAATAATGGTTGATTTTTGGCATGAAAAATGCCCATGGTGCCTAAAACTTAACCCGATACTTGATGAAGTTGCACATGAATATCGCGGGAAAATAAAATTTGTTAAAGTAAATGTTCTGAAGACTCAGGAGAATCGTAAACTCGCCTTAGAATATGGAGTTATGAGCACGCCGACTCTCATGCTTTTTCATGAAGGGAAGCCTATCGGCCAAGTTATAGGCTTCATATCAAAAGAGAAATTAAGAAAAGTGTTGAATGATATGCTTAAGAGGATAGAAACCCACAAAACTTCTAAATAAACTGCGTGGAAGTGAAGATTCATGAAAAAAGTGTTAATCTTGATTGAAAACGGGTTTGAAGATTCGGAGTTTCTATATCCATACTATCGGTTTCAGGAAGAAGGCTTCAAAGTGGATGTGGTAGGACCGAAGGCAAATGAAACCTATGTTGGGAAGTATGGTGTTCCGATGAAATCTAATCTTTCTCCGGCAGAAGTAAACGTTGATGACTATGAAGCAGTTATAATCCCTGGCGGAAAGGCTCCGGATAGAATGCGAATAAACGAGGGATTAGTTAGAATAGTCAAAGAAGCCTACGAGAAGGGTAAGGTGATAGCTGCGATATGCCATGGACCACAAATGCTAATAGAGGCAGACATACTTCGTGGAAAAAAGGCTACCTGCTGGAAATCCGTCGCAACTGACCTCAAAAATGCAGGAGCAACCTTCATAGATGCACCGGTCATTGTTGACGGAAACATTGTAACGTCAAGGTTTCCCGCCGACTTGCCAAAATTCTGCCAAGAAACAATAAGACTTCTGAAAAAAGGTGGATAAGTTCGGGCTTCCTCTTTTATTCTGTTGTTAATGGAACCATAGTATATTTAACTTGTTGAATTCCCCTCATTGCTCGAACTCTACTTATAAAATCTAAAACCTCCTCGGCTTCTCCCTCGGTGACGAATACTTCTAGGCAGTATACTTGATCGATGTGGATGTGCATATTGGCTGACACTATTGAATCATACTCATGTCTAAGTCGCATTAATCTTTCATCCACATCGTGCTTCTCATGCCTAGAAATGACAGTTACTGTGGCTGTTACCTTTCCCTTCTTAAGCCTGCTTAATTCAAATTCAGCGAGTAAATCCCTTACAGCATCCCTAATAGCCTCTGAACGGCTAGAATATCCCCTCTCCTTAATGAATTCGTCCAGTTTTCTTAACAAGTTGCTGGTTAGGGAAATGCTTACTATGGGCATACTAAACCCTATAATAAATTCTGCAAGATTATTAATAAATATTATTAAAAATAGGCTAAAATTTAGCACTAAGTTAATAAAAGGTGCCGCCAAAATACCTCTAGAAATGTCCAGTACAGAAAGAAAAATCGGATGCATCGAATGCGAAGACAGAGGGGAAACATTAGGGATTCATTCTTCCATCTGGGAGGATAAAAGAATAAAAATAATAGCAATCTCGTCGGTTCTTTTCATTTCAGGTTTATTTTTCAAATTCATTTTGGGGCTGCCCGTTTTATCTATTGTTTTTCTTTTGGCAACCTTTGCATTTTCAGGATATAGAATCGTGAAAGAGGGGCTTTACGCGCTCATATTTCAAAGGAAAGTAACAATAAATTTTCTTGTGTCCTTGGCAGCCGTTGGAAGCTTTCTAATAGGGCATTTGGAGGAAGGGGCCGCAGTAATATTTCTATTTTACATAGCGGAATTCTTAGAGTCTTACTCAAGTGAGAAAGCCAGAAGGTCTATTGCTTCTTTGATGAAGCTTTTTCCAGAAGTCGCTACGGTCAAGAAGGACGGGAAAGAAGTTAGGGTTCCGGTAAGCCAAGTGAAAGTTAATGATGTAGTTGTCGTTAGACCCGGAGAAAAGATTCCCCTCGACGGCATAGTTATAGGTGGTGTATCAACCGTAAATCAGGCTCCAATAACTGGAGAATCATTACCTGTATTAAAAGAGGTTGGCGATGAAGTATATGCTGGGACGATCAATTATGAGGGCTATTTGGAGATTAGGGTTACAAAGGAATCGGGCGAAACTCTGCTTTCTAGAATTATTAAATTTGTTAGAGAAGCTCAGAAGAGGAAATCGCCTATCGAAAGATTCGTAGACAAATTTTCTAGGTATTACACTCCGCTGGTTATATCGCTTGCAATAGTTGTAGTAGCGATTCCCGTTTTAGTGCTGGGAGGTCTACTGAGCGAGTGGATTTATCGAGCATTAATCCTCCTTGTAGTTGCATGTCCATGCGCATTAGCCATCTCAACGCCAGTAGCTATGGTTTCGGCAATAACAAATGCCGCGAAAAACGGCGTACTAATTAAGGGCAGCAATTACATCGAAGAAATAAGCAGAGCGAGAGTTTTCGCCTTTGACAAGACAGGAACCTTAACTGAGGGGCGACTTGAAGTAAGCGATATAATACCCTTTGATTCGGAAAGGAAGAAGGTTTTAGCTTTAGCCGCCTCCATCGAAGCTTTCTCTGAGCATCCGATTGCAAAGGCAATAATTGAAAAAAGCAAGCAAGAAGGAGTTAAATTATTGTCTGTCAGCAAATTTAGGGCTTTTCCAGGAGAAGGCGCAACCGGAGAAATTGACGGTGAAAAATTCTATGTAGGCAACACGAGAATGTTCAAGAAGCTTGGCGTGACTCCTTCAAGTAATCAGATCGAGAAAATCGAGAGTGAGGGGAAAACGGTAATCATCGTTGGAAACGAAAGAAAAATTTTGGGATTAATTGCTGTTAGAGATAAGATTAGGAGTTCTGTGGCCGAAGCTCTTGCCAAACTTAAAAATAAGGGAATAAAAGTTGTGATGCTGACTGGCGACAATAAGGGAACAGCAGAAGCTGTTTCAAGAGAGCTTGACGTCGACGAATTTTATGCAGAATTGCTTCCCGAGGAAAAAGTTCAAATTATCCAAGAATTGGCGAGTAGGTATGGCCATGTTGTAATGGTTGGCGACGGAGTTAATGATGCGCCTGCGTTAGCCGCCGCCAGTGTTGGTATCGCCATGGGAGTCATTGGAAGCGACATAGCGCTGGAAACAGCGGATGTCGCCTTAATGGAGGATGATCTCTCGAAGGTTCCCTACTTGGCAGAATTATGCGGGAAAACTCTTAAGATAGTGAAGGAGAATATTGCAGCGTCCATTTTAATCAAAGGTGCTTTTGCTGTTTTGGCGGTTCTTGGGCTTGTGAGTTTGTGGCTTGCAGTCGCTGTCGGCGATATGGGTTTGTCTTTAGCCGTGATTTTTAATGCTATACGTTTGTCTGGTGTTGAGGCTTAATTGATGCTTTTGGAAAAGTTTAAAAGTTTAAAAGTTTGTATGAAAAATATTTCATATGAAATATGTTTCAAATGTGGTGAACTATATGAAAAGAGGACTAAGCAAAACATGCCACGTATTCTTCTCAACTCTGGCAAATCCTACAAGACTAGCCATATTAGAGCTTCTACGCGAAAAACCGAGAAATGTCAGCGAAATAGCGAAAATCCTAGGCCAAGAGCAAAGCATGATTTCACATAATCTCCAAGCCCTAGTAAGATGCAGATTCGTCTTTTCAGAAAGAAAGGGAAAAGAACGCCTCTACTATTTGAATAAGGAAACTATGGAGCCGATATTTAAAACGTTCAATTATCACGCTGAAAAATACTGTCCAGCAAAAGGAAAGTGCCTAACAAGGAAGGGAATTCAGAAAAAGAAGAAGAAAGAAGCGTCAGCAACTGTCTATTTAACCCGTCTATAGGAGAGTTAGAAAATGGACTATTTAGATAGAAAGGAAAAACTGAAAGAGATAATTAAACAGCTACATGCGGGAGTAGACCCCCAAAAAATTAGGGAAAAATTTAAACAGGTTTTGGAGGGCGTAAGTCCATTAGAAATTTCTAAAATTGAACAAGAACTAATAGAAGAGGGAGTTCCAAGAGAAGAAATTCAAAGGCTATGCGAGGTTCATTTAGCCGTTTTCAGGGAACAACTGGAAAAACAGAAGTTAACCGTTCCGGCCGGGCATCCCATAAACATACTCATGGAAGAACATAAGGTCATGCTTCAACTTTCAGAAAGACTAGTTGATATTGCGAAGAAAATCAAGGGCAAAGACTATTTAACCGAAATTGGCAGTGAAATGGAACAGTTAAGGCATATAGCGGAAGAGTTTTCAGATTCAGAAAAGCACTACCTCCGTGAAGAAAACGTGCTTTTCCCATTTTTAGAAAAACATGGAATAACCGAGCCTCCAGCTATAATGTGGATGGAACACGACCAGATAAGGGAGAAAAAGAAGCAACTAAAAACCTTAACAGAAAAAATCAGCCCTGCAAACTTTCAAACATTTAAAGAAGAACTGGAAGAGATAGCTGCAGCCATGCAGAACCTTCTTTCAAGCCACTTTTACAAAGAAAACAACATACTATTTCCAACGGCACTTCGCGTGATAAGCAATGAAGAGTGGAGACAGATCAGAGAAGAATTTGATCATATCGGATACTGCTGTTTCACGCCTCCGCAAGCAACAATTAAATTGCAAATTGAAAAAGCGGAGAAAATAAAAGCAGAAGTAGAAGCTGCAGCTTTACCTGGAAAATTGGAGTTTGAAACCGGCACTTTATCAAGGGATGAAGTTGAGGCTATTCTAAATACCTTGCCAGTCGACATAACATTCGTCGATAAGGACGATGTGGTCAGATACTTCAATAAGGCTGAAGGAAGAATTTTCGTAAGAACAAAAGCCGTTATCGGAAGGAAAGTGCAGCAATGCCATCCGCAAAAAAGTATTCACGTAGTAAACAGAATTCTAAACGCCTTTAAAACTGGCAAAAAAGACGCCGCCGAATTCTGGATTCAAATGAACAATCGCCTGATTCACATAAGATACTTTGCTGTCAGAAACAAAAATGGAGAATACTTGGGAACTCTAGAAGTAACTCAAGACATAACCGATATCAAGAAAATTGAAGGAGAGAAGAGGCTGCTTGACTGGAAAGGCTAGTTTGGGAGAACATTAGAATGGCTAAAATCTTAATCTTCTATTACAGTAAAACCGGCAATACCGAAATGATGGCGAAGGCTATAGCTCAAGGGGCTAGAAAAGTTCAAGGAGTTGAAGTTAGACTCACAGAAAATGTTGAGCCCCACGACCTCGCCGAGTTCGACGCCATAATTTTCGGTATTCCAACCTACTACAATGATATGCCGCCCAAAGTGAAAAAGCTATTCGAAAAAATCGAAGAAAACAAAATCGATTTGAAGGGTAAAATCGGAGCGGTTTTCGGTTCTCATGGTTGGAGCGGAGAAGCCCCAAGGATTGCTGCTAAAATTATGAAGGAAAATTTTGGAATGGAGATAGCGGCATCTCCACTATTAATCGAGTATACGCCTGACAGTAAGGGACTAGAGCGATGCAAAGATTTTGGCAGAAAACTTGCTGAACTCGTCGCAAGACAATAGGCTAAGAAACTTTCGTATATCTTCCTTCTTTTTCCATAGCTTTCCGAACCTATCTTAAGCATTCTTCTTAGATTCTCGTTTGTCTCCAAATTAATCTTTCAGCTTTTCTAAGATTATTGCTGGACAAATCTTCTTAACGCCTTCTATTACGCCTATCTTTTCAGATATCAGCCTAGTTAATTCTCTTCCATCCCTAGTCCATATTTCCGTCATTATCATGTGGTCACCAGTGGAAGTTGCAACCCACTTTATCTCCTTAAACTCGCAAAGTTTCTGCGCAACTTCTAAAAGTCTCGTGGGATCTACGTCTACGCCGACTACGGCTATGGTTTTTATTCCAAGCTTAGAAGGTTCAATCTTTACCGTGAATTTCTTTATTATCCCTTTCCTTTGAAGTGCTTGAACTCTCTTCCTGACAGTTGACTCGCTTAGCCTCAATTTTTCAGCTATTTCCGTGAAAGGCATTCGACCGTCTTCTTCAAGCATTCTTAATATCTTCATATCAATTTCGTCTAGGCTTGACATTTTCATCAACCCGAAATTCGTACTAAATTATTTTATTTTCGATTAATTTTGTATGAAAAACATATAAAATAGGATGATATAAAACTTTCTGGTTCCTAGGATAGTATTGAAAGGCGTGAAAAATGGAAGAAGAAAAATTTGAAGAAAGAAAACCTTTTTTGAGGCTTGGGGAACCAGTTCCAGACTTCGAGGCAGTTACAACTCATGGAAAGATAAAGCTTTCAGACTTTAAGGGAAAATGGGTAGTTTTGTTCTCGCATCCAGCAGATTTCACGCCAGTGTGCACAACGGAATTTGTTGCATTCGCGAAAATACATGAGGAACTGGTGAAAAGGAATGTTCAGCTCATCGGCTTAAGCATTGACAGCGTTTACTCACATATAGCATGGGTCAGAAGAATAAAAGAGAAGCTCGGCGTAGAGATACCATTCCCAGTAATAGCTGACATAGACATGAAAGTAGCCAACCTCTTTGGCATGATCCATCTAGGAGAAAGTAGCACAGCCACAGTAAGATGCGTATTCGTCATAGACCCAGAAATGAAGCTCAGAGCAATGATATATTACCCATTGAATGATGGAAGAAACATGGATGAAATACTAAGGCTAATCGACGCTCTGCAAACAGCAGACAAGCATAAGGTTGCTTTACCCGCTAATTGGCGGCCAGGCAATCCAGTAATAGTTCCACCGCCACACACGCAAGAAGAAGCCGAAAAACGCCTACAAGAAGGCTACGAATGCATAGACTGGTTCCTATGCAAGAAAAATCTTTCACCATAACCTCTCTTTTTATTTCAGTGTTAGGTGAAATTTTGATGCAAAAGCTTTTACAGCCAAACTTAGGACACATGCATAATCGTTAATAACACGGAGCTGATGTTAAAATAAACAAAAAATGGGAGCGTACTGAAGTTATGACAAAGTGGGAACGCATAGTTTGTGGATACACATATGACCCAGAAGTTGGAGGCCAGAACACGGCATATCGCCTAAGACATCATTTGGAAAGTTGCCTGAAGATTGGATATGCCCAATCTGCGGGGCGCCGAAAGATCAATTCAAGAAAGTCAAATGATTTCATGTAATGTTGTACTTAATAGGAGAAGCAAAGTGTGAGTTATTTGGAATAGCTATTCCTTATAGAAGTGTGTTCCAGTTTTTCCTTCTAAGGCTTCAACAGCTTTATCTAGGCTTGTTATTATGGCTTTTTCGCCTCCAG
>Ga0190363_1000889_pt1 | contig 17857 bp, 31 predicted proteins | sample 48721867_MG_FD_161272 | JGI IMG/M metagenome (GOLD analysis project Ga0190363, IMG submission 161272) | Hydrothermal vent microbial mat bacterial communities from Southern Trench, Guaymas Basin, Mexico - 4872-18-6-7_MG | ecosystem: Environmental > Aquatic > Marine > Hydrothermal vents >... | reverse complement strand
CTGGAGGCCGAGCCGAGGATACCGCTTCAGGACAGGGAGAAAATCAGCCGTATTCGTCAACTCGCCGAGGTGGCGTTAGCCAACGATCACCTCGACGATGAATATCGTGAGAAACTCGAAGAGACGATGGAGAGGGCCGGAGAGATACTCCGGCGAGGCAACAGGATGCTGGAGGAGCTTCTGGCCGAAAGAAGAAAGAGAAGGAGGAGGGACAATGGATAAGGACACTCAAAAAAGGCAAGAGGGTCTTGCACTTGATCATGCCGCCACTGAGCGGCTGATCAAAGAGTCTCTTGCGATGCTCCTTCAGGCGCGAGCGCTGAAGGAAGACGTTAAGGCCCTTGAGGCTAAGGTGGACCGATTCGAGCGGAGCCTCCACCATATCGCCGGTCAGGTGGATGCTCTGCTCAAGGAGATGGGGGTGCAGTCATGACGCTGCTTCTCGCCTTCTTCGAGTTTGTCTACATGATCATCTTCTCCCTGGTCAGGGGAGAATGGTAAGAGGAGGGAGAGATGGATATGGATATCGTGACGCTTGATAATACCCCACCAGTTGCCCCTGAGATCATCGAAAAGGTGATCGCCGAGGGGGATCTCAGCAAACTCACCCCTCAGCAGCGGGTGAGCTACTACAGGGCCGTATGTAACTCACTTGGTCTTAACCCACTAACTAAACCGTTTGAGTATATACGACTGAACGGTAAACTCACCCTATATGCCCGCCGCGATGCTGCTGATCAATTGCGAAACTTGCACAACATCAGCATCGAGATAACCGAGCGAGAGTTTCGCGATGATCTGTATATCGTCCAAGCCCGAGCCACAACCCCCAATGGACGCAAGGATGAGGCAACAGGGGTAGTCTATATCGGTAACCTAAAGGGCGAAGCGCTAGCCAACGCCCTGATGAAGGCTGAATGTGTCCCCCTTGAAAGTGAAATCCTTACCCGCGAAGGCTGGAAAACTTATGATCAGCTCCAAATCGGAGAGGAGGTTTTGGCTTACGACTGTGAAACAGATACTTGCCGATGGGTTCCATTGTTAGATGTGACCGTGCATGAGAGGTTACCAATGTCTTGTCTCCATACCGAAAAGGGGCAGTTTGAAGTGTTTTGTACCCCTGACCATTCTTGGGCGATACGAAAGCAGGAATATCGGCCTCGTTCCACAGGCAAACGCGGTGTGCGTGGCCCTTACAAGAATCGGCAACCTGACCGTATGTTGGTTGAAGCGCGCCGAATCAAATCTAGCCATTCCTTAATTCTTGCAGCTCCTGAGGTTGGAACCGCGGAAAGCCTTCTTAACCCAGTTGAAGCAGCGATTTTGGGATGGGCTGTTACAGATGGAACTATTAAGCGCGTGGGTAATAGCGTCCGAATAGGTATTTGCCAGAGCAAGGAACAAAATTTTGAGGTCATCCGAAAACTAATTGCGAAAGTAGCTCCTGGAGTGAAGGAACTTGTATCCCCTCCTCGGTCCCGCACGTTTCCTACAGGTCGTACCTACCAAACCAAAGAGCAACATTGGTGGTATTTACCGGCTAAGATTTCTAGAGAGATCCTAGGGCGAGCTGGTTTCCATGAACGCTCAGACTTGCCCAAAATCGTTACCAGACTTTCCCCGCTAGCCAGAAAAGCTATGCTACAAGCCATGATGCTTGCAGAAGGTGATGCTCGTGGATGTTTCGCGAATGGAGACAGATACATCATTGACTCCTTTCAGATCTTGTGTGCTCTTGAAGGCATCGCCACAGGTCGAGAAAAACCACGTCTTGGTATTATCTACCTGAGGAAGAAAAAAACACGGCATGTAGCAGGGGCATTCCTTCGCATGGAATTGATGGAGGAGCAACCTGCCTGGTGTCCTACAACCCCGCTGGGAACGTGGGTGATGCGCCAAAATGGCCAAGTGATGATTACGGGAAATACCAAGGCCAAACGCAGGGTTACATTGAGCCTCGTTGGCCTTGGGTGGCTCGATGAAACCGAGGTACTCACCATCCCCGATGCCCAACCGGTAGAGGTTGATGCAGAGACAGGAGAAATCAAGGAACAGGAACCACCTAAGCCCAAGACAAACGGCAAGAAAGAATCTGCTCTCGATAAGGCTCGTCGTCGGGTATTTGCGCTGGCCAAGAAACTGGATATCCCCGGTGATGACCTCGCCAATCTGCTACGCAACCAGTTCGGAGTCGAGTCCCGTGCCGACATGACGCTCGAGGACTGGGAAACAGCGATACCGTTCCTCAAGGTGGTCAGAGAGCTCGACAAGAGCAAGATAGGCGACCGGGCGAAGCTGCTCTCGCTAGTTGCTACCGGACGTGGCAAGGATCTGCACAAGATGACCAAAGAGGACTGGGAGAAGGTCCTATCGGATATGGACAGTCCCATCTATTGGGAACTGCTCATCAAGGAATACAACGGAGACAACGATCAAACCTCGGCCCCGGAACCCACCTCGGACATCCCCCAACCCGACCAGGAGGAAGAGCCCGAGGGGGAGCCGGAAACCGAGGCGTTACCGTTTTGACACGGGAGGGGGAGAGATGCAGGCGTATTCCCGAGTTGACAGACTTCCCTCCACCACGGTCGATCCCTTCGGGTGCCTCGTCTCTTCCCTCCTCCTGCGCGGCGGGTGCCAGCCCGCCGCCATTATTCTACCACGCCGAGGTATCAAGATGAAGAGGAAAAGGGCCAAGCCTGAGCTCAAGGATATCGCTAGCGAGATGCTCACCGCTGCTCGTGTGGTGGGTTTTATCTCGCGCTCGGTGGATGGTGTAGTCCTGGAGCTAACCAAGGCTCATGGCGGACTATACCTGTGTATCAAAAACATAGAGAAGAAGCCCCTCTCACGTGAGAAGGTCGAGGAGATCGAGAGGGCCTTCTTCAAACCGCACCAGATCATCGGCAGCGTGCTGTCATATCGGCACGCCATGATCATGGTAGAGTAAGGGGGTGTAGGGCAATGGGAGCAAGAATGCCGGAGATCACGGTTATGAGTGATTTCGAGGCGTATAGGCCAGACACACACATGTTTGCGATCTATCTCGAGGGCCTTCCGGCGGAAGAGGCAAGAGCTAGGATGAACGCCACGCTCGAAAGGCTGAAGAAGGCTGGGTGGAGGATAAATGACATGAGGGGGAGCCCTCAAGAGGAGACAAGCCATGACTGATCTTATTCTGGCTCTTTGGACCTTTGGGTTGTTAGCCGGATGGATCCCCATCACGGCGCTGGTGGAGAGGCTTATCTATGGAAGACACTCAAAGAAAGTTGTTAGAAGAACTCGATGAGGCAGAGCGAAAGGCATGGGATGCCTTATCGAGATATAAATTCCAGATGTTTGGGTATTGGGCTGCCGTTTGGGTACACCTGAATAGGATATCAGGTGCCAAGCGGCCTAACCCTTGGCATGCCCTTGTGAAAATCGCCCGAAGGCAGACAGAGGAATTTTCTCTGGAGGAGGAGAACCATGTATATTCGCTTTTCTAGGGCATCCCTTCAAGATGCCCTGGGCACTGTCATAAATGCCACGGGACGGCCAGGGTATCTGCCCATCATCAGTTATATTCTCGTCAAGGCTACTGATAGGGTCACGCTCGCCGCGACCGATCTTGAGATCGGCATGCAGGTCACCATTGACGCTGGCATCGTAGAGTCGGGCTCGTGCACGATACCTGCACGGAAAACCATGCAAATTATCAAGGCACTGCCGCCCGTCGCATCAACCATCGAGTTTAAGTCCGATGGCGATAGATCAACGATAAGCTGGGGGAGTGGGACGTTCAGGTTGCCCTCCCTATACGCCGGTGAGTTCCCGACATTGCCCAACATCCCGCCCGACACTATCAGGATAGACACCCAACAACTTGCACATATATTTAACAGAGTGGCGTTCGCTGCTGATAGCGACAGCGATACCATCTATAACGCGGTATGTCTCGAATTGGCAGGGGACAATATCACCGCCGTAGCGACAAACAGAAGGATGCTAGCGCTGGCAACAAACATCAACGTCGCATCTGCTCTCGGCGAACCTTCAGAGAACACCACCATAGCCTTAATTCCTAGTCGTGTTGGCAACCTACTTAAGCACCTCACTGACGATGTTCTTGATGTCGGGTTTACAGAGAACCAAATTGTCATCAACGCTGGCGATATAAGACTGACGGCGAGGCAGTATGAGGGTGCTTTCCCAGAATACCGCTCTCTGTTTAGTCAATTCCCCCGCATCACCATCAAAGTTGATACGCAACAGATGCTCGATACCGTCAGACGCGTCTCGCTTACCGCCGATCCTAAAACTATGATGGTCGTAATGGACATCGCTGATAACATAATGAAACTCTCAGCTCAGACGTATGAAGGAGCTGAGGCATATGAAGAACTGGCGTTGCTGGAAGCGGAAGGATCCATACGCATAGCATTCCATGCCCCATTTATCATCAACATCCTCAAGAACGCAGACAGTCCCGAGATGACTTGGCAGTTCGCTGGCCCGCTCGATCCTGCTATCGCTCGGCCGGATGACCAGGCGATATATCTCGTCATGCCCATGCGAATGGATGATGATCTGACGGGAGGCGAGGAATGAGGTTACCAATAAACACCATGACCAATCGCGAGGGGCAGACGTTTTACTATGTCCCCATCGGGCGCCTGCGCGACGGGCGCCCAGCCTTCCTGTTGTGGATTCCTGAGATACTCGCCACCCATGCACCATTTATCGAGTTCCCCATCGCAAACCACCGTCTGTGGAAAACAGGACGTGGCAATTGGGTATTGAGACGTGAGCCAGGGCATATCTTTTACATCGAGCTGAAGTTCAACGCCTGGCTGACCGTCATCGGCCCGTCGAAGGTTGTTTTAGCACCTTTCGCCGTCTATGAGGGGGAGAAGCACAGGGTAGGAGCATTGATCAGCGTGCCGATGTGGGATGGGGTTAAACTCAGATGGGTGAGAGATACCAAGGTGGGAGACATCATCATAGACGGTGGCGAGATAATGCAGGGACATGAATGGATCAAATGGGAATGGGAGTAGGGATGATGATACCGGTAACTGAAACGATGGATGGTAAATGCTGGATCGCATTCCGAGAAGAGGATATCAGGAGAGCATGCGAAATAGCCGGATGCGAGGAAGAGATGATAGAAGAATGCATGAAGAACATGAAAAACCGCCAGGGAGGGTGTTTAACGTGTTACGCCATCCTGATGGGTGAATTGAGAGCCGTTTTCACATTTATGGAAAAACCAGGAGGGAACCCATGTGGCGACTGATATTCAGGCTGATGCCTGAGTGGATGATGAAAACCAAGGTCAGGATGATCAACAGGCTGTATCTCTTGGTTGCAGATAGGGCATTGTGGGAAGAATGGGAATTGCTGCTCAGGGAATTGAAAAGGATGAGAAGGTGAGGAGGGGAATAATGCCCAGGTATGAAATTCTTGAAACCGATGTTCTAACCCCTTGTCCAATTCGTGAGATCAGAGAGGGGGTTCTGCAGAAACTCAGAGAGAGGATACAAAAGCGCTACAACGATGCACGACCTTTGATCGTAGTCGCTCAAAATGGGAAACACCTAGTGGCAGATGGCAATCACCGCCTAGTGGTTCTTAAAGATCTGGGGATTTCTCAGATCCCCTGTGTGGTCTACGACTATGGGGAAATTGATAGCATCTACAGGTTAGCAATAGAGAGCAATGATGACGAGAACACCTACGCCCCGATGGATCTGTTTGATTGGCTGGATATTATCGGGCGATTGCGAGACAAGGGAATGACGCAAGAAGAGATAGCCGGTGAGATAGGTTGGTCGAGAGGGCGCGTGGGACAACACTTAATGTTACTGGATCATATTGTTACACAAGTTTTAGATTTGGCCAAGCAGCATCAGGAAAACCGTGTAACAGAAAATGTTACAGATGTAACATTCAACTTCACCGAGGGCTGGTTTCGCACCTCTGGGATCTACGACTTGTCACCACAGCGCCAAGAGCAACTCATGAGGTGGTTCATAGATGAGAAAGGATGCAAGGCGAAGAAGGAACAGATCAGGAAAAAGGTCGAAGAGCTGAAACTCAAGGATGAATTCATAGAGCATGTCGAGTCGAATTTGTTGGACAAGTCGAAGTTGCCTGAGTTCGTTGAGGATATAGAACGTGGGTTGTTCCGGTCGTTCCAAGAACTTTCCAAGGCTGTTAAGGACGCGAACGAAGAGCACATTGAGAAACAGCGCGTAAGGATCATTGAGGGTGATTGCCTAGAGGTTTTGAAGATGATAGAAAACAGCTCAGTTGATGCGCTAATTACCGACCCGCCGTATTTCATTACAGAGGAAAACTGGGATCAGTTTGGTGATCTCGAATCTTACCTTAATTTTACTCGCCAATGGTTAATCTTGGCCCTGCCCAAGGTTAAACCCACAGGGCGAATTTACATCTTCTGGTCTCAAGAATATCTGTTTGATTTCCCCCGGGATCTGGTCGAATCGCGTGGATTCACATTGGGCAATATATTGATCTGGCATTACCGGAACAACAAGAAACCACATGACGAAAAACGCTACAAATACACGTGGGAACCGATATTTTACTTCTACGGTCCTCAAGCTAGCGAATTGAATTGGGCAGAGCTAAACGTGTTTGAAGGGGAAGGATGGGAAGCGAATGGACGGTTTGACGTGCTGGTTTTCGCTGTTCCTCAAACGAATTTTGAGAAGGACAAGCGATTTCATCCTACCCAGAAACCCCTTGAATTGCTCGAGACTATAGTCAAGACGGGCACTACCCGAGGTGATCTGATTCTTGACCCGTTCGCCGGATCTGGCACTACAGGTGTAGCGGCTAAGAAACTCAAACGGAAGGCAATTTTGATAGAGAAAGATCCTGAATATGTCGCGGTGATAGAGCGGCGTATATCACTGGAGGGATAGAATGGCTACCTATGAGGAAGACCGAAAATTTACAGAACTATTTACCCCGGAGATTCAGAAGATATGCGGGCAAGTTTTTATTAAGCCCGCACCTTTTCAAATTGATTGTCATGAGGCAACCGATCTGCTTGTGCTAGAAATAACACCGATAAAAATAGCATGCCGCGTGAGGCGATTCGAGTATTATTGCAAATACCGTGGTCAGTTTACGATTAGAGCCAAACGGCCATCCGGTGTCAAAACAGAATTAAAAAAGATCGAGGAAGGATGGTGTGATTACCTCTTCTATGGGTTTTCTAACCCCTTCAATGATGGCTCTGGGTTTATGGCTTGGATGATAGGAAATTTAAACGTATTCCGTTATGAGTGGGCGCGGGTTTTTAAACGAGTCCCTGACGATGGCGGCCCGACGATAAAGTTCGAGTATCACACCAATCCTGATAACTCAAGCAGCTTTTATGCATATTACGTCGAGAGCTTTCCTAAGAACTTTATTGTAGCTCAAGAGGGATTTATATATCCCTTGAGCAATATCGGGCAACTTGATGACGACTGGGGAGACGATATCCCATTTTAATTCAAAGGAGGGCGTTATGGTGGACATCTTAAAAGTCGCATTAGGAACTATGGTCGGGTTTTATCTCGCTGCAATGTCTTTCATCCTCATCTGCACGATACTGGCCGAGGCGATAGGTCTCGGCAGACGTATCAAGAAGTGGTGGCTCAAACGGCAGATACGCAAGGGGACAAGTCAGATGAGCGTCAAGGCTGCACCCAGCGATGAGGGCCTTGACAAATTGGATATCCTGGTATGAGGTGGCGAGATGTTGGTGACCATCCTTAGGATCATTGGATATACGGTAGAGGTGTTAGGATGAAATTCTATGAAGATCCACTTTATATCAAGATGTGTAAAGAAGCCAAGGAAATACAGGAGATGTGGTTACCACAGAGAGGAGACTGGTATTATGGTCCCGTCGTTGTGTCAGGATATGGTTATGGCGCGAAGGAAGAGGATGAGGAGCCTGAACCTTGTCTGATCAACTATGCTAGTCCTGAGGATGAAGATGGCTACCATCCGAAGGTATCAGGAAAGGATTGGGTTGTATTCTGCAACAGCGCCGGTGATTGGGACAGTGGGCCGATACCAAGGCACCGAGCAGTTTGGCTTCCCCGTCAAGACCAACTTCAGGAAATGATTACGCGCGAACATGGACGCTTTTCACTAGTAGAACTGTTCCACCACTTCGCTAATAAACACTTCTATGAGTTCAGGTCCATGGAGCAATTGTGGCTTGCATATGTGATGTGTCTTGAGTTTAAGAGAAAATGGAATCCTGAAACTGAGAAATGGGAGGCAGTAGATGAATGCCTATAACACTGAAGAACGCATAAACAACCTTTACATAGTAAACCAACTCGTCAGCTGGGCGAAGGAGACGCTTCGCATCTTAATCTCAATGGCTGAAGAAAGAGGCATGGACAAGTGGTTCGTCAAACAATTGAAAGAGGTGAGGGAAGGGTTGAAAACCGTTGGGGAGCTAGAAAGGAGGAGCAAAGATGAAAGGGATGATGGAGATAGTTGGCAAAAGGATAAGGCGTGAGGAGATATGCCCGCCGTGGCGGAATTGGCAAACGCTGCAACTTCCCAGAAGTACCTGACGTGCCGCAGGGACGGTCTGTGGTGCAAGGTTTGGTGGTTCCCTAAGCACGCAGGCCTATCAGCCCTGGACTGTGCGAGGAATGGGAAGCCAAGATTATTAGTCTGGGAAGGGCAACTCCCGGCGGTGTCGTAACTATTATCAAATGAACCACCCTTCACCGCGAAAAGCCTGGTTGTGGGTTCGAGTCCCACCGGCGGGCACCAACTTCAAAAGGGGGAGATTATGGAGGAAAAGGACACGCAAACTATCATCAATTGGGATTACAATGACCCCGAAGGCGTCCTGCGTTTTATGGCTGAGCGGTGGAGATGGGAAGACTGGTGGGGTGAGAAAGATGGTCTATGGGTATTTGCCACCGGTGGGTGGAGCGAGCATGAAATGATGATAGGAGCACTGTATGAGAGCATGGTGTGGCGAATTCAGATGGCATTCTATACGCTGTATGTTCCCGGGGGACTGTTGGTCATCGGAATTAGTGACCGGGCAAAGAAAAAGGTGAGAAGAATGTGCGATAAGATCATTGACCAGGCATGGAAAGAAGTAGGGGTGAGGAAATGAGGGATAGGGTAACCATTGAATGCGCAGCAATGCGACTTCGGGAAAAACTCGATCAACTTGAGGCGGAGGATAAGGATCTGAAATATTGTGCGCTATGGAGGATCTACTCGCAGAGGTTAAAGGCTCTGAGGTGGGTCCTGGGCGAGGAGGAAACCATACTCCTGTCTAAAGAGGCTGAGGAGTTGTTTAAATACTTATGCTAACTCGTCTGGAAGGAGGAATAACCAAATGGCAGATAACTTGGATATTGAGGAGGCCAAACGGTCAGCATCGCCGATAGCGACTATCAAGATCTATGACTACCACGAGTTTGTCGATGCATACGGCGATGTGGATGATATACCGACGTTCGGTGGAGATGAGGACTATGTGGTGGTGCTAGAACGTGATGAGCTCAGAGATCCATACGGTTTCGCCCATTGGTGGGCAGAGCAAGTGGCGATGTTTCTTGACTGTCCTCAAGACCCAGCCGAGTTTGAATGGCGTGGCAAACCGGCATGGGTGACACATCATGCGTAAAGGAGGTAAACAATGACTGATTTAGAGAAGAGGGATGCCCGGAAGGCAGCAGAATTAATCTGCCAAGACAACAAAGAGCGATACCTCAAAGATGCGGGATGGTATGTCAAGAAACCCATCCTCATCAGAGCGGTTCAGATGAATGAGCCGTTTATGGTGAGAACTCTTGAGGGTGTGCTACGGGGTACTCCGGGGGATTACCTCGTTGAAGGGACGCAAGGGGAATTGTATCCAGTCAAGAAGGAGATATTTGAAAGCACGTATGCTCCCAGCTTGATTGATCGTATGACGTATGAGTGCTCAAGGGTGGAAGGAGGTGGAGGGAAGATGACTGATTATGTGATTTGGCGATGTAACCGATGTGGTTATGAATTTGCGGTTTCGCCAGAGTTAGACGAACCGCGATTCTGCCCGTATTGTGGGAAAGCTCTAAAGGAGGCAAATGATGAGCGACGTAATCCAGATAAAGAAAATCAGGTGTTTCTTCTGCAATCGTGAGATAGAATGGGCGTTTGAGCTGGTTGAATGTCCATTTTGTGATGGCAAAGGATGTTTCCATTGTGATTGGTCTGGTTATGTAATGGATTCTGATATCTTACCGTGTTGCGATGAGTGTTATGAGCGTGAATATGGAGATGAGGGACAATGAAAATCAAAATAATATCTGACGGAACACCAAAAGGTCATAAAGTGATCAACGCGGAAACAGGGGAGCTCGTGGAAAACATATCAAGCGTCAAGGTGTATATTTTCCCCCGGACCCCAACTAAAGCATTGGTTGAATTTACCGGGGTGCCGGTTGACATAATCGCTGAAACAGAAGAGAAGAGGGCAAGTGAGGACAAACTCACTCATCAATCACCAACAGCTCGTTAGGGGTAACGCCGAAGTACTTGCAGAGGGTTTCGATGACCCTGGCTGTGGTGTTGTAGTTGCAACTTGGGCGAGACATGGCATAGAGCACATGCTCGTTAATGCCGGTATCTCGTGCGACCTTTGTGATGCTGACCCCTTTTCTCGATGCGAGCTCTTTGATCCGATACCTCATGTTCGACGCACCCACAATTTGATATTGACAATAGCAAAAGGAAATTATATAATTATGGTCAGGAAGGGTCACTAACGGACCCGACCTGGCCAGACAATACATATTATACCATAAAAAATGGTTGTTGTGTATAACCAGGAGGAGATCTTAATGAAATACAACATCTATATCAACCAAAAGGCAGCGTGGGAAACCTTAGGTGACCAAGTTGATCTGGTCGATCTTGCCTTACTTGATTACCTAAGGGATATCTGTGCTGCACCCTCGCCCAAGTTGGAGCGTCGACTTTTCGACGGAGAGGAATATGTGTGGGTCAGTTATAATCATATTAAGGATGAAATGCCGTTATTAGGGTTGAAGGATCGCAGAAGCGTCGTGAATAGGATAAATAAACTTGTGGGGCTAGAGTTAATTAAAAAAATTACTGTCCCTCCTCAACCGGGCACTAAAGAAAACAGAAAATCCTTCATCCGTTTAACGCGTAAGGCGTATTCCCTTTTCTTTGACACTGCCTCAGAGAACATCATTGATACTTCCTCCACAGAAGGGGTGTCGTTGGAAAACGACACCGTGTCGTTTACGGACGACACGGGTGTCGTTGAGAAACGACAGATCATTAATACCAATGATCATAATCATCAAGATAATACTCGCGATACCAAGTCTATTAGTAATACCAAGGTCAATAGAGAAGATAGAGATAATTTACCGCAATTGACTTCCCAGGAAGGAGACCTTCCTGGGGATATCCCGATGTACGATAAGGAGCTGCTCACTTACACTCAGGCTATAGTGGATTTCTACAACGGTCAGGTTCCTTTACATGAGAACCTTGTGCAAAGAGTTACCCGGCCAGCCAAGATAAAAACGCTGAACGCAAACCGATACGAGGCTGTGAGAGCGTGGTATGATGCCGGTCTGACGGTGGAAGAGGTGTGCCAACGGTTAACGGCTCTCATCGAGAGGTATAATGGCAAACAGATCAAGGGCCTCAACTACTTCAAAGAGGCCGTGTTAAATTACCGGGATGACAAACTGAGGAAGGAGGTTAAAAATGGCGAGCGTGGATCGTATGCCGACCCATCAAGGGAATACCTCAAGCGAAAATATGAGTTCCTCGGGGGAAGGGTATCTAAGTCGGTTGCTAGCCCGGCTCAGGGCTGAGGCATCAGAGCGGTATGCTGCCCTCGAGAGCGATGTGATGTTTCAACGGTTTTGTAAGGTCAACACGGGCAGGGTGATCAATCGGGAGGATCCTGCTTTCATATCTGCAGCCCAGGCGTTCGATCAGCAGGTGATCAGGTTCTCAGAAGTAATACGGTCACGTGGTGGGCTGAGCATATGCGATGGGTGTTTGGGAGAAGAGAATTGTCCCATATGGCATGAACGGATGACATGGGATGGGGAGGAATTTCGGCCTCAACCTTGTCCAAAGGTGATCGAGGCGAGATTCCGCCGCCAGATAGTTGATGCTGAAGTGCCCAGGCGATTCGCCCGTAAGTCACTGGAAGAGTTTAAGGTTATGCCTGGTAACAGAGAAGCCTATGAAGCTGCGATGGCATATATCAATGGGGAGATAGAAGGTGGTCTGTTATTATGGGGGCCTGTTGGTACTGGGAAAACACATCTGGTTACTGCCGTTTTGATGGAAATGCTCAGGAAAGGCGAATCAGGGTTTTGGTGTCATGCGCCATCGCTGTTGTGGCGTATTCGTAAGAGTTGGGATGGAAGCGGTGAGAGCGAGTATGAACTGCTGGAGAAGACAGGACGTGTGAGGCATCTTGTGTTGGATGAGCTAGGTAAGGATAAGCCGTCGGAGTGGACCCGATTGAGTTTGCTCAGGGTGATCGACAGGCGATATAACGAGGAGCTGCCGATCCTTGCCACAACCAATTTCTCGCCCGGGGAACTGGCAGATCGTCTAGGGGATTGGAACATGTCGAGACTGGTTGAGATGTGCGAGGTGATTGAGGTGAAGGGAGAGGATTACAGATTAAAGCAAAGAAGGAGGGTATAATGAAGGTGGAGCTGGTTAAGCTCTGGCTCTTTTCGCCATATAAAGATCTAAGTGATTCCGCACAAGAGTTTTATGCCCACGTAGGTGACTTAATAAGACAGGCCCAAAGATTTATAGCTGTTTGCGTGGCATGGATAACGCGTAGAGAAGTTCTAAGACCGTTGTTAGAAAAAATACGAGTTGTTGAAGAGCTCGAAAAAGAAAGAGAGAAATGGGGAAAGTGGGTTTATACACCTCAAGTGGAGAACTGGAAGGTGTTTGACGAGGCGTGCGAGATATTGGGGAAATGTGAGCATCCTGATGTTTTAATCTGGTTTAACGCGCAGGATCTAGGACGTTCTAGTCGTTTTCCTACGCCTGAAATAGATGAGATCTTCCAGATAGCTTGCCGGTCAGGAACAATTGGTTGCGAAGTGGTGGGGGGCTTTGGTCATTTAGGTTCGAATATGCATTTAAAGGTGGTGTGCGCGGATGATATCGTGATATTAGGGTCTATGAATTTTTCCTATTTCAGTGAAAATAATTACGAGCTGATGGTTGAGATGAGAAATAGGAAGTTGAGCGAGCAAATTGTGCGATGGATGGGTTTTCACTCTTTAAGAGTGATATATGGTGATGAGGAGAAACCAAACCTGCAGAGACCGATTTATTGCCCAGATTTGCCTCCACCTACATCAGTAGGGTTTCATTGTGGGAGGTGCGGGAATTTTAGAAAGTGGGAGGAATACGCTAGAATTGTTAGCAGCAAGGTAGGGTGGTATTTCCTTTGTAAGGAGTGTAGCAATGTGTAGAACTGGGGTAGCCCTACCATGTATGGATGGTTTCTGGCTAAAGCTGAGGTGGGAGGTGAGTTGTGAACCTTATAGAGTTAGCACACGACTATGAAAAGTCGGTAAGGGCAGCTGAGGAGGCCGGAGGAAAACTGGGGGAAGCTCTGATAAAGATAATTGAGCAGGTAATACCCGATATTGAATTTTCATTGGGATGGGCTGAAGCAGGAGTAGACACCTTGTGTTTTTGGTCGAAGAGCCATAGCGTAAGTATGATAGATATCTGGAGTGATAAATACACGCCGATGTCGGATATCTTGGAAGAGTATTTCCCCGAGATAAACATTGACTGTCCGTTCGGAGTATATCTGACAAAGGATGAGGAGAGAAGGTTGAGGACTCTTCTCAACAAGGCAATGAGAGGTGAGTAGGATGAAAAGTTTTGATAAAGTGCGTGAAGCCGACATCACCAAAACCATACGCGATTTGCTGAACGCATACGGGATATGGCATTTTAAGATGTGGATGGGGCCAATGTCTAACCCCAAGGGGGTATCGGACATCATTGGAATATATAAAGGCCGGTTCCTCGCAATCGAGGTCAAAACACCCAAGGGCAAGGTGACCGAGGCTCAAAGGGCGTTTATCGACAGGGTAAACAAGGAAGGCGGTATCGCGTTCGTGGCAAGGTCGGTGGAGGATGTAATAGAGAAATTGGAATTACCAGTGCTAAAGGAGGCGAGCGGTGCGACCCGAAGATGTTAAACGCAGGGCTAAGGAGATAGAGCGAGAGATAGCTGAGGAGTTGCGTGCGCAGACCAGGCATCTCTCGGTCGAAGAATATGAGCGCGAAAAGAAGGAAGAGGCTAGGCGAGTGAGAAAACGAGGGCGTAAACCCCCCAAGGGCGATAAGGTTATTAAGGCTGCCCCTGCAAACGGCGTGGTGGCCGAGGGTGATATAGAGGAGATACTTAGGCGCGAGAAGTTGTTTAAGGTGATGAACAAGGCCGCGGGGAATATTCTGCCTCGCCGAAGCGCAACCTTGCCGGATAAGGAGTACCTGCGAAGGCTGGAGCTGCGAGCGATGTTTAGGGCTGTGCAGATCGTATCCGACGCGCGGCAACGGATCAACCGCATGATCGGGATCTATATGGATTTCTCACCGGTGGACCTTTCTGCCATTGTTGAGGTGTCCGATGAGTTGAAACGGCTGGAACGGCGTTGTGATGTCAGGATGGAGAAAATGCTGAACGGTATGCCGATATGGCGTGAGTGGATGAGGCAGGTCAAGGGGATAGGTCCAAGGCTCGCTGCAGGGTTTGTGTCCGAGATATTCGACATTGGATTGTTTGCCACGGTGTCGAAATTGTGGGCCTACGCCGGCATGCACGTGGTGGATGGCCGGGCACCGAGGCTGACCAGGGGGCAGCAGGCTAATTGGAACCAAAGGCTGAGGCGTTTATTATACAATTTCACCGACTGTGTGATAAAGACGAGGGGATATTACAGGCGCGAGTATGACAGGTGCAGGGCAAAGGAAGATGAGCTATATCCTGAGTTGTCGGCGCCGCATCGTCAAATGAGAGCGCGGCGCAGGGTTGCTAAACTTTTCCTGGCGCATCTCTGGGCTAAATGGCGTGAGCTGGAACGATTGCCGGTGGAACGTCCCTGGATAATTGAGTGGGGCGGGCATAGGCATTATATCCATCCTGATGAGGCGGTAAGGTGAGCCACTATGGAGTTGATTCCAGCCTCCTGTTGCGAAGCCACTATGAGGGTGTTCCCCTGTTTCATTGCGAGCCCCCTTTATCCTTGTCACCGAGATAGGAATGCGAGCCGCGGCCGCTGTGATACCACACTTGCTATGCGAGCCACCTGCCATGTGGCCCCCAAGACCATTGCGAACCGTGAGTAAAGGGTGAACTATTGGGAAACGAGGGGGGGAAGATGATATTCCTAGTTGGTGAAACAGGTTCAAGGAAATTTAAGAGGATTCTGAGGGAATATGGATTAGGAAGAATGTTCGTAAGCCGAACGCCTGATCCATATGAGGGCGAGCCATGGGGATTCGACAATGGAGCTTTTGCATGTTATCTCCATGGATACACATTTGATGGTGATAGGTTCATGCGACGGCTTGAAAAGGCATATAAGATCGGAACGCCTTATCTTGCAGTAGTTCCAGATATAGTCGGACGAGGATTGGAAAGCCTGGAATTTTCTCTTGCCTGGCGAGAGATGCTCCCGGACGATTGGCCGTGGTATTTAGCGGTGCAGGATGGTATCAAACAAAGTGATGTTCTCCCTTATCTTGAACAGTTCGATGGGATCTTTCTGGGAGGGACAAATTCATATAAGCGAACCTGTCGAGCTTGGTGTGAGTTTGCTCATAAACATGGGAAGAAGTTCCACTTTGGGCGCGCAGGCACAAGGGCCAAGATCCTGCTATGCAAAGATATCGGAGCAGATTCTGCTGATTCAGCATTCCCCCTTTGGGTGGAGAAAAGGTTCTGGGAAGTTATCAGAGCTCTAAAATATGATGAGCAACAGTTGAAACTACTGTAGGAGGTGTAGCCATTCCGAATTTGTCACCTCAGAGGAAATGCGAGCCAGTGATTTCTTTGCTGCCACGGACGTAGTGCGAGCCGTGGATGAATTGATGCCGTATTATTGTTGCGAGCCGTAAACATAGTGAGTGCCTTAGAGTAAGTGCGAGCCGCGAAACAGTTGATTCCAAGCTCTTTATGCGAGCCTGACGGATTGGTGTTGCCGTGATCGAAATGCGAGCCGAAAACTCTATGCTCCCCAAGAAAGTAGTGCGAGCCTAGGGAAGTTTGATGCCACGACTACGGTGCGATTCCTTAGATGGTGAGGACAAGTGGAGCGGGATGCCGTTTTTAAATATAAACGGGCTATCATCAAGATAGCTCGTGAAGAATGCATCAGATATGGGATGAAAAACATGATCGAGGATGCGATACAGGAGGGATATCTGGCTGTGTTGGAAACCCAGGGTGATCAAGGGCAGAAGATCAACGCGATACGGTCAAGAGTGAGAAGTATGTTGCGTAAGGAGCGGCGTGAGAAGTACATAAAGGATCAATTGAAGTCCCTGGGTTGCCCCACCTCTACGTTGAAGGCGGATGTTTTGAGCGAGGCGGAATACATGTTGCATGAATGCGGTATCGTGATCGTTAGCGAGTTGATCAAACGACTTCAGGAAGTAGGCATATCCCCACCTTCTAAACCCACTTTGTATCGCTGGTTAAAGGAGTGGAGCGCCGAGCGGGGTTTGCGGCACGTGAGCGGATATATCCCTTCGTGATAAACATTATCAATTTTTGTCTATAAGTGAAAACGGGGATCAAGGGAGTGTGAACAGTGGGCAGGGGGAGACCCTCTAAGCTGACGCCTGAGTTGCAGGAGCGAATTTTGCAGTTGATCAGAAAGGGGAACTATATCGAGGTCGCATGCGCCGCGGTGGGAATAGATAAGAGCACCTATTATAAGTGGTTACAGCGGGGTCAACAGGCCAAGTCGGGAAAATACTTCGACTTTTTCATCGCCGCAAAAAAGGCCGAACGGGAGGCCGAAACGGCGTTTTTGGACCGGATACGTGAGGCAGCGTTTAAGGATAAAGATTGGAAAGCTGCAGCGTGGTATCTCGAGCGGAAGTATCCTGAGCGGTGGGGGCGCAAGGAGCGTCATGAGGTCACCGGTGAAGATGGTGGCGAGATAACACTGAAGATCATATGGGGCGGGGCGGATGGAGAAGACGATTAGGATACCATACAGCCCGTTCGAGGCACAGCGTGAGATACATGATCATCCGGCGAGATTCAGGATAGCTGTTTGCGGGCGCAGGTTTGGGAAAACTACCTTGGCAGCGAATGAGATCATTAAGCAGGCGATCCAGAAACCTGGATCGGTGAACTGGTGGGTTGCGCCGACATATCCGATCAGTATGAAAGGGTGGCGTGAGGTTCTTCAGTATTTGCCCAGGGAGCTGTTGAAAGAGCCGCCCAAGAAGGTCGAGCGGCGGATAACTCTGATAAACGATGCTACGATATGGTATAAGAGCGCGGACAACCCTGACTCGCTGATCAGCGAAGGTCTTGACTTCTTAGTGGTGGATGAGGCGGCACGGATATCTGAGGATGCATATGATAGGGCGTTGAGGCCGGCTCTGTCGGATAAGATCGGATCAGCGCTCTTTATCACCACGCCCAAGGGGCGGAACTGGTTTTATTACTTGTATCTGCGCGGGTTAGATGGGTCGGAGGCGGATTATCAGTCATTCGTGCATCCTACATGGGATAACCCTTATATCTCGCGGGATGAGATAGAGG
>Ga0190363_1000888_pt1 | contig 17859 bp, 20 predicted proteins | sample 48721867_MG_FD_161272 | JGI IMG/M metagenome (GOLD analysis project Ga0190363, IMG submission 161272) | Hydrothermal vent microbial mat bacterial communities from Southern Trench, Guaymas Basin, Mexico - 4872-18-6-7_MG | ecosystem: Environmental > Aquatic > Marine > Hydrothermal vents >... | reverse complement strand
GGAACAGATGTTCGGAATACACTTAGCTATGGTATCTAGGTTTGATAACGCCAAATTCTTAAAGACAAGGTTTTCTGACAACAAGCTAGTAGTGGAAGCAGCTGGTAAGCTTGAAGAAGCGGCGAAAATATATGAACAAATTCTAGAACTTATGAGAAACGGAATAACACCTCATGAAAGAGAGTACATAGTAAACCTATTGTTTCAAGCAGCTAAGTGCGAAGAAGATGCAGGAAAACTCTTGGTTAAAGCAAGTTTACATGAGTAATTGTAGAAATAGGAGGTTTAAGTTGGAAATACCATTCTACATCGCTTTAAATATTTTCCTTTTAGCAATAGACTTGTACGTGTAGTACACCATCCATGCAGTTGATAGAGGCAGTACTGTTATTAGCCATAACGTAAAGTTCGCTATAGCCGCTACCGTGTTAAATGCTATGTATGCTGCTAAATTAATGAAGTATGCTCTTTTCTGCCAACCATACTTCTTAATCGTATATATTGCTTGTAGTGCTGCATATCCTTCCTTTGTCAAAATATATTTTCCTTCCTCATCCATAGTTATTAAGTTTCTTAATTTCTTTAAATGAAAATCCAGTTTGCCACTACTCTCTATTCCTAATTCTCTTTTTAGTTCAGAGAAACTTCTAGGTTTCTTAGCTAACAGCTTTAATATTTTTATTCTTAAAGGATGAGATATTGCCTCGAATACCTCATCGGACATATCATCACCGCTTACTATCTTTAAGCAGTGTTAAATTTAATTCTAAGCCCGTTGACAAAGTAGTCAATAATACTTGACCATCTATTTTCATGTTACAGTACGTATCATTTCAAGTATTTTCGGTAAAAGTTCCCATCCATGCTCTATAGTTCCTAGTTTACCTCTAGCACATTCTTTCTCAGTAAATTTCCTAACACTATCAGGCTCTAAACCGGGACACATTAAAGCTACCGGTACGGGGTCCCCCGTATGTGCTTTTACTGTAGGAGGTGTTGCATGGTCAGCTGTAACCATTACTGCTATATTTTCGCCCATTCTTTCTAGGGAGGGTTTTACAAAGTATTTGTCTATTTCCTCAATTTTCTTCTTTTTAATCTCAATATTTCCATCATGCCCCGGTTCATCAGGTCCTTTAAGATGCACGTAGACTATGTCGTATTTTTCAAGTAGTTTAAATGTTTTTTCAAGCCTCACTTTGTAGTCTTTCTCAGGGTCTCCTGTAGGTAAAGGTACTTCCTCAACATGAGCTCCAAAAGCTCTACCTATACCTAACTCTACAGGCATCTCGGCTAAGAAGGCAAAGCTTGCATTATACTTTTCATATAGAGGGGTAATTCTAGGTAAAGTGTTTCCAGCGTCTCGGAGTAGCACTATGTTAGCTGGTAAAAGACCTTTGCTTCTACGTTTAACATTTACAGGATGATTGTCTAGTATTTCAATAACCTTCATTGTGAACTCATTTACTAGTTCAGCAGTTATTTGCGCTTCAAAACTCTCATCTAAAGGCCTAACACGTCTAACGAAAGGCTCATAGCCTTTAATAGCTACGCTTATAAGCCCTTTCCTACCATAAGCAGGATCACTATTTTCAACCATGGGAGAAAGTTTGTAACGTTTACTACCAATAACAACTACTGCTCTATGTCCAACAGTAGCCTTAACTTTAACATAGCTGTCATAGCTTAGTTTTAATCCATCAATTGCTTTAGCAAGTTTCTTAGCCTCTTCGGTTTTCAAGCTTCTGCCAACTCTTCTATCGATAATTCTTAAGCTTCTAGAATCTATTGTTGCGAAATTTGCTCTGAAAGCAACTTCAAAGCCCTCCTTAAATTCAACATTAGCACCTAAAGCCTCTAAAGGCCCTCTACCAGTATAGCATTTATGCGGGTCATAACCGAGAATAGATATTACGGCGGCATCGCTTTCAGGAGCTATGCCTTCACCGATAGGGTACATTAAACCGCAAATACCATTTTCAGCTATGAAATCTAAGCCAGGCTTACTTGCTAGCTCTAGAGAAGTAGTTTTGTCAGTAAGCCTATCTGCTACACCGTCTAGAACAAGGTAAAGGAGTTTAACCATTTAAATTAAACACCTCATATTGTTTTAGTGTTTTTAGTTTTAACTTGAATTAAGGGTAGCGCTTTGAGAAAACCGTGTATGGAGATGGTGTAAATTAAAATTACTAAAGCAGTAAAGATGAAACCTGAAACCATAAATGACAATTCTTTTAGTGATAATTCAGTAATGGCGAAGGGGGGATTAAAAAGTACAGCTAAAACGAAAGCTGGAAGCATCAAATAGTTCCTATACTTACTATGTTTAAACCACTTATCCCAGCAGAAAACAGTCCAAGAAGAAATAATATATGCGTAAACAATACTACCTACGGGAAGTTTAAATCCTTCGCTTATCTCCGGGAATAAACTCATAAGCCCTTGCAATCTGAAAATTCCTCCAATAACATGCAGAGGAAAAGCGAAAAGAATCCATGGGAACCACAGGTTAAAATAGCTAAGTTCATCGTACAATGGAGGTTTAGAAATCCTGGGAACATTATCTATAAAGGCATATGTTTGAATAACTCCACCAATACATATAAAAGTTAGAACACCAAATAAAGCAAGACTATTCAGATTAGGTTTCAAAACATTTAAAATCGCTTTGAGCAACATAGGTATATTCCTCGATAATATGAGAAACATTGAGGATACTTAACGCTTACCACTATAGTCAATAATACAGTGTTAGCTTAAACTTAATGTATTAATGCAAAGTTTACGCTTTTGCTAGAGCTAAAGGTACTACCTTAATCCCGAACGCTGGATCAACATCGAATGCTATTGTTGAATCTGCTGGCTCTCTTGCACCTCGAATTTTAATTATTCTCATAATTTTAACAAGTCTACCTCCTATTTCTGCAAAATCTAATTTAATGTAACTATCGCTTATTGCTCTAATTCTAATCATTATTTCATCAGGTAAAATCGAAGGATGTATGGTGAGAACAATAAGTTTTCCTTCACGTACAAGAGTTCTAGCTCTAGTGAGGAAGTCTAAAACAACACTTGTATCAGCATACACTGCCAGTACGCTAAAAGAGTCAACTATGAAAACGTCGTACTCATCCTTAATATACGCCATATAGTTTCCTAGAACGTGAAGCAGATCTCTCGCAGCTTTTTTAGCCCATCTGACACCCTCCATATGTGCCGGCATAATCTTTATAAGACCTTTGAGAAAAGCCTCCGTCATATCTAAGCTAAGCTTTCTAGTTTGCATAATTAATTCCTTCACACCAGCTTCGGTGGTAACATAAATTATTTTTTTACCTGCCTTCGCCGCACCGTAAGCTATTTGTTGCGCTAAAAGGCTCTTACCGGTTCCGTGATCTCCCTCAATCGATAAAAGATTAGGTACAGGTATACCTCCTCCAAGCCTCATGTCTAATTCTTCATTACCTGTAGAAAGGATATAGCCTTCTAGTTCTTCTACATATTTACCTTCTTCTAAAGATAGTTCATCATCGAGCTCCGACATGAGCTCGCACTCTCATCAATTATCTATTAGTTCAAGTAGTTCTTGGGTCATTTTCTTTTCTGCTTTTTCAGTGGCAGGTAGTACTTTCTGGATTACATCGCCATTTGTTAGGCCGAGTGCTTGGATGAGTTCTTGAAGATATTTTGCCTGCTCATTAACGTCAAGATTTAATGATTTTAGCTCATTTACGGTCTTAATTATCTTCTTAAGAACATGGCCTATGTTTTTATCGATAACACCTATATCAACGTAGTTGCTGATTAGTCTTTCTAAAACATCTGGAGGAACATGTTTCGTAATTTTATTAACCCATTCTACAAGCCTAATGTATAGGTCAAGGTTTATCCTGCTTTTTTTCTCTTCTTCTCGTCCCTCTTTGCTCTTCTCTTGTTCCTTTTTAACCTCTTTATGGGCTTCAACAGGTTTCACTGTTTGTACTGATTGTTGAGGCAAAGCATACTGAACCACAGGATATTGGACTACAGGGATTAACTGTTGCTGTACCTGCTGTGTAGCTACTTTTGTATTTTGTACATTTCCTAAAGATGCTTGTTCTTTCCCTCGTTCTCCACCAAAGAAGATATCAGCATACTTTCTCAGAATATTAAATGGATTACTCATTTCAGCCATAGCCGATCTTAAGTCGACAAGCGTTGCCTTAATACCGTCAACACTTGCTTTGACGTATTTTTTGATCTTAGCAACTTCTTTTTCTAGCGTACTTATTTTTTCCATTACTTCAGAAGGAACTTGTACTTTAACCTGCTTAGTTTCTTCTTTTTCTCTTTCCTCTTTTTCGCCAGCTTCTCCTGTAGAAGACTGTGAACTACTAGAAGCAGTTTGCTGAGTAGCTTGCTGCGATGTAGGGATTACATGTTGCGGAACAGTTTGAGTTTTTTCTTGATTTATTTCGCTTAGTTTAATAATTTCAACTGGTCTATTACCTATTTTCTTACTTATCTCCTCTGTAAGTTCCTCGCCGTAAGGGTTAAGAACCGTTTCAACATTGGCTTTTTCCTCTACGTTTTTAACATAGCCACCACTTGCAACTCTATTAATGACTTTGTGAACCAATAATTTGCATATAGGACAGTTACATGCCCATACTCTACGTTTCATAGCTATCCCTTACCGCAGTTGTGTACTCTTACTCTACATGTGGTGTAAGTGGTTCATAGACAAATAAGCATCCAACCAAAAAATGTGTCCATTAGTCGACTTTATTTCCTTGTTAAAATAGGAACCTATTAACAAAAGGTCTTTAGTGTAAAAAAGTAAGCTACTATTTTGTGCAAGGTATGGCATTACTCCGTAAGTATTTTTCTCATAGTATTTCTTAGTTCTGTTGAAAGCTTGTTTATATCATTTACTTCTTTTCCAAGGTTTTCCATAGCCTCTTTAATAGTTTCCAGAGAACTAAGAGCCTCTTCGGTTGCTGAAGCTTGTTCTTCAGTTGCTGATGATATTTCCTCTATTTGCGCGTGCATTTTTTCATAAGCTTCTTTTACTCTAGCCTCCTCTGGAGCCACTTTCTTTACAAGCTCTGCCTGACTCTCTAGGTCGCTTGTTGTTTTTAACACCATATCAGAAACTTCTTTAATTAGTACTTGGGCGTTTCTAGTTACTTCACCTAGCTTTGTTACTTGCTGACTAGTATTAGTTATCATGGTACTTATGTCGTCAGCAGATTTTTTAACACTATCAGCAAGCCTCCTTATTTCATCAGCAACTACAGCAAATCCCCTACCTTGCTCTCCTAGCCTGGCAGCCTCTATTGCTGCATTAAGAGCTAGTAGATTTGTCTGCTCAGCAATATCGCTAATGATATCTGTTATCTTATCTACTTTCTTCGAATATTCCGTAACCGCAGCAACCGTTGTACTTATGTCCTTAAACGCCTCGGAAAGACTATTAAACTTCGCAATAACTCCTTTTATATTGTTAGCCGTCCTTTCTATGGACTCTAGAACTTGCTTTATTGTATTGCTAAACTTCTCAAATATTTTTAATGAATCTGTGGAGTTCGCGGCAAGGTTTTGAACATTAGTAGCTATGTGCTGTGAAGCTTTTGCTATCTGTTCGTAAGCGGCATGGAGTTGTGTAAGCGAATTATTTATTTCTTCGTAGACTCTATTAAGCTCCTCTCCTAGCTTTTCGCTTTCCTCTATTGGTGTTTTTATAGGGTATCGAAGATAGCCCTTTACCATGATGTTAACAGCCTCTGTTAGCCTCGTAGTGAAATCTATTATTTGTTCTACGGGTAACCCTGCTTCTAGCATTTTACTTACTAGAGTTTTTAGAACGTCAGCAATATGCGTTTTATGGAATTGCTCTAGGTCAAAGCCCCACTTTAAGTGCTTAAGTCCTGAACGTACGAGTTCCTCATGGTTAATAGTATTTTTCCATATATCCCACAACCACCTTTTCATTGTTTCGGCATGTTCACGTATTACTCGGGGATCAATGCCAGATATTCTGGTATGTATTTGTTCTACAGATTCCTCTATCCATGTTTTAACGCTTGAATCTAAATCTCTAAAGTTTGGGTCTCTTTTACCGAATAGCATATCTACACCTATATTGTCATAAATAAGCACTTAGCTTAATAGTGTTCCATACTAGTCGACCAGCAACCGAAATAGAAACACACATTACTTGGTTTACGTCTTTTAGCTTTTAGATATCCGAAGCTATTTAATAATCGACCATCTTCGCTTATTAGACGTGAAAACACGGATACCGATATAAAATAGCGTGAATAAAGATGGCATAAAACAAATCAAAAGTAGGCTGTTAAATAATGAGTTTACAGGAATTCGCGAAAGATGCTGAACCCGTGTATGTGAAGAAACTACTTGGCAAAATTTTAGGTTTTAACATAGACTTTTACAAAGACGACTTCATATTGCGTAGGCTCAGAGCTCGTGCACTAATTAGAGGTAAAAAATCTCTCTACGATTATTTAAAACTAGTAGCAAAGGATGTAACTGAGAGAAAGAAGCTTCTCGAAGCACTTGCAATTCATGTTTCTGAGTTTTTTAGAGATCCTTATGTATGGGAAGCTGTAAAGGATGAGGTATTTAAACCGCTCATTGCAAGGAAAAAACGTACATCCTCTGAAATAAAGATATGGAGCGCTGGTTGCTCTAAAGGTGAAGAACCATATACTATAGCTATTCTACTTCATGAAATGCTAGAAGCTAGCATGACTAAGATTTCATTTAAGATTTATGCGACAGACATAGACTACAAGGCATTAGAAGCTGCTAAGAGGGGATTATATCCAAGGCAGGTACTAGTCAATGTGCCTAAGCACATTCTTCTAAAATACTTTATAAAGATATCAGATAACTTGTATGCTGTAAAACCCTTCTTAAAAAGCTACATAGTTTTTAAACAGCACGATTTAACAAAAGACCCCCCTATACCGAACGTTGATGTTGTATTTTTACGTAATGTAATGATATACTTAACGAAGCCAGCGCAAATACGTATTTTGAGAAACATTTACTTAGCACTAAGTAAGAATGGGTACCTAGTTTTAGGTGCATCAGAGGTTCTGCCTGGAGAACTCTCAAAATTATTTACAATTAAAAATATCAGAGCAAGAATATATGTCAAAGAAGCCTGAATCAAACTCCTTCAAATACCTTTTTAGGATAATCAAACAAAGACTCTCTATTAGGTGAAGTTACATATATTATTCCCTTTTCTATATCAAAATAAACGCTTCTACTTTTTCTTCCACCTACGTCTTCAACTACTATGGGTACTCCTTCGTAGGCTAGAATTTCTTTGGCCTTCCTTATATTCCTCTCACCTATATTTAGAGTAGACATTAAATTAAGAACATTAGCACCGCCGATTAAAGCAGCCTCGATCTCGTTCTTCTTTACACCGAGTTCGTGTAGTTTTCTAAGAACATATGGTATAGCTGTTGACACGTATTTTCCAGGGCTATCTACAATTTTCCTTCTTGGCCAAGGCAACATAGCATGTACTAGTGCACCAATCTTATGTTCGCTACTATAGAAGATTATTGCTATACAGCTACCTAAAGCATATGTGGCTAGAACTTTAGGATTTCTCGATATTTTAAACTCCCCTATACCCACGATCTGGATGCGCTTACACTCCCTATACTTCGTAACTTTAATTATCCTTAACACTTTATGCTTCACCAGGCAGTATAAACATTTTAAACATGGACTTAGCAGTTGTAGCTTTATGCATTACGCTAAATTCATATAAGTCTATGAATTCATTGTTCATAGCCAATGGCATTATTAAGGACTCCATAATAGCTGTATCGTAGTCTATAACTACTTCGGGTATAGTATAGTCTACTCTCTCATTTTGTATCATTGATATATAGGAAGCTATGGTGCCTATCATTATGTTTCCGAACTCTCTGAGACTATCAATGATTTCCTCGCCACCTATTTCTAAGTCTGCTTGTGCAAGTAGTGTACGGGAAAGAACACATGCATTCTTAACATCAAATATCATCGTTACGTATATTTTCCGTGAGAATATTAGATTCGAGTATACTACAACAACAATTTCGTTCTTCGAGAAGAGAGATATTACTTTCTCAGGCTTAATTTTTCTTCTTGCTTCAGTACTAACTCTTACGCTTTGACCTGTCAGTACTTCTAAGTTTTCCTCTACACACTTAACTATGTCTCTGTTTAGTAATATTTCTTCTACCTTAGCCATTACGAAACCCCGTAAAAACTAAGTATGCTTAGAATGTTATGCATCATGCTTGTATTAGAGGAACTCAGAACGTTCTATTGCTTTTAAGGTTTTTTCCGTGTCGAGCAACCCTATAAGCTCTTCTCTGTGTCTTATTATTCCTTTCACATATTCTCCAGCCTCATGGGGTGGTGGAAGTATTTCCTCTTCTCCTACGCTTAAAACGCCTATTACTGCATCAACAGAAACCCCTATAACTTCACCATTGTAGCTGAGTATTATCGCATTATCGGAACCTGCACGACCAATGCTAAGTATTTTCGAAATATCAAGTAGCACTACTATTTGCCCTCTCAGATTAAATACTCCTAAAACGTGATCTGCAGCCATTGGGACTTTAGTGTATTCCTTTACCTTAACGACCTCCCTAACGTATTTTAGATCTATTCCCCACAATTGATTGCCAAGTTTGAAAACTAAGATTTTGCTCTCCTTTCTACCCATGGGTACCACCTAGCTTTAACTATTGTGATATTAATGATAGAGGGTCTAAAATCAAACACACTTTTCCATCACCTAATATTGTGGCTCCTGAAAGTCCTTTTACACGTGCTAGTAACTTACTTAGAGGCTTTACAACGATATCTTCTTGACCTAATATTTCATCTACAGCTAAAGCTATTAACTTTCCACGTCTCTCAATTATTACGGCATATCTTTTCTCTCTACTACCGTTTATATTCAATAGTTTTGATAAGTCATGAACTGGCAGTATCTTGTCTTGATACTGAATTATATTAGCTAATCCAATATCGCTTTTTCTTTCTAGCTTAGCTGTTGTTACTACATTGGTTATCGGAATAGCGTAGGGTATACCATTTAGCTTTACTAGTAAGGCTCTTAAAGTTGCCATGCTAACCGGTATCTTAAGTATAAATTTAGTTTCTAAATCGATTTTACTGTATATTTCTAGCGTACCTCCTAATGCTTCAATAGCCTTCTTAACCATGTCCAGGCCGCGGTATTCGCCATTTTTAAGCGAAAAGCCTGGCAATGTCATTAGCATTAATGCTTCATCCTTACTTATTTTCTCAATGGTTGATGGAGGTACGAGACCTAGTTCAACTGCCCGTCTCTTCACTTCCTCATGGTCTATTCCTTTGCCGTCGGACTCTACAGTCAAGATAACATGGTTTCCTTCTCTTGTTGCTGAAACTTTTATAGTGCCTACGGAGGGTTTACCTTTCCTTATGCGTTCATTTGCTTGTTCAATATCATCTCTTATTAGGATCTCTATTAAGGAGAACAAGGGTTCCGCAAGATCCTCTAATACCTTTCTATCTAGCGCTATTTCTCCACCCTCGAAATACGCATCAATTTCCTTAGAGTACTTTTCAGCTTTTTCAGATATATACCTTGGAAGAGACCTAAATAAGTACTGAAGAGGAACAAGCCTCATTCTCATTACTTCATCTTGTAGTTCACTAACGAGTCTTTCGAAAGTTGTTAGAGTCTCTTTAATATCCGGTATATCGTATCTTGATATTATCGCGGCTAATCTACTTTTTACCAGAACAAGTTCGCCAACCATATTGAATAAGGCATCTAGTGTTTTAACATTAACTCTAACTTCCTCGAGTTTTTGAGTGCTATGTACTTTTTCAGGAGCTTTAGACTTTGTATCTTTTTCTTCAACTTTCTTTAACAAGTTTTCTATTTCAGATAGCTTATCTGCTGATGGATCTTTAGAACATGATATTTTATCTATGTGAACCTTTAACTCCTTGGGATCTATTTTAGATACTTCATAATGTTCTAAATCAGGTATTTCTTTTAAGATCTCTTCTAGCTCTTGAAGCTTCCTTATACCAGCCAATATGAACACATAGGGAATTTTCGCTTTAGAAGCATCTGGTCCGCTCGGTATTGTTTTTATTATTTCACCTAACTCCCCTATTTTTTGAAGAGCAATGAAATACCTTAGTACAAACATGGGGGTCTTCTTGAATTTGAGAATTACTCTATATATTTGAAGATCCCGCGAGAGCGCTTCCGTAACTTTTCCCTTTTCCATTTCGCTTAATTTCATAAGTTCTTGGATGTAGCGAGAACTTATCTGAGTAGCGCTTTCCTCGCCCATTGCCTCCACATATTCTTCTACACTACTTGGCAATGGTTTTTCCCCAGCTTCTATAGAAGCCGGTTTCTTTTCTTCTAGAGTTTTACTTGGTTGCTTCTTTAAGTTGTTCTTTACTTCTTCTAGTTTTCTTAGTACATCGCTTATGTCAGTTTTTTCGATATTCTCTAACTCTTCAGACTCTAAAGTAGTCACAATGCTGTTTAGCTTATCTACAACCTCATATAGTAGTTGAGCTACATCTTTACCTATACGTAACTCTTGTTTTCTAATTGCTGTAAGAACGTCCTCAGTTTTATGTGCCAGAAGGGAGATGGTATTAAGTCCTATCATAGCTGCATTTCCTTTAATACTATGCATGAGTCTTATAGCTTCATCTACTAGCTTTAAAGCTGTTTTATCTGCTTCTTTCAACTTGCTTAATTTAGATATAATTTCACTTAGAATATCTAAATATTCTTTTGTCTCACCTATAAATAGGTCTAGATATTCTTTATCTATACTTTTACCCATTTTACGGAACACCTCTTAGCTTTTATTTCTAAAATATGGTTTATTTTATCACCAATTTCATCCATAGGTAAAACTTCATCTACTAAACCTTGTTCGATGACGGATTTGGGCATGCCCCACACAATACTTGTCTGTTCATCTTGTGCGATAACGTAGCCTCCGGCCTTCTTTATTTCTCTAGCTCCCTCAGTACCATCACAACCCATGCCTGTAAGTACTACTGCTACTGTAGCAGGTCCCCATACTTTAGCTACAGACTTCATTGTTATATCGGCAGCAGGTCTTACACCATGTACTTTAGGCCCTTTATCCAATTCTATAATGGGCTTTCCTCGCTTTATCCTCACTAACATATGATAGTCTCCAGGGGCTACGTATCCATGTCCTGAAAGAATAGTATCGCCATTTTCAGCTTCTTTGATAACTATTTGTGAAAACCTATCAAGTCTTTCAGCTAGAGTTTTTGTAAACAAGGGAGGCATGTGCTGAACTATAAGAGTTGCAGAAGGAAGTGTTGCTGATATTTTAGGAACTATCTTCATTAGAGTTAGAGGACCGCCAGTAGATGAAGCTATTACCGAAACAAGAGAAGCAGGAACCTCTATTGCTCTCTCTAACTTAGGCTTTTTAAATACAGGCTTAAACTCTTTTAAAGGTCTAGTTGTCTGTACTTTAGATATTTGTCTTAAGATTAATTTTGCGGAGCCTAGTCTGGCAAGTATTTTTACCTTCTTAACTAATTCGCGAGAAAGCTCACCCAGATCTTTTATGATAGGTAAGTTTCCTGGTTTAGGAATTATTTCTAGGGCCCCTGCCTCTATAGCGTCAAGAGCTGCCTTTGATCCTTCATATGTTATTGAACTGAATACTATTATGGGCATAGGTTTGTGCTTCATAATTTCCCTTATTGCTGTGATACCGTCCATTTTAGGCATAACAACATCCATTATAATAACATCAGGTTCAAGGCTTAAAGCTAGATCTACAGCTTCCATACCGTTTCTAGCTTCACCAATAACTTTAATTGAACTGTCAACCTCTAAAGCATCTCTTAAAACTCTTCTAGTGAGAAGAGAATCGTCAGCAATAAGTACTCTTATTTTTTCTCTGCTACTTTTCAGCAATATCCTTTATCACCTCTACTAATCTTTGAAGTTTAAATGGTTTGGAAAGATACGCTACAACGCCTAAGTTTTTTGCTGCGTTTAATGCCCACCTCTGATTTATTGCTGTAAGCACTACTACCTTAGGATTTAGTCCAAGTTCAACTATGTTTTTTAAAGCTGTTAATCCATCCATGTTAGGCATGTTTATGTCCATGATTATGAGTTCGGGTTTTATTTTCTTTGCAAGCTCTATAACCTCCCTACCGTCTGCTGCTTCGTAAATTTCGCTTGCTCCTAGGGATTCAACGACTTTCCTAACGATTTTTCTCATAAACTTAGAATCGTCAGCAATAATTATTCTTCTCATGATCTTTACCCTAGGTTCTTTATTATGAAATCGGCGATTGCTTTAATTCTCATAGTATACGGATGCTTAGGATGCTTTAGAATAAAGACTCCTCGACTTCTGTGCTGAAGGATTTCAGGGTAAAATGGAACAACGCCTACTACTGGTACGCCTAACAGCCTACTTACTTCCACCTGCAATTCAGGTACGTCGGCCATGCTCGGCGGAACCATGTTGAGTATCACGTAGCTTGTCTTGTTGAACTTTGAGAGAACTTGGGCAGTCACGTATGTTCCGGTAATGTCCTGTTTATCCATTCTCATAAGCATGAATGATATGTCGCTTGAAAGTACGGCTAAGAGAGTATCTTCGTTAAGACCAGGGTGCGTATCAAAGAACACGAAATCGACGTCGTAAGCTTCGGCAAGATGTTTTGCTACTTCTTTAAAAAACCTCTCAGAATATCCATCGCGCATTAGTTTCGCTATATCTTCAGGCTTCATGCTGGCTCCTAGAAAGTACAGTTTACCTCTCGGCAATCCCAGTTGGTTTGTGAGATCAACAACAACGTCCTCTAGGGGTGTTTTACCGTAAATATAGTCGTTTAGTGTAGCTTTCATTTGCGTTTGACTTACTTGATATATTACGTGAAGGCCTGGACTGGTTAAGTCTAGGTCTATTGTAGCTACGTTTTTGTTGTATAGGGTTAACATTACTGCTAGATTTGCTGTTGTTGTCGACTTACCTGTTCCTCCTCTATAGGAATGTATAGAAAAACTTACAGGCATGGTTCATCACCAGCTTTAATCTAAAAGCTCTTCTAACCTCTTCAACCTATTTTCTAAATCATCTAAACGGTTCATGATCTCCTCTAATTTCTGTTCGAAAGCTGAAACTCTTTTTTCAACGGTGCTCAAATCAGTTTGTACAGTGAAAAGGGCTTGGCTTATTTTTGCACGTAAGCTTGTCTCAGATTCGCTTCTTCCTGGTTTGAAAAAATGCCTTCTTGTACTCATCACTAACCCTCTTCGTTACTTAAGTTAAGTTCGTGAATAAGTTGTGGGAAGTTTAATACGATATATATTTGACCATCATTGGTCTTTATCACGCCCTCAATAACGCTATCTGATGCTGGCATTAGTTTTTCTATGTCCGAGGATTTTATCCTTAAAACACCAAGTACATTATCGACAATAAAGCCTACATCTTTATGATTGCTTAAGCTGAAAATCAATACCTTTCTTTTATTATTGCTTGCTGCGTCGTAGGCTACACCAAGAAAGGAAGCTAAATTTATCAGGGTAACTATTTTACCGCGTAAATTCATAATGCCCTCTATGTGTGCTGGCATTCTAGGTACGCGTACGAGCTTCTTCAGGCTTATAACTTCGTTTACATGTTTAACGTTTACTGCGTATACATTTTCGCCTAGTTTAAATGTTATAAGTTGAAGTTCATTATTGCTATCTTTCATTCTACCACCTCTGTGTTTTTAATTCTAATTCTTTCAAGACCTTAGATGCTTCATCTAGATTGTGCACAACAGTGGTTGCTAATTTCTCCGCTTTCTCAAAGTCCCCATTTTTAACGGCATTTAATGTTTTTTGAATTAAGAGTTTGGATTCAGCAATAAGCTTTCTTAAATTCTTCAATAACGTAGTTGCATTTACAACTTTACTCAAAGCTACCACTGAGTCTTCAATTATCCAGCAAGGAAAAATAAAATTAGGGTTACTTTTTCGCTGAAATACTTCCCTTCATTAGTAACGTTACATTTTTAGAAGACGTCGACTCTTTGTCGAAAAATACAACGTAAAATCGCTTATTCAGCTTTGTTACATATTAGTTTTATAAGGCAGTTTTTTGTGGTCATGTATTGAGGCACTATACTTTGAGGAAAAAATTTAGAATAGTAACTATTAAGGTGGAGGAGCAGAGTGTTAATAAACTTTTTAACGTTGTTAGGCAGCTCTATCTGTTAAAAAATAGTTTGCTCTGCATCTCAGAAGAGGGACTACACAGCGATAAGAACTTAACAAAAATTCTCATAGACCTTGAATGCATTCTAATATCAATATACAATGAGACTTTGCGTCTTAAGCTCATACCATTAAGTATGATTTTTAAGAAACTAGAGAAAATGACCTATAGTTTAGCAAGGAAACTAGGAAAGAGAGTTAAAGTAGTTATTGAAGGTAGCGACATATATATTGATAGAAAATCTGTTGAATTACTAACAGACCCTCTTATTCATTTAATTAGAAACGCTATCGACCACGGAATAGAAGAGCCTGAAGAGAGAATAAGGAAAGGAAAGAAGCCCGTAGGAGTAGTAAAAATTTATGCGAGAAGAGAAGGCTCTATGATATCTATAGTTATTGAAGATGATGGAAGAGGCATAGACATAGAAAAGATTAAGAGAAAAGCTATCCGTAAACAGATAATAACCCCTGAGGAAGCAAGTAAATTAACCTGGAACGACATAGTGAATATTCTCACTATGCCAGGGTTTTCCACTAAGGACAAAGTAACGGATATAAGTGGTAGAGGCGTAGGCATGGACATAGTTAAGCACAATATAGAGGTTTTAGGAGGTACCTTTGCCATTTCCAGCGAGAAAGACAAAGGCACACGCATTACACTTAGAATTCCTTTAAGTTCCGCTATAATCAAGGCATTGATCGTTCAATGTGCTGGAGTCTACTATGCTATTCCACTACTAGCTGTAAATACCATTCAAAAAATTTCATCAACAATATCTTCTGACCGCGTGAAACCTGTAGTTTTAAGTAATGAAGTTGTCCCAGTGGCGGAAACGCTTCGTCCGAAAAAACCTAAATACGTAATTATCGTCAACGCTTTAAAGAACAGAAAAGTAGGTCTTCTTGTAGACGAAATTGTTGGAGAAGAAAATATTCTAATAGAGACCCTACCTCCATCATTACGTAGGCTCCTGCCCAAGTATATTAATGGTGTCTCTTTAATAGGAGGTAAAAGAATAGCCTTCTTAGTAAATAACTATGAATTATTTACGTCCTGTCACAATTAAAGGTTATTAATTATGGTGAATTTCTGCAGTAATACTCTAGCCTTATATTATTACTTTTCCAGATTGTTTTTCGAAGAAATGTATTTTGTTCATGTTTAGTTTGAGCCATATGTCTTGGCCTGGCATTATTTCTATTCCTGGTCTTGTAAGTATTTTGACAAGTATTTCTCCTACTTTCACGTTTACTATTATGTCTTTGCCTAAAGGTTCTACTACGTAAACTTTTCCTTGTATTGTGTTCGGTTGTTCTTCTTTGATTATTCTTGCATCTTCCGGTCTAAAACCCATTATCACTTCTGAAGTTTTCGAAGAAATTAATTCTCCTATTTCGCTTGAAAGTTTTAAGTTGAAATGCGCTGAATCAAAATAGTATTCTCCATTAACCTCCTTGACTGATCCCTCTACGAAGTTCATTGGCGGCGACCCTATGAATCCGGCTACAAAGAGATTTGCTGGCCTATTGTATAGTTCCGATGGTTCAGCATACTGTTGTAGTCTACCTGCGTTCATTACCGCTATTTTGTCAGCCATGGACATTGCTTCTACTTGGTCGTGGGTTACATAGATTGTTGTTACCTTAAGTTCTTTCTGTAGTTTCTTCAGCTCAGCTCTCATAATAACTCTTAACTTAGCGTCTAAGTTACTCAGTGGTTCGTCTAGGAGAAGTACATCAGGTTCTTTAACTAATGCTCTACCTAAAGCTACTCTTTGCTGTTGGCCGCCGGAGAGCTGGCTTGGCTTCCTGTTTAATAGTTCCTCTATTCTTAGCAGTTTAGCTACTTGTCTTACTTTACGGTCTATTTCGTTTTTAGGTACCTTCTTAAGCCTTAACGGAAACGCTATATTGTCATAAACTGTCATATGGGGGTAGAGTGCGTAGCTTTGGAAAACCATTCCGACATTTCTATCTCTTGGAGGAAGTCTTGTAACGTCTCTATCGTCAAAAAGTATTCTACCTTTAGTTGGCTTATATATTCCAGCGACCATTAGGAGTGTTGTTGTTTTACCACATCCTGAAGGGCCTAGAAGTGCTATGAATTCCCCATCTCCTATTTTAAGGTTTAAATCCACTACTGCTTTTACTTTCCCGAAAAACTTACTTACGTTATCCAATGTTACTTTAACCATACATATTCACCTCTTAATCCCACCAACGTAAATTCTTAAGAGAAGTTTCTGAGATGTACTGAAGAATATGATTGTAGGTATTGCGTAGAATAAGCCTAAAGCTGCTAGCATACCCCAGTCTATGAACTTGTATTCTCCAATCATATGGTATATGAGTACGGGTAAAGTATAGTATGCTTCATCTTTAACATAGGTGAATACTAGTAGGAATTCGGACCAGCCTGATAAGAATGAGAATATAGATATTGCGCCTATTCCTGGAAGAACTAATGGTAGGATTACTGTTCTCCAAGCTTTCCACCTGGTACATCCATCAACTAAAGCTGCCCATTCAAGATCCCATGGTATAGCATCAAAGAATCCTTTAATAATCCATGTTGCCATAGGTATTTCTAAACCAGCTTTAATTAGTACTATGCCTACCAGCGTCATTATGCCCTTACCGTAGAGCCCAAGATGGTTCAGAATTACAAATAAAGCTATTAGCAGTATGATGCTTGGAAACGCATGTAACGCTATTATAAACTGCATTAAACCTACTCTACCCTTAAACTCCATTCTAGAAAGAGCATAGCCACCTAAAGTACTTATGAAAACTACGAGACCTGTAACCCCTAAAGCTAGGAATAATGTGTTCAATGTTATAGGCCATATGTTAGGATACTCCTTTAACCCCATTTTCATCGGCGACCATAGAAACCTCCAATTTTTAAACGTGAAATCTGAGGGTATAATGCCTAAAATAACCTTTCCACTAAAGCTTTGTACAGCAAGCCATAGTATCATCGTCCATATGGGTATTAAAGGTACAACAGCTACTATGATTACTACTATGTACTTCAATATGTTAAGTATAAGCGCCGTACCTCCTATCGGAAATAACCTGTCTTTCACACCCATGCTTACACCTCTACCCTACTAGGCTCCATGAGTCTTCTAAACCCGAAGAGCTTAAAGTACAAAACAATGAGAACGACACCTGTAATTACGAGCATTAATGATAGTGCTGAAGCATAGCCGTAGAGGTGTTCTTCAGCAGCAAACGCTTTACTATAAGAGTATAGGGACCAAACCATTACTTTTGCTGCTCTGGCTATTCCAGCATATCCTCCTCCTCCGCCTGAACCCCATATCATTAAAATGTATTCATATGAGCTTAGCAGGCTAAGTGTTTGCCATGAAATAACGAAGAGCATTGGCCACTTAAGTAAGGGTATTATTATATGTCTTGCTACTTGAAAATCTGAAGCACCATCAACCAATGCTGCATTAATTATATCTGTAGGTATGGATTTTATCGCTGCAGTATATATGATCATCCCGAAGCTTGCGCCAACA